>X289_Eastern_Grey_Kangaroo__coassemble_86_pt1 | contig 132591 bp, 125 predicted proteins | sample X289_Eastern_Grey_Kangaroo__metabat2_low_PE_002 | metagenome-assembled genome bin X289_Eastern_Grey_Kangaroo
CTCTGGATTTCTCACCTTTTTTTCTCACCCCAATTCAGCTTGCGGAATCTAGGGAGGACTCTTTCGTAGGGGTATGAAGACTTTATGATCACCTGATCCACAGTACCGGTCTCCTCTAGGAGAGCATAGACCTCCTTGAAGTAGTCGTATCCCTTGTCGATATTGATGAGGATCTTGCCACGCGTGAGCTGAAGCACCTCTCTGAGTGTAGGAATCTGATGAGGGGTAGCTCTTCCGGTACCATTTGTCAGACGAAACTTACGGATCTCCTCCAGCGTATAGTCGGAGGGCTTTCCACTGCCATTGGTGGTGCGATCGATCGTCTTATCATGCATGAGGATAAGGTGATTATCCTTAGTCATCTTGAGATCGATCTCCACCATGTCCACCTCCATGTCAATGCAGTTGCGGATGGCTTGGAGGGAGTTTTCGGGAGCTCCTCGCCAATCACCGCGGTGCGAGACCACAAAGACATGAGTGGTGTCGGAGCTACGCAGGTGATCAGCTCCCTGCTGAGCCATAGAGGAATGGCAAAGGGTAAGCAGCAGGGCAAATAGGAGCGATACAAGAACGTATAGAATTCATAAGTGGTCAGGGATTTAGTAGCCTTTGTTCTGATACATTTTCTTCGGATTCAGCTTCCATTCATCGTAAGGTATGGGGAAGTAGATGTCCTTGAGAGTAAAGTTCTTCAGATTTGAGATACCGTAGTCGTCCTGGTTCTTGCTGTGCATATAGGTCACGAGCTCTGAAGGAGTGAAGAAGCGAAGGAGATCGTACCACCTCTGGTTTTCGAAAGCCAACTCAACTCTACGCTCGTGAAGTATCGCCATCTTGAGGGTGGGATACTTTTGGCTGTACTCGGGATTCAGCATGGCGGTAGCATAAGGCACCACTCCTGCACGTGCACGCACCTGATCCAGGTAGGAGATGGCACGAGCTTGATCTCCCAGACCTTCATACGCCTCAGCCAGCATCAGGATGACATCTGCGTAGCGGAGGATGATCCAGTCATTGCCACCATACCCCAAGACGCCTGCCTCATCGCTCTTGTCACGGTATTTGGTGATATTCCAAGAATGAGAGGAGGGGGCATAGGTGACGGAGAATGCCTTTCGTGGATCTGTGGGTTCGTACTCCTTGACGAGGTCAGGGTTGACGAATGTTCCGTTGCCATTGGCTTTATTCTGCGAGTTGACATTGATGCCCTTGGACTGACTGTTGCGTGCTATAGAAGAGTGATAGTCTTTGTCGCCACGAATGTAGACGATCTGGAAGATGATCTCAGGGCAGGTAGACTTATTCTCCACAGCATAGAGACCGGTTCCGGGGTCATCATCGTAAGAGATCTCTGAGAGCGAACCGAACTTCCTCATATCGTAGCATTGGGTGAGGTACTTCACTGCGTTGCGGAGATTCTGCTCACGAGAGCCTGCATCCAGTACGTGCGCCATAGTGAGGTACACTTTACCTAGGAGAGCACTCATGGCAGCCTTGGAAGCTCTACCGCGAGTCCCCACCGAATTATGGTTGGCTACGGAGCTCTTCTCGAGCCCAAACTTCAAATCCTCGACGATCAGATCATAGACTTGAGACTGAGGGGCACGGAAGGTATGTTCCTTGATCTCCGCAGGAGTCATCAGATACTCCGACACCAGAGGAATATCCCCCCAGGTACGTACCAGATCGAAGTTGACCAAAGCGCGGACGAATCTGGCTTCAGCCTCAAGATTGGCACGCTTGGTGTCGTCGGAAAACTCTACTTCTTGCGCCCCTTTGATGGCAAAGTTTGCATTGTTGACAGCCTCAAAGAGGGCATTCCAGCGCCGTTTCATATAGGTATTGCTGGGAAGGAGGGAGAAGTCTGTGAACTGGAATGGCTCACCGGCAGCAGATTGGTTGTCGAGTCTGCCGGTATTATCGGATCTTTCCTCGACATAAGCCATACTCCCTTCGCCCATACAGTAGCCTGAACGCAGCGATTCGTAAGCACCATTGACAGCACGTTCCACATCATTCTGCGTCTGGAAATAGGTGTCGACAGGGATGGAGTTGGGATTCTGTTCGTTCAAGAAGCTCTCACAGGAGGATAGAGTGGTGATGAAAGCCACTCCCAAGAGGGTAGATATTATAGTCTTATTCATTGGTCAGTGAGATTTTTAGAAGGTAAGTTGGAGACCCATGGTGTATGTCCTCGCCAGCGGATACTTGCCGTAGTCCACACCGGGAGTGAGGTTTGCTCCGTTATTGTAGTCCACCTCAGGATTGTATCCTTTGTACTTCGTGAGGGTAAAGAGGTTATCCCCTGAAGCATAGATACGCAAACCTGAGATAGTGCCCCGGGTATAATCCTGAAGACCCTTGAAGGTATATCCGATATTGAGATTGGTACAGCGGAAGAATGATCCGTCCTGCAGATAGAAGGTAGAGAGCCTGGTACTATTGCTTTGGGTACCTCCTCTCGAAGCCTTATAGACCCACCCATTACCGGGATTCTGGGGACTTCGGTAGCGTTGGTCAGCTTCGACGTACTGATTGCCGGAGCCTTCCATATTGAAGAGGTAGTAGTCCTGACCATCCAGCACCTGGTTACCCTGCGAACCGTTGAAGGAAGCAGAGAAGTCCAGCGCCTTGTAGTTTCCGCTAAGGTTGAGCCCGTAGGTGAAGAGCGGGTGCGGAGAGCCTATGACCTCCTTGTCTTTGTCATCCACAACGCCGTCTCCATTGGTATCTTCGAAGTAGAGATCACCGGCACGAAGGGGCATGGATTGGGAGAGAGAGCGTGCGGGACCCTGAAGCTTGTAGCCTTCAGGGAAAGAGTTGCCATTGGCTTTGTAGACAGCATGATCTTTGGCGAGCCCCGGAAGGTCTGCCTCGGTCACCATCCCCAATACCTTAAAGCCGTAGAACATCCCAATCGGTTCGCCCTCCATAGTTATATGCGTCTTGTAGGAGCGCTCAGCTCCATTGGTGATGATGGTATTTCCTCCGTCCAGCTCCAGCACTTTGTTGCGGTTGAAGAAGATGTTTCCGCTCATGTTCAGGTTAAAATCTTGAGAAGAGACCAGCCTGGCATCAGCCTGAAAGTCACAACCTGTGTTGAGGATCCTGGAGTTGGGCAGATTGGTCATCATCGAAGTGGCACCGGAGATGGCAGAAATAGGCTGACTGAAGAGCAGATCCTGCGTGAAGCTGCGGTAATAATTGGCAGAAAGAGAGAGCCTGTTGCTCCACAGAGAGAGGTCTGCCCCGATATTATACTGAGATGTGGTCTCCCAGCTGATGGTATTATCCTTGATCCCCCCGGGAGCCATGGAGGTAGATATGCTACCATTTCCGAACACTACACCGCCTGGAGAGCGCATCTCCGTGATGTACTGATAGTTCCCGATATTATTATTGCCACTCATACCCCAGCTGGCGCGGAGCTTGAGGGTGGAGGTAGTCCCCAGAGACTCCTTGTAGAAGTCCTCATTGGAGAGTGTCCATGCACCGGATATGGAAGGGAAATATGCCCAACGGTTGGCAGGGCCGAAATACGAAGAGGCATCACCGCGGAAGGATCCTGTCAGGTAGTACCGATTGTCGTAGTTGTAGTTGAGCCGCGTGAAGTAGGAGATCATCGACCAGTTCGACTTATTGGTACCATTGAGTGCAATATTGCTGGGGTCGGCACCGTGTCCGGTGACTTCCGGGATATGGTTATCCTCAAATCCGGTAGCTCTTACTCCCAACTGATCCCAGGTATCACGCTGCATAGAGTATCCTGCCACACCACTGAAATTGTGCACATCTCCGAAAGTCTTGCTGTAGTTGGCAGTGAATTCGCCGAGATAGTTCTTCTGGAGCATCGTGCGAGCTATCGCATTGGCGGCAGCTTGAGCCTGAGGAGACTCCGGTTGGTAGGTGCCGGAGGAGAGGCTTGTCGGACGATAAAACTCGTACTTTACGTTATAGGAGAACATCCCCAGATTAGCTTTTAGGAAGAGGTCCTTCACCGGCTCGTAGGTGGCAGTCATATTATATGTATCTCGTGTGCCGATCCTACTGATCTTAGTCTCCGTAGCGAGTGCCACGGGGTTCTCGATCTGCTGGAAGGCATACCCCGATGAGTAGGATGTCATCTCACCCTTGAGGATATTGCCATTCTCATCATAGCACCTGAATATCGGGGCATAGATCAGAGCACCCAAGACAGGACCCTGATTGAATCTCCCCTCCTGTATCTCACTGTTCCAATAGGTGGTATTGGCATAGTTGGCACCGATACGCACCTTGTCATTCACCTCAATATCCACATTGGAGCGTAGATTGAGTCTCTTCTGACCGGTCGTATGGATCAGCCCGGCATTATCCTGGTAGCCCAAGCTGACATCATACCGAACACGGTCGCTACCCCCGTTTACGGAGATATTGTGACGCTGTCCAGGAGCCAACCGGTAGAGCTCATCCTGCCAGTCGGTATCGTACTTAGGCTCGATGATCTGCCCCTTGTCGAAGTCATACATGAATTCCGGGATCATGGCAGCATTGTTCCTAGAGCCCTGACGCTCTGCACGCTTCTCGTTGGTATCCCTGAAGTAGCTGTCATCCCACTGCTTACCGGCAGAGATGAGCATATTCTTATAGGCATTATTGTGTCCCTCTACATGAAGGTCGGTGAACTGACGGGCATTGAGAAGGTTTACCTTCTTGGCGAGCTCACTAAAGCTGTACTGAAAAGTATAGTTGACACGAGGCTTACCTTCCCGTCCACGCTTTGTCGTGATGAGGACCACACCTCCGGCAGCGCGGGATCCGTAGATGGCAGCAGAGGCAGCGTCCTTGAGGATCTCTATGGAGGCAATATCCTCAGGGTTGAGCATCAAGTCCGAGTTGGAGGGATACCCATCGATCACATAGAGGGGATCGCTACTTGCATTGATGGAGGCGACTCCACGGACACGGATCTTGGTGGAGTTGTAGGGAGCACCACTCACTTGGGCGATCTGCACGCCGGAGACTTTGCCCACAAGACTCTGACCCACAGTAGGGGCAGCCACGTTCAATTCATCTGCTTTGATACTGGAGACAGCTCCGACGACATCGGTCTTGCGAAGGGTCTGGTAGCCGACCACCACAAGCTCATTCAGCTGCTGGATGTCGTCTGTGAGTGTAATCCTCAGATCCTCTCCCCCTTTGACTTCAATGGTCTGGGGGTCAAAGCCTATGGAGGAGATTTCAAGCTTTGCAGGAGAAGATTGTAGCTTGAGCGAAAATTCTCCATCTAGATTGGACACAGCGCCGTTGGAAGTGCCTGTCTCATGGATGCGGGCTCCCATAATGGCTTCTCCCGCTTTGTCTACGATCCTCCCCTTCACTGTGGCACCACTCTGAGCCAGGGCTTGAAAGCTCCCGGTCAGCAGTGTGAGTACCAGGAGAGAGGTGATGAGGAATAAGTGTCTGAATCTGTGCGTCATAGAAAAACCGGCTATAAGTTCATATTTTGTGAATTGTGTCTGAGGAGAAGATACACTCCTCGTCTGACGGTACAAAGCTGACAAATGATCATTACAAACCGATTGCTTTTCTGCTAAGATATGGTTACGTGGATTTGCCCAATCTGAAATTCACTCTCATTAATCACTCTAATTCGCCTTAATAATATAAGCTGCGAAACAGATTTTTCTAAGATCCTTAATAAAACATAATCAGCACTACCATGAATCCTTTTCAAAACCCCTTCCGAGTCAATCCGGAAGCGGGTTTTCGGCAATAGTTAAGATTTCTCCAAAAAACGTCGGGGTAATTTCAAAATTAGACGGACGTTTTTTGGAGATTACCCCGCCTTTTTTTCATCAAAAAGCCTACCTAAATTTTTTCGAATTCGTCAATCCCCAAAAACCGGGTCCGAGGCGCTCTCCCATGTTGCATTATAGCGGTATAAATAGTAACTTTGCACCGTTTTAGCTCATTGTATGAAGCATCCTCGCACCTACTTGCTGGACTTAACCCAGCCCCCTATGAGCACCGTCACTTTGGATTTTCATCTCGACAGCACCTTCTGGACTGAAGTGGCAGGGGATGAGATTGACGACGGTGACGTCCACGCCTCCGTGACTGTGGAACCCATGAGGGGAGTCTATGAACTAACCTTTCGGATCGACGGGACAGTAACGGTACCGTGTGACCGGTGCTTGGCACCCTTGCAGATGCCGGTGGATGTAGAGGAGCAAATGACCGTCGAGCTGTCAGACGTCACAGATGATAGCGATGACCGTGTGATACTCCTCAACGAGAAGGATCCACGCTACGACATGGGGTGGTTGATGTATGAGCTGGTGGCTCTCTCTCTACCCATGGTACGTACCCATGACCCGGAGGACTGCGACCCTGAGATGACGAAATATCTCGTGGACTCTGTGAAGTCTGAGGAGACTCAAAGCCTCGGGGACAACCCGCAGTGGGACAAGCTGAGGGAGATACACAAGAAGAGAAGTAATAATAATTAAATATAAAAGACAATGGCACATCCTAAACGAAGACAGTCGAAGACCAGAACAGCCAAGCGTCGTACCCACGACAAGGCGACGATGCCTACTCTGACAGTATGCCCTAATTGTGGTGCATGGCATGTATATCATACCGTATGTGGTGAATGCGGATACTACCGCGGAAAGATCGCCATCCGTATGGATGAGGAGTAAGCTTCGAGTCCGGTGTACCGGCTCACAGCAAACCACAGAGAGGGGGAGCACCGATACGGTAAGCTCCCCCTCTCCTGCTCTTTGAGTGGATTGTGGTATCTTTGAGGCTACACGAAAGGGAGGTGTGACGCAAGTATGCCGGCGCCCTATCATTTTTCATCATCATGCTCACTCTTATATAATCTACTATTATACACTACCCCATGGACAAGGAGAGACTGGAGAATATCCGAAAGATGGAGACCGTTCTCAATGAAATGACCTCTGCCGTAGAGGATATGCAGAGAGCCACTGATCGGTGGGGAGAACTGATGCCCCGGTACAAGGAACTCTTCCGATACTACTCTGAAGGAGATTGGATGGAAGACCATGATGCGGCTTCGCGTGGAGAGATTCCCGAAGGTATGTCGCATGGTGTACTCACCGAAGATGCTGTGTACGACCTCTACTCCGATCAGCATTTCCTGGCGATACGCCTCATCAAACTGGCTCTGGAAATATTAGAATAGCCGAAGCATGAAGCTGCAGACCTTTGACCTAGTCAAGAAATATAAGAATAGGACTGTCGTCAACCACGTCTCCATTGAGGTGTCTCAAGGCGAGATCGTGGGACTCTTGGGACCTAACGGTGCAGGGAAGACCACGACATTCTACATGACCGTTGGGTTGGTGATGCCCAATAACGGTAAGATCCTGCTGAATGACCATGACATCACGAGCGAGCCGATCTACGTCCGCGCTCGGAAGGGGATAGGCTATCTGGCTCAGGAGGAGTCTATTTTCCGCAAAATGTCGGTGGAGGATAACATCCTTGCCGTGCTGGAGATGACCAAACTCACCCGAGAGGAGCAGATAGCCAAGCTGGAGAGCCTCATCAGTGAGTTTGGTCTGGAGAAGGTGCGTAAGAATCATGGTGAAAGGCTTTCGGGTGGGGAGCGGAGACGTGCAGAGATAGCACGCTGCCTGGCCATAGACCCTAAGTTCATCATGCTGGATGAACCCTTTGCCGGGGTAGACCCCATTGCAGTGCAGGATATCCAGACTATCGTGGCGCGTCTGAAGAATAAGAATATCGGGATCCTCATCACAGACCACAATGTCTACGAGACGCTCTCCATCACGGATCGTGCCTACCTGCTATTCGAAGGGAAAGTACTCTATCAAGGGACTGCCGAAGAGCTTGCGGCGAATGAGGTGGTGAGAGAGAAGTATCTGGGGAAGGACTTTATGCTACGCAAGAAGGTCTTCTCGGAACTCTGATACCCCATGATGCGCATAGACCAATATTCCATCCTACTCCAGAAAGCCATAGATGCCTACTCCTCTCTGCCGGGCATAGGTCCCAAGAGTGCCCTGAGGCTGGCTCTGTATACACTGAGACAAGACAAGGAGTATACGAGGACGATATGCTCCAACCTCCTGGACTTCGTGGAAAACGTGCGATACTGCGAGCAGTGCCACAATATCTCGGACGAACCCCTATGCTCCATCTGCTCCTCTCCTCACAGGGATAGCACGCTGCTGTGTGTGGTAGAGAGTGTGAGAGAGGTGATTGCGGTAGAGAATACCGGTCACTTCAACGGTCTGTACCATGTACTGGGAGGGTTGATCTCTCCGATGGATGGTGTAGGACCCGGAGACCTCTTCATAGATGATCTGCCGGAGAGGGTCAAGAGGGATGGCATCAAAGAGGTGATCTTGGCACTAAGTACGACGATGGAGGGAGATACCACAAACTTCTATATCTACCGTCAGCTTCAGGATCTGGAGGTCAAGATATCGGCGCTCTCCAGAGGGGTTTCGGTAGGGGATGAGATAGAGTATGCGGACGACCTCACTTTGGGAAGGAGTATAGATCACAGGATAGATTTTGAGGATACTTTGCGTCGATAAACTCTTTAGGAGCTAAATTCCCGGTCAGACGCTAGCAAACTCCATTCTTTTTCCCTTACCTTTGCCATATACAGAGTTAGGCATGGAGACTAAGCTAAGAGGGCTGGGAACAGCCATGATCACCCCCTTTGATGAGGAGGGCAATATTGACTTCGACATCCTCGAAAGTCTGGTGGAGTATCAGATAGGTTCGGGGACTGACTTTCTGGTCATTCTGGGTACTACTGCTGAGACTCCTTCTCTACAACCTGAAGAGGAGACAGAGCTGATCGGTGCCGTAGCGGAAATGGTCCACGAGCGGATACCTATAGTGGTGGGGGTAGGTGGCAACGGTACCTGCCGCGTGGAGAGGGCTCTGAAGCATCTGAAGACCTCCGGGATTGATGCCATTCTTTCAGTCTGCCCTTACTATAACAAACCCGGTCAGGAGGGTCTCTTCAGACACTTCCGTGCCATCAGCGAAGCATCTCCCCTACCGGTGCTACTCTACAACGTGCCGGCTCGGACAGCAGTAAACATGCTGCCGGAAACCACACTGAGACTTGCTCGGGAGTGTCCCAATATCATAGGTATCAAAGAGGCTTCGGGGATCGTTTCGCAGATAGATATGATCATAAAGCAGCGACCTAAGGGTTTTCTCGTCTTCAGTGGTGACGACACTATTGCCTATCCGCTCGTTGCCATGGGTGCGGATGGGGTAGTCTCCGTGATAGGTAATGCTTTTCCGGATCGCTTTGGGTTCATGATCCATGAGGCTATGGAGGGTAGATTGACCGACGTCTTGCCGATACACCATATGTTTAAGGACCTGTATCCCTTGCTCTTCAAGGAGGGAAATCCCTCCGGAATCAAGTGTGTCATGGGAGCCAAGAAGATGATAAGTGAGAATATGCGCCTACCTCTGGTACCTGTCTCTGAAGAGTTGAGAGCGGAGATCTGCCGGGTTCTGGAGACCATACACTAAGTTTCGCGCCATCCATTGCACGAATAATTAACCTCGTCTGATTATATTATGAACGAACGTTACCTCAAACCACGCCTTATCTTGATGAACTTCCTGCAGTTTGCTGTATGGGGAGCCTGGCTGATATCCTTGGGAGCCTACCTGGGAGGTCCCCTAAGCTTCTCTGGAGTAGAGATAGGAAGCTTCTACGCCACCATGGGGATAGCTGCTCTCTTCATGCCTGCCCTGATGGGAATCATCGCGGACAAGTGGATTCCTGCGCAATATCTCTTGGGTCTGTGCCACCTGGTCGCCGGAGGATTGATGATAGCTGCGGCACCACGTACAGATTATTCCGGACTCTACACGCTGGTACTGCTGAGTGTCTGCTTCTATATGCCCACCCTTGCCCTCGCTAACTCTGTAGCCTACTACGCATTAACTAAGAATGGCATGGACACAGTGAAGGAGTTTCCACCCATCAGAGTATGGGGAACAGTAGGATTTATCTGTGCTATGCTGGCAGTAGACTGGCTGGGATTCAAGACAGACAACAGACAACTCTACCTCTCGGGGGGATTATCCATCCTCTTGGCTCTCTACTGTCTCACCCTACCCAAGTCTCCCATCCATAAGAGTGCCAGCGTTCAGGGCTGGATAGAGCGATTGGGACTCAGTGCCTTCTCGCTCTTCAAGCAGCGACATATGGCTATATTCTTCCTCTTCAGCATGCTTCTGGGCGTCTCTCTCCAGATCACCAATGGCTTTGCGAACGACTATCTGACCAACTATTTCGGCAATATCCCGGAGTATGCCGACACTTTCGGAGTAAAGAATTCCGGCACTCTCATAGCTTTATCCCAGATATCGGAGACACTATGCATACTCCTCATCCCTTTTGCACTCAAGCGTTATGGGATCAAGAACGTGATGCTCATCAGTATGTTTGCCTGGGTATTGCGGTTTGGGCTCCTAGGTACCGGCGATCCCGGCAGCGGAGTATGGATGCTGGTGCTCTCCATGATCGTCTATGGGGTGGCATTTGACTTCTTCAATATCTCCGGTTCTCTGTACGTTGACAGGCACACTCACCCGAAGATACGCTCCAGTGCCCAGGGAGTATTCCTGATCATGACCAATGGTTTTGGCTCCCTTATAGGGTCTTATGTCGCAGGATACGTGGTTGAAGTCTATGGTTATCCAAAGTCATGGTTCGTCTTTGCCGGCTATGCCCTGGTGGTGGCTATCCTCTTCTTCCTCGTTTTCCACTACAAAAACGATATGAACGAACCCGTAAAACAAGAAATATGAAAAGTATCGAAGAGATTATCAAGGAACGTCGGTCGGTTCGGAAGTTTTCAGACCGCAAGATTGACCGCGAATTACTGGATAGAATATTGGATGCCGGTCACGCAGCACCCTCAGCACACAACTACCAACCCTAGAAGTTCTTCCTCCTAGAGTCCGACGAATCACGGGCAAAGATCCAAGAGTGCTGGAAGACCTCCTGGTTTGCGGAGGCTGCTGCTTACATTCTCTGCGTAGGATATCCCGGAGAAGCATGGACTTTCAAGGATGGTCGCCCCACAGCCGTGCATATAGATGTATCCATTGCCACGACACAGATGATGCTTCTGGCTGAAGAACTGGGGCTTAGTTCCACTTGGGTGTGTGCCTTTGATCGCCTCAAGTGCTGCGAACTCTTTGGATGGGACATTGAAGAGACCGAACCGGTATGCGTTTTGGCGCTGGGATATGCCGACGTCGACAAAGCAAGTCTTCCCCACAATCGCAAAGAACGTGACGAAGTTGTAGGCTACCTCTGACCCCTACCCTCTCACCACCGGGCACTTTATACTAAAAAAGAGGCAAGGACATTCGGAAAATTTCCAACTCCTTGCCTCTTTTCTTTCGTGCGCAGGATGAGATTCGAACTCACACACCGTTACCGGCACTACCCCCTCAAAGTAGCGTGTCTACCAATTCCACCACCAGCGCATCGCAAAGTGTTGCATACTCACCTCTTCGACGTACAATGAATGACTGTGGGTCTCTCACCTGAGTGCCCGAGACAGGACTCGAACCTGCACGTCATTGCTAACACTAGTACCTGAAACTAGCGCGTCTACCAATTCCGCCACTCGGGCGAAGAGGGAGATATGCCAAATAAACATTTCTATGATAGTCTACCGAAACTCCTTTCGATAGGAAAACGACACTTCGTTGTTTAGTGAGTGCAAATATACATCTTTTTCCCTTACGCGCAATACTTAATAGACTTGGAAGTCATATATTCTTGCGATGTTGGATATTAGTTTGGTACATCCGACACCGCCCAAACCACACTTAGAGCAAGTGAAAATATCACCCCGCCTTTTTCAAGAAAGAAAGGCGGGGTAATTCATAAATTACTCGGACGTTTTTTTGAGAAAAAGGCGGGGTAATTTTTTGGGCACTTCTTCGTGACCCCAATTCTTCAGACTAATGTATTGAATAAGACTCGGTTACAAAGGTGCCGGACTTATGGAACTCAAAAAGTAATTATGCACTTTCTCGGGACCTTATCATGCACACACATCTATACTTTAATTGTAGGGCAAATGAGAAGGGGAGAATTGGGCTATCTTTGTAGAGAAAGTATTCCTTATTACAGCCGGATGCTCTTTCTGAAATACTTTAATCCGCTTTTATCGTCATTAATGTCATCTTCAGCATCTAATCCCCAATCTCACCCTGACTCTTCGACGAAGCGCCTCTACTGGTTTCCCTACCTTATGCGCTACATCATCCCCATCGTGGTGATGTCACTGATCGTAACCCTATGTATCGGAGGATTTCCAAGCGTCGGGGCTCGTGCCAAGTCTTATGATCTGGAGGGATTTGCGGATCGCACCCCTGCACAGTATATCGGTAGCTTCAGGAGGGACTTCAATGATCTCAATGATATCCAGCTCTCTACCGCCAAGAATATAGGGATCACTCCACTCCGATCCCGAGACGATATCGCTCATAGTAGCCGAAAGATGGTTGAGATAGCTACCTGTGATGAATATGTCGTGGATGAGCTGACGCATTCGATACCCTACCTGATAGCCCCGGCAGCTCGCCTGCTGGATGAGATAGGGGAGGAGTTCACCCACTACTTTAGGGAGCGCGGGTACCCCGTATACCGCCCCATAGTGACCAGCGTGACCCGCTCCGGCGAGGATCTGCGGAGACTCCGATCCAGCAATGGTAATGCTTCAGCCAATAGCACACACGCCTACGGCACCACCTTCGATATCTCCTGGAAGAGATTCGATAAGGTGGACCCGGCAGATCCTCGGGACATTGAGAGCGAGGAGCTGAAGCATATCTTGGCGATTGTCTTGAGAAAGTTCCATCGCGACGAACGCTGCTACATCAAGCATGAGCGGCAGCAAGCATGCTTCCACATTACGGTGAGGTAAATCCCCATAAGTATATACTCTATAATACCATAGGCGCATTATTTGCCTATATTTGTGATGAGCGCGTCACTAAGTTAGCGGGTTCCTAATGTTGTTTACTTTCATCACCTCTAACCGATCTTATGGCTAAGAAGAACTATGTGATCGATACCAACGTCATCCTGCATGACCATAAGTGTATCGAGAATTTTCAGGACAATGATGTCTACATTCCCATCACAGTACTCGAAGAGCTGGACAAGTTTAAGTCCGGATATGAGCAGATCAACTTCAATGCACGAGCTTTCACAAGGCTGCTTGACGAGCACGCTTCCGGAGAGATCCTCTCCAAGGGGGTGAAGGTAGGTGCCCAAGGGGGACGCCTTTTTGTGCTTACCAACGGGCAGCATCATGCCAAGGTGGAAGAGGTTTTCAGCGCCAGCATACCTGATCACAGGATCCTCTCAGCAGCTCTGACACTTGCGGAGCTCAAGCCGTCTAAGCCCACCATCCTAGTGACCAAAGACGTCAATCTGCGACTCAAAGCACTCTCTCTGGGTCTCAAGGCGGAGGACTACACTACGGACAAGATAGAGAGTGAAGATATCTTCGAAGAGGGCCAGCATGTCTATGAGGGCGTCTCCGGAGAATTGGTGGACACTCTCTATGCCGATAAGATGCAGGGGATACCTGTCTCCGAGATTCCGGTGGATCACAAATTCCTCCCCAACGATACTTTTGTCCTTAAGAGCGATCGCAATACGGCTCTCGTGCGTGTCGATACACGTGGCGAGAATGCCCGTATCGTAGAGAAGAAGACTCTGACAGGCATCTCTCCGCGTAATGCCGAGCAGACTTTTGCCTTCGACCTACTGACCGATCCGGACATTTCGCTGGTGGCACTTACCGGCACGGCGGGGACAGGGAAGACGCTCCTGGCACTGGCTGCCGCGCTCTCTCAGAGCCAAGAGTACGATCAGATCTATCTGGCACGCCCTATCATCTCACTCTCCAACAAAGATCTGGGATACCTGCCCGGGGACTATAAGGAGAAGGTGCGTCCCTACATGCAACCCCTGTTTGATAACTTGAATGTGATCAAAAGCGAACTGGGAGTCACCTCCCCCCAGGCAGCGCGCTTGGAGGAGATGCTGACGAAGGAGAAGCTGGTGATCGAAGCTTTGGCTTATATCAGGGGGCGTTCGTTGGGTAATGTGATCTGTATCATCGATGAGGCACAAAACCTCACCCCTCAGGAGGTCAAGACGATCATCACCCGCGCAGGAGAGAACACCAAGATGTTCTTCACCGGGGATGTCCAGCAGATAGACTCCCCCTATCTGGACTCTCGATCGAACGGCTTGGCATACATGATAGACAAGATGCGCGGACAGGACTTCTTCGGGCATGTTCACTTGGTCCAAGGTGAGAGATCCGAACTAAGTGACAAAGCTGCCAAACTCTTGTAAGTCTATCCCATAAAAACACTCATTACATAATTCATACATAATCCATTCATCAATGAAAAAGCCTATTAAATTCAATCTGGTGTACCGGGATATGTTCCAGTCATCAGGAAAATACCAACCGCGACGAGATCAACTGGCTCGCATCGCTCCTGTCATTGTGGAGATGGGATGCTTCAGCCGAGTGGAAACCAATGGGGGTGCCTTTGAGCAGGTCAACCTCCTCTATGGGGAAAACCCCAATGCTGCCGTGAGGACCTTCACCAAACCCTTCAATGATGCCGGAATCCAGACAGAGATGCTGGACCGCGCACTGAACGGTTTGCGAATGTTTCCGGTACCTAACGATGTGCGAAAACTGATGTATAAGGTGAAGAAGGCTCAAGGGGTCGATATCACACGTATATTTGATGGGCTCAATGATGTGCGCAACATCATACCCTCCATACGTTGGGCTAAGGAGGCAGGTATGATCCCCCAGGCTACGCTCTGTATCACCCACTCTCCTGTGCATACAGTAGAGTACTACGTCAATATCGCCAAGCAACTGATCGAAGCAGGGGCACCCGAAATATGCCTGAAGGATATGGCAGGGGTGGGCAGACCCGTCACGCTGGGCAAGATCACCAAGTCCATCAAGGAGCTCTATCCGGATGTGATCGTCGAATATCATGGTCATACGGGTCCTGGATTCTCCGTAGCGTCGATGCTGGAAGTAGCTCGTGCCGGTGCCGATATCCTGGACGTAGCGATGGAGCCCATCTCATGGGGAAAGATTCATCCGGACGTCATCACCATAGCAGCAATGCTAGAGGATGCAGGATTCGAAGTGCCGAAGATCAATATGGATGCCTACATGCATGCCCGCGCCTTGACGCAGGAATTCATGGATGACTTCCTCGGATACTTCATGGATGACAATAACCTCAAGATGTCGTCGCTGCTGGTTGGGAGTGGACTTCCCGGCGGTATGATGGGGTCCATGATGGCAGACCTCAAGGGCGTCCTGGGTGGTATCAACATGTATCATAAGCAAAATGGCACTCCGGAGCTTACCGTGGATGATCTCCTCGTGAAGCTCTTCAGTGAAGTAGAATATGTATGGCCTCGCGTCGGATATCCTCCTCTGGTGACTCCCTACAGCCAATATGTGAAGAACCTCGCACTGATGAACGTCTTCAACATGGAGCGTGGGGGTGAGAGATGGCAGAGCATTGACCAGAACACATGGGATATGATACGTGGTAAGGCAGGGAAACTTCCGGGCGAACTCGCTCCGGAGATCGTAGAGCTCGCCAAGGCTAACGGTCAGGAATTCGTCACCACAGATCCTAGTAGCAGCAGCACCTATCCGGACGAGCTGGATAAGTATAGAGCCGAGATGAAAGAGAATGGTTGGGATCTCGGACCCGATGATGAAGAGCTCTTCGAATTTGCCATGCATGACAGACAGTATCGCGACTTCAAGAGTGGTGTGGCTAAAGAGAGATTTGAGAAGGATCTGGCGAAGCTTAAGGATGAAAAGCTCGCCAAGCAAGGTGTCTCCCCCGAAACACTGAGAGAGATCAAGCGTGCAAAGTATGTGGCAGTCACTGCCCCTGCTTCCGGGCAAGTATACTGGGAAGTGGATCTGACCGATCGATCTGCAGCTCCGGCAGAGGGGACTCCCTACCGTGCCGGGGATACGATGTGTCTCATAATGACAGCTATGTCCTACTCCGAAAAGGTGAAGGCTAATATCTCAGGCAGGCTGAGAGAGGTCGTGGTGCCACAGGGTAGCTACGTCAAGAAGGGCGATGTGGTGGCATATATGGATGAGGTGACCGACCGGCTCCCTCCCGAAGAGAGCAAGGAATCTAACCTCAAGAGAGTCGATGAGACTCCCTATGAATCGAAGAAAGTGATCACTCCCAAGAAGTAATTCGGGGCATTAAGCTCTAAACAATACTCCAACTATAGGGGATACCTCACAGATAGATGAGTGTACCCCCTACTTTTTTACAGACTAATCTCTTGAAATATAGAATAGTGTGCAATTATTATTTAGAACTTAAACACCTTATAATCATTAGGTTATCACCTAAATAAATTTCGCAAGAAGGCATTGTGTGCGATTTTTGAAGCATTTAATACTACTTTTGTGGGTGCTAAATGTTACTCGACCAATGATTATTAAGGAGAAAAGAAGCATAAAGTGGGGCATTCTGGGAGCCATCCTGACAGCTGCACTCCCCCTATCGAGTAGCGCTCAAGAACGTCTTTCGCTCGAGGAGTGCTACAAAACGGCTAATGCTCACCACAAATCTCTTCATATCGCTCGAAATGATATTGAATCCGCTCGTGCCAAAGAGCGGGAGATTACTGCCAACTTCTTTCCCAAAGTCTCTGCACTGGGTGTGACCATACACTCCGGAGACCAAATTCAACCGGTAGATTATGACAAGATCTTCGGCATCATTTCCCCTTTTATCCCGGATGTGATCAAGAATAGGACCCTCATGGATGTCACTGATATCAGCTTTGCGGGAATAACTATGGTGCAGCCGATCTACTGGGGAGGCAAAATAGTGACCGGAAAGCGTATGGCTGCCGAGGCTGTAGCGCTGAGAAGTGCCATGATGGAGACCCAGCAGCGCATTATCTACGACACTATCGATGATGCTTACTGGCTGGTAGTGGGGCTGAGTAGCAAGAGGAAATTGGCAGACTCCTTCGTGAATCTCATGAAGCAGGTGGAGCACGATGTCGAACTCTTGGTCAAAGAAGGTGTAGTGGCGCAGTCCGATCTCTTGATGGTGAAGACCAAACTTGCTGAGGCGGAGATGCTCCTAGAGACTACGTCAAATAGTCTGGAGATGAGCCGCATGGTCTTGGCAGACAGGTGCGGACTTCCTCCGGATCATATGGTTTATACCGTAGATGAGGAGCGTGACAGCCTCTTGACCTACCGTCCCGGAATCCCTAATCCCCACCTCAACATGAATAGTACGATCGACAGGTTGCCTGAGATGCGCTCCGTCCATTCTCTGGAGAAAGTATTGCAGCTGCGAAAGAAGCTCACCATGGCGGACATGCTCCCTCATCTGGCTCTGGTAGGTACCTACGGAACCTCTTCACCCAACTTATGGTCTCGCACACATGGCAACGGTTGGGGTGGTACTTACCACATAGGTTTAGCTTTGACAATTCCCATTTCGGACATCATTAGCGGTACCAGCCGGCTGAAACAGGATGATTATACACTCCAGAATCAGAAGTTGGCTTCCGACATTGTCCGCGACAAACTGGAGCTGCGCATACACCGGGATGAGGTAGTGCTTAAGCATGCTGAGCAACAACTCTCTACAGCAAAAATGAGGAGAGAGAGCGCCCAAGAAAACCTCCGCATGGTCACCCTAATGTACAAGGAAGGTCTGGTACCCATCCTCCACCTCACGGCGGCACAGACTGCATGGGTTCAGGCGGGTGATGCCTTCATAGATGCCCAGGTGGTGTGGCTGACTGCGCACTCACGTTACTCTCGCGATATAGGGATTCCTGGCATCTAGCTGCCACCTTCGTTCCATTATTCTTACAGCTCAGAACTTCAATATCATCAATGAATAATCACAATGAGATAGTCAAGTCTCAACCCCGAGACCGTTATACTACTCGCAGCATGCTCATCACTTTTGGCATTGTGGTGGGGCTTATTGCACTCATAGCGCTCATAGGTATCATCTTTCTTCGTCCCAAACCTGAGCCAATTGTAGGGCATGTAGAGATTGAAGAGATCCGTATTTCAGGTAAACTTCCTGCCAGAGTATTAGCTTTTTACGTCGAAGAGGGGTCCAAAGTCCGTGCGGGTGACAGCCTGGTACGATTATCTATCCCGGAATTGGAAGGGCGCCTGACGCAAGTCGAAGCAGGAAAAGAGGTAGCTGATGCCCTACTCGACAAAGCCAATGCCGGTGTACGGTCCGAACTCAAGCAGACGGCATACCAGGCATGGCAGGGAAGCAAGGCGGCACTCGAAGCCTCTCGGTCTACGTACGATCGCATGAGCAGGCTCCATGAACAGGGCGTCATACCGGATCAACGCTACGAACTCATTGTGGCTAACCTCAAAGTGATGGAGGCAACCGAAAGGGCTGCTCACAACAACTATCAGATGGCTCTCAGAGGTCTCTCCGAAGATGATAAAGCAAGTGCCGAAGCACTCGTGAAGAGAGCTGACGGAGCGCTTGATATCGTCAATTCTCTTCAGAAGGAAAGCCTCCTCAAAGCTCCCGTAGACGGCACCGTGAGCGACATCTTCCCCCATATTGGCGAGCTCGTCAGCCTGGGAGCTCCGATCCTAAACCTCTACGACACCTCACAGAAGAGGGTCATCTTCACTCTCCGCGAGGATCTTCTGCAGGGATTAGCAGTAGGTAATACTATCCGAGGGCGTGTCCCGGCACTGGGAGATAGGGAGATAGACCTGGAGATCACCAAGGTTAAGGATCGCGGAACCTATGCAGCATGGAAGGCTTCTAAACCCTCCGAGGAGATAGACCTGCGCAATTTTGAAGTGACGGCAAAGCCCCTGGGTGGAGCTGCTGAGGGTCTGATCCCCGGGATGTCCGTGGTGATGATCCGCCCTAACTCGAAGTAGTCATGAGAGATAGGCTCAGACTTATCCTCAATGTACGCCGCCGTGAGCTCCGACGCATGGGAGCCAGACCCATATATATCCTCGGCATGGTGGGTATCCCACTCTTCTGCTTTTACTTCTTCTGCCATCTCCTGAGCGAAGGTATCCCTCAGGATCTCCCGGTGGCAGTCGTCGATGAGACCAATAGTGCCAACACTCGTCTGATCATAGATTATCTTGAGACCTTTCCCCAGACTGCTATTGTACTGAGGGGAAAATCCTTTACCGAAGCAAGAGATGCTATGCAGAGAGGTAAAGTGGTGGGGATCTTTCATATCCCCAAGGATTTCGACCGCCTCGTTATCTCCGGAGACAGACCCGCCATTACCTACTATTTCAACAACGCCTATATGCTCGGAGGAAGTCTTTCGTTCAGAGATATGAAGACCATGAGCGAACTCGCCAATGGTAAGGTGATCCTCACCTATGGAGAGGCTTTGGGAATCCCCGAAAGTGTCTCCATGGCTCGTATCATGCCTATCCAGATCAGCGCCCAACCTATCGGTAACCATTGGCTCAACTATTCTGTCTACCTCAATAGTGCCATCCTTCCGGGCATTATGCAGTTGATGATCCTCATGATGACCGTCTACTCCATAGGCACAGAGATCAAATATCGCACCTCACGAGACTGGCTCGCCACATCCGGGGGCTCCATCGTCCTCGGACTTTGGGGCAAGCTTACCACCCACTTCGTCGTACACTTTGCCGTGGGGCTCTTCCTCATCGCCCTACTCTATAGATATTTGGACTTTCCCCTCCGGGGCAGTATCTGGAGCATGGTGGCTGCTATGGCTTGCCTCATCATAGCATCACAGGCTATGGGAGTCTTCTTCATCTCCGTGCTCCCCACTCTCAGGATGGGGCTTAGCCTCTCAGCACTCATCGGCATGCTTAGCTTCACTATTGCCGGCTTCACCTATCCCCTCCAGGACATGCCTCCCGCCGTTCAGGCGCTGGGCCAACTCTTTCCCCTCCGTCACTACTTCATCATCTCAGTGGATCAAGCCTTAAATGGCACTCCCCTCTACTACAGTTTGCCTCGCTACATCATTCTCCTGGCATTTGTACTCTTACCCATCCCTCTGCTGGGCAAACTGAAGAAGGCCGTCATCGAATTCAAGTACATTCCCTAGCACAGGTACAGCATGTATATCCATAGAGAAGAGTGGAGAGAGATCTACAGAGATATCCTAGAGGTCTGGAGGTGTGAGGTCTATGACATCATGCACGATCAAGGACTCCTCGTACTATTCTTCCTCGTCCCTCTGATCTATCCTCCCCTCTATGCTTATATCTACAATGGTGAGACCGTCCATGACACACCCCTCATCGTAGCAGACGAGAGTGATGGATCCCTCTCGAGAGAGTACATCCGAAGGATCGATGGCACCTCACTCGTAAATGTCACACATGTCACCCCAACTATGTCGGAGGCTTTGAGGCTCTTCAGACAGCGCGAAGGGTATGGTATACTCCACCTCCCTCGAGATTTCGACATCCGGATCAAGGAGGGCAAAGCCTGTCAGGTATCTCTCTACACGGATATATCCATCATGCTGCACTACAAAAACTTCCTGATAGCAGCCAACGAACAGTCCTTCGAGATGGGAGCTGACATCCGTCTGAAAAAACTAAGTGGCACTCAAGAATCCTCCCTCAATAAGGTTCGTCCCGTCCGCCACAACGAAATAGCCCTCTTCAACCCAGCTGCGGGCTATGCCACATTCCTCCTCCCTCTGGTTCTCCTCATGATCCTACAGCAGACTATGCTCATCGGTGTAGGTATGCTGGCAGGGACCAAACGTGAACGCAACATTCGACATCGCCTCATCTCCAATATCCACGGTGGACTCTACAATGGGTCCATCCGAGTCGTGGTTGGCAAAAGCCTAGCCTACCTGCCACTCTACTTCGCACACTCCCTCTGGGGGCTGCTACTCATCCCCGCCCTCTTTCACTTACCTCTCCCTGCCTCACCGGTTACAGGCATTTTATTCATTGCTGCCTTCATCACCTCATGCACCTTCTTCTCCCTCACCATCGGAAGCATCATCCGCAATAGGGAGCACGCCTTCATCATCCTCGTCTTCACCTCTGTCCTCTTCATGTTTCTCTCCGGAGTCATCTGGCCCGAAGGCTCCATGCCCACCCTCTGGCGACGGTCTGCCTACCTCATCCCCACCACCCCCGGATCACGAGGCTGGGTATCACTCACCACCATGGGCGGCGGACTCGATACAATCCTCACCCCCTACCTCACACTCTGGATCCAGTCCGCAGTCTACTTCATCACCTCCTGCCTCTGCTACGAATACCAGCTGCGCCGCTCCCATCTCATCCCCACCGGTAGAGGATAATAGAGAGCTAATTTGCATTTTGATGTGATGGACACATGAATAAGAGAGAAGGAAAAGATCTGACACTTTGTCAGCCCCCAACAATTATTCTTTTACCCTCCTCCTGTACCCACGAAAAAAGTTGAAAAACAAGTGATCCCCACACCTTCATAACTATCTGATTATTAACATCTTGAAGGCGAAGAAAATTACCCCGCCTTTTTGTCGACAAAAAGGCGGGGTAATTCAAAAAAAACGTCCGACTAATTTTTGAATTACCCCGCCTTTGTTTTGGGAGCTTTAGGTTTTACCGAATTCACCTAAGGGATGGATTGCCTCAATCGTTATGCGATTACCCTCATCCCCCTTCTTCTGAAGACAATTTGGCATCTCCTCAGCCTAATACCTATCTTTCCCCATCAGGTGCCCATCACATCAATTTGCGAATTAGCCGAATCTCTAACAAGGGCAAGGGTGTTAGATTAATTCCGCTTCTCTTCAATAATTATCTATATCCGCTATTTTGAACTATGATGCCATCAGAAATGCGAACTTCATGAGTGGGATAAGGAAGGTTCCACTTTTCGAGCGGTACTGCACCCATAGTGGAGTCTTTGAGCATGTTGGCAGTCCTGATGATGTCAAATCGCATATGGTTTTCATATGCCAATTCCCTTCTACGCTCCTGTAATATAGCCATGAGTAACTCTTCTGTGGTAGAGAAATCCCGGACCTTGTAAACAGTGGTTGGTGAGTCATTAGGGAAGGCACGCACATGTACCCTATTAAGCAGTTCAATAGCTTCAGAGCTTACAGACTTAGATACCCTTACGAGGGCTTCCGCTCGGTTTAGATAGATCTCTGCAAGTCTGATATAGATCACATCATTATTACCATCTATAGGGTTGTACCCGGGATACTTCAGAGAGGTAGTCTTATCTTTATGGTAAGTGGTAGACCCAATGCCTATAAGTTGACGTCCCTTGCCATTCTCACCTTTATCTTCGGAGCTGCACCCTCGAATATCGCCCTCTTCGTAGAACTTCCAAGCTTTTTCGGGAACTACTATTCCCGACTTATTGTAGTAATTGATTATTCCGGAAGGGAAACCATCTTTGGTAAGTCTAGAGGCTTCGAAGAATATAAGTTCCTCACTTCGTTGCGTAGGATTGCTCCAACTTTTAGACTGCTCATCATAGATATTCCTCGGAAAGAGGATTGCATAAGCTTCTTGCGTATCTCCAAGCTTATATGCGGAGAGTGAGAGGACAGAAGAGGCAAGGTCTGCACAGCGTGAGAGTTCTTGAGCATTATCTGTCGCTGTCCCTTTATAGAGTAGAACACGGCTCAGGAGTGCTTGAGCGACACCTTTGGTGGCTCTAACTCTCAGATCAACAACGGGCACATTATCAGTCAGATCCGGTATGGCAGCCTCCAAATCTTTTATGATAAGATCCCAAACCTCCCTATTTGTTGCTCGTGCCTGTATATCAGAAGGCTTATACCCATCAAATGGAGTAAGTCGAAGGACTAATCCGGGCGCATCATCATGACCGGACAATGCTTGATCACCGTATAGACACAGAAGCTGGAAATAAGCATAAGCTCTAATAAATTTGGCTTCAGCGATAAATATCCTCATCTGAACAGGATCAAACTCTCCATGGCGTCTGATTCCTTCGATAATATTGTTAGCATAGTCGATGGTATTGTATCCATTGAGATAAACCGTAGAAAGGATCCCTTGGTGCTGGACCTCAGTGTAAGCCGATGACTCAACAGCAACGTAGTCAGCGTTATCATCAACGGAATGAAGTAAGTCGGTACCCAAATCTCCAAATAAGAATGCATATACAAAGTCAGGATATCCATTGGTACCCTGAGGGGCACCTGAAAGGAAGTTTTGGAACTGCACATATGCACCTAAAAGTGCAGCTTCAGCTGTATTCTTATCCCGGTATACTGTACTAGAAACCATCTTATTTTCCGGTTCGTAGGAGAGTGAACATGCGGATAGGAAGCAGAGCGTTAGTAGTGTCAATATAATATTCTTCATAGTCAACAAGATATAGTTAGAATGTTACACGAAAACCAAACTGGTAACTGCGCGAATTAGGCATGGTAAGGTTGTCGTATCCGGCATATGTTGCAGAGGAGCCAAAGGCACTTACTTCAGGATCCAACCCTCTATATCGTGTGAGTGTAAAGAGGTTGGTCATAGTTGTGTATAGTCTTACTCTATTGACCCCCAATTTTCCTTTTAACCATTCCTTGGGGATCACATATGCGAGCTCAAGGTTTTTGAGACGGACGAAAGAATTATCTTCCAGGAATCTATTTGAACCAATACCGGCAGCATAGTCATACCCCCGGACTATAGATGCATTATTAAGCTTGGGAATATCCGTCTGCTGTCCGGGCACCTGCCAAAATTCCAAAATCTCCTTAAGTAGATTGTTGGCATTATCCGTGGAATAAGTAAGAAGTTGGGCGCGGGTGCTATTCATAATCTTTCCACCCCGGGAGAAAGTAAAAAGCGCTCCTAATTCAAAATTCTTCCACATCAAATTATGAGTCCATCCCCCGTAGAGATTGGGTGTGGCAGTGCCATAGACCTTTCTATTGGCAAGAGCCTTCTCAAAATCCGATGCAGGAGGCACAACAGAGAGCGAACCGTCTGCATAACGCCACAAAGGGTCTCCTGAAGAGGCTTCTACGCCCGCCCACTCGTACAGATAAAACTAAGCGGCAGGATATCCCTCCTCATAATATTTTGTGGAACTATTGATGTCGTTGAGCTGATTACCCTCAAAGTTCAACTTAAGAATCTTGTTTCGATTATGTGAAATGTTCAGGATAGTTTGCCAACGGAATTGTGGCAGAGTAACGATATCCGCTATGAGCTGCAGTTCAATTCCGGAGTTCATCATATCTGCTATATTCTGCTGCTGAGAGCGATAACCCATGTATTGGGGAAGGTCTGAACTAAAGAGCATATCAGTAGTCAAGCGGTAATAGTAGTCAAGGGTCATTTTGAGGCGATCTCCAAAGAGAGCCAAGTCCAGACCCAGGTCGTAGGTAATAGTCTTTTCCCATGCCAGATTGGCATTGCCGGGTTGAGACATACTCAGATAGTTCTTCCCTCCATAGTTGCGATTGCTCAAAGTGTAGACAGCTTGCGCTCCATAATAGTCATTATTCCCATCCTTACTGGACCAACCTACAGATCCCCGGAGCTTAAAGTCTGATATTTGGAAGGTGGATTCCTTGATGAATGGCTCTTCAGACAATCTCCAACCTAGAGACAGAGATGGAGTATGAAGAAAACGATGATCCTTATTGAAACGCGAGGAACCGTCAACACGATAAGTAAACCCGAGAAGATATCTGCGGAAATACTGGTAATTGAGTCTGCTAAAGACAGAGAGAAGCGCCCACTCCTGAGTCCCGGCTCTCAATACTCTTCTATCCTTTGCAGCTCCCACACCAATAAGCGAGGGACTGAAGAAGTGCGATCCATACACAGAATTCAAGTATTCTCTGGAATATTCATAGCGCTGACCTAATACACCTTGCAAGAAATGATCTTCAGAAAATATCTTATGAATCTCAAGCGTGTTATTAACCACAAACTTAGAATTCTGCGACACGGTTTCTTGGGCCTGATTGCTTGCAGTTTTGACCTCAGGTGGCAGCTCGCCTTTTCTGACACTGCTTAGAGTATTATAGAGATCAACACCAAAGTCTGTATGCAGAGTAACCCAAGAATAGGGTTTATACTCGACAAAAATATTGGTCAGAGTTCGTGTATCAGTGAGAGATTCAGTATTGATATTGGCTTGCGCAACCGGATTGTAGGTAGCAATATTACCCAATGAATTTGGCAAATAACCGTAATGATACCCTCCATCCTCATCAAAATATGGCAAATTCGGAGCAGCTAAAAGAGCATTACCATAGATAGAAGGGGCAGAGATGGCACCATTATTTAACTTGGCAAGTGATAGTGAAAGACCTACTCTCCAATTTTTCTTGAACTCTGTGCTGAAATTTGCTCTCCCGACATACCTTTTAAGAGCATTATTTATGACGTAAGACTCCTGATCGCTCATGGATAAGCTCACATAATAGTTACTCTTAGCAGTGCCACCGGACACAGATCCGGAGAGATTATGACTGATAGCAGTGCGAGTGACCGCATCAATCCAATCAGTATTATGACCACGTGGAAAGTGACTTGTCGGTCTATAATGGGAATATACTATGGCATATTCATCTCCATTAAGTAGATGAAGTTTAGACATAGGATGATCCAAAGCAAGACAGTAGCTCACGTTGACTTGAGCATCCTCTGACCTACCCTTCTTAGTGGTGATAAGTATGACCCCGGCGGATCCTCTGGAACCATAGATTGCAGTGGCAAAAGCATCCTTGAGGATCTCAATGGACTCAATGTCTTCGGGATTAATTGTAGCTAGAGGATTTCTTTCAAAAGTTCTCTCCAGCACCTCCCTATTGTAACCTAACGAACCACCTCCAATCTGATTTCCTCCTATACCGGGGGCATCGAACGCCCCTCCGGTTGTAGCTGAACTATTGCTACCCCTATTGGTACCGTACATGGGTACTCCATCTATTACATAGAGAGGATTATTATCCCCGACTATCGAACTAATTCCTCGTATCGTAAGCAAATTAGCTGAACCAAGAGCTCCCGAGCTACCTGAGAAGTGCCCCCCGCTGCTTGACCTGCCAAAAGTTGATCCAGAGAGAGGAAAGATTTGGACTCCGGCATCTTGACAGTAGATACTGATCCCGTCAAGTCTCTACGCTCAACCGTACTGTATCCCACCGAGACTATTTCCGCCAACCTTGTCTTGGTAGACTCTTTCAAGATCACGTCTATACTTTGCCTACCCTTGACCGATACTATCTGCTTTTCATATCCCACCTGTGAGAAAACAAGTGATCCATCTGCCGGAGAGACGATTGTATAATGTCCATTAATATCCGTGACAGTGCCCTGATGCGTCTCCTGAACTTTCACTATCGCAGACACTATTGGTTCACCACTTGAGTCTTTCACCGTACCACTTACCGTAACCTGACTCATTGAGGTAAGGGTCGTACATAGACACGTAATACATGTCCATATCGTTCTGCGTGTCTTCATAGTATGCTGTTTATTTTAGTTCGAACGAGTAAGTATCAAATAGTTGAGCTTGGTTGAGATCAAATCCATATGGAGCGGTTCCAGGCTCACCATAGCCACCAAATATGTAGACCACCTCCCCACGAATTACAAGTTGGGGAAGACTTCCGGCTTTATAGCGATCCCCGGTATTGATCGGTTTCCACCGGATCCCATCCTCAGTACGATAAATCTTATCGGAAAGCACCCTCTGCCCATCTTTCAGATACTCACCACCGACCATATACGCTACACTTCCATTACTGATGACCGTCATACCCCACATTTTGCCAAAGCCGCCCTCCTCTGCTTCCTTGGTCCATTTCACTCCATCCTCACTAGAATAGATATCACCAAGGATATTCTCTTCTGAAATGAAGTTATTGAACCCTCCAACGGTAAACATCTTGCCCTTGAGAACAAAAAAAACATCGAGCAACCTTTGAGTTGCCTTGGGGTCTGCCTGAAGTTTGAGCCAATTCGTTCCATCTTTAGTGACCCGGTAATCACGAGAACCCTGAGCCTGTCCGTAGATTATCCCGTGACTGTTCTTCATGTACATGTTGTCCCCGAATACAACCACATTAGGAATCACACATGGGGTTGGAAGATTGGCATTGGAGAGAGTTCCCCAGCTATTAACAAATGGTGCATCCACTCCTACAGTATCCACTCTGTATGTGGATCCGTCACTGGTAGATACCGATCGCCAAAACTCGATAGTAGGAAATGAACCCCACATCGTCTCCGGAGGATTTCCCCATCTATCCTTTGCCTGCGTCCTTGCTCCCCCGAGCAGATAGAGACGCTCCCTGAATGTGACACAGCGTGTCCCTACCCCTCCTATTGCCTGGATACTCTCAGGTGCATAGGAGACTTCCGACCACTTGACACCATTATGGGATGTATATACTTTATATTCAGCTACCTCACCGGAAACTCCGGTACCGAAGAGGTAAAACTGATCTCCCAATACGCCCACTGAGTAGTTAGCAATATACGGATCGATACCCATCTTGTGCATATCCGTAGACTTCGGCAAAACTTGTCCTTGATCACTAGGCACATCGGTATATCTCAGGGTTTCTATGCTATACACCTTATTTTGACCATATCCCCGTACCTCTATCTCTATTGGATGCGTGGCATCGACTACCACTCCTTCCTTTGGAATTTCTCTGCCTTGAAAATAAGCCTTAATGTCCACTCCTACAGTGAGCTCAATAGTGAGTGTGGACTGTGACAGTTATGCATCCGTCACATCAAAGGATACCCTGTCCTTCTCATTCTTTAATTCTTGTGAGTCTGCCGTTCCCTCGAATGTATAACCTATGGCATTATCAAGAGGGATTATGGTCACAGACTTAAGTGCCACAATGGGCTGAGGATCATGTTTTGCAGTACATGCAACCATTACCCATGTCAGCCCTATCACCAATCAAATAGGTAACGTTCTGTTCATAATACATATAATAACGCTGTTAAATAGTAATGATTAAAGCAGAAGCCCTTAGCCGGTCACATCATGACACCCATGCGGACTATAGAGTTCTTACCCTTGGTATCCTTGACTTTACCGGATAGTGCATCACGTACACTTTGAGAGATCCTCTCTCCACGAAGATTCTTTTCATAGATTTTGCCGTCTTTGTCAATGACAAGTATGAAAGGAATACCTGAGAACTGGTACTGTTGCATGATATCCTTACCGGCATTAGGGGCTAGGAGCTGTAGCCACGGCATCTTCTCCTCATTCACCGCCTTTTGCCATGATGCCGGCTTATCATCTATAGATACACTTATAAATGCCACCTCTCCGGTTTTCACCAGTTCATCATAAGCTTTTTTGAGGTTAGGAATCTCTTTGCGACAGGGTCCACACCAGCTTGCCCAGAAGTCTAGCACAACCACTTTACCCCTATAGTCACTAAGATGATGAAGTATCCCATCTTTGTCGGGAAGAGAGAAGAGTGGAGCTTCCATTCCTACCTTCATCCGTTGCTTCTGCGCGATGGTTTCCTTCATTTCTTTCCTGAGGTCATCAGCCAGCCGGACTCCAATGGAACCATTCGCACTCTCCATTCTATTTAGTGATGATTCTATGAGTTCTGCATCCTCCTCCGGATCTAGCCTACCCAATACTGCCATCACACTAGATCTGTCAGCATAATGTCGCGCAAAGAATCTCATATGTTCTCTATAGTTTTGGCTACATACTCCATATAATGCAGCTGAGAGAACATTGCTTTTCTCCTTATCCTCAATTTTAGCTCTGTATACGCTTTGAGCTACACCTATTATGCACTGGTAGTTGCGGTAAGCTTCATAGTTAATCAGATTCATTACTTCGTTCTTGGGTCCCCCCTTAATGTAGACATAGGGAGGATTTTTGATCTTTATTCGAGCGGTGTCCACCCCTCTGAAGTCTACATCTAAATCTTCGTCCTCAACCCATACATCCACAGTCTGCCATCTCCCACAATCAATAGTGACGACACCCGGCTTATCAAGTTTTACCTCCAAAGAATAGGACTTATCAGGTAGAACCTGAGTCCTTGCAAGAATCTTTTTACCGGTACCTTCTGATTGATAGGCACTCATTTCAAATTTGTTCTCGACAAATCTTACTTTCCCTCTTACCCGGATGGTATACTCTTGGGCAAGGACATCAAAACACACTGTCATGAGCAGCATACAATACAGCAAGAATGTAATAATCTTCATAGCTTGTTAGGATTAATGATTAATACCAAGACTGAACCCGCTGTCAACTCAAAGAAAAATCAGCATAGTCCCTTGTTCACCAGCAATTTAGCACAATATATTTGAAATACCCTCACCCCATACTCTGCGTAATGATGACATGTACTGAAAATAGGTGATGCGATTCAGCACCCCCAACAATTGGGGAGGCAGTTTGTTATACAAACAAGTATTAAACCATAAATCGAATAGGCTTATTATGGAAAGAAGAAAAGCTACAGACATTGTCAGAGGCTCTAATGCTATTGATGGGGCAGGTGTTCATCTGCGTCGCGTATTGGGATTGAGGACGGTAGAGAAGTTTGATCCGTTTTTGATGCTTGATGGCTTTGATTCTTCTGACCCTGCGGAGTATACGAAGGGGTTTCCTTGGCATCCGCACAGAGGTATCGAGACCGTCTCCTATCTGGTCGAAGGTGTGATGACCCACGAGGATAATCTGGGTAACAAGGGGGTTCTAAACTCTTTGGAAAGCCAGTGGATGACTGCCGGCTCCGGTATCATGCACCAGGAGATGCCTCAGGCAGTGGATCATATGCTGGGATGCCAGTTGTGGGTAAATCTGCCCAAGGAGCATAAAATGGCGACACCCGCATACGGCAATATTACGCGCGATAAGGTTCCCGTAATTCAGGAGGAGAATGCCGAAGTACGTATCATTGCCGGTGAATATGAGGGGCAGAAAGGTGCTTTTAAGCCATCTTATGTCAAGGTGACCTATCTGGATATCAAGTTGGATCCCAACACCGAATGGAGCTATAGTGACAGACCGAATAGTGAGACTCTCTTCACGTATCTCCTGGATGGTACTCTTGCTGCGGATGAATCTCTCAGTGAGTATGAGGATAAGGCTTGTGCCATACTCTTTTCACCCTCAGATCGTTCGGAATCCACTCGTGAAGAGGTTCGCATCAAAGCCGGTGATCAAGGTACAAGACTGATCCTCGTGGCTGCCAAACCTCTGAACGAACCCGTTACATGGGGCGGTCCGATAGTGATGAATACCAAAGAGGAGCTAGAAAAAGCCTTTGAGGAATTGGATAACGGGACCTTCATTAAGGAGAATGCGGTTCAGAATTAACTCTTAACCTTTTCGACGAGATAAGATCTCACGGTAAGAATGGAAGAAGGGAGAGGTCGGCATGTATAAGTTGCCGTACACTCTCCCTCTCTTGTGTACTGTAACTGCCTGATCACAAACATAGTATGTTTGTATTCATAAACCTAGTATGTTTGCGATTGTAAACCTAATATGTTTGTGATCATAAACATAGTATGTTTGTATTCATAAACTCATTAGTTTATAATGACCAGGCTCCGTGGCTAGGACCGCGATGCATCCATCCCGTATAAACCTGTTCAGAGACGATATAGGTCAAAAGGACGAGGACACGAAAAAGGGGGCGTACTGAATATCTGTCAGCACGCCCCCTCGAAATATAGTAAGGAGTTTAAGAATCTACTTCTCTTCCTGAGCCTCTTCGGACTTGTTACCGGAAGGCTCTACTGCTTCAGACTCGGTGGAAGGAGCTTCAGCCTTTTCAACTGATGTGGCAACAGATTCGTTGGCATCTTCGGCTTTCTTGGCTTCTGCATTGTCTTCTACAGCGGGCTTCTCTGCTTTAGCCTTTTTAGGCTCATTCGCCTCTTTGGGTTCCTCAACTACTTCTGCCTTTGGGGCTTTAGCGGTTGAAGTTTCGGCAGCAGACGAATCGGCTTTCTTGCGACGTGAACGGCGCGTACGTCCGCTCTTAGATTCACTCTTTTCAACCAACCGGTCTTCGTTGTAGTCCACCAGTTCGATGAAGCAGGTCATGGCATCGTCACCGCGACGCTTCCCAAGCTTAAGGATACGAGTATATCCCCCGGGACGATCTCCAATCTTGTTGGCTATATTCTGAAATAGCTCCGTAACTGCTGCCTTGTCCTGCAGCTTGGAGAAGACCATCCTTCGTGAGTGAGTGGTATCTTCCTTAGCCCTATTGATGATGGGCTCAACATATATTCTGAGAGCCTTGGCCTTGGGAAGGGTGGTTACAATGCGCTTGTGCATGATGAGCGATGTAGCCATGTTGCTCAACATCGCTGCTCGGTGAGAGCTGGTTCTGCCCAAGTGGTTGAATTTCTTGTTATGTCTCATTTTATCTTTTACTCTTTATCTAGTTTGTACTTGGCTACATCCATACCGAAGTCAAGTTGAAGCTTGTCAAGGAGCTCCTCAAGCTCGCTGAGTGATTTCTTACCGAAGTTGCGGAACTTAAGCAACTCACTCTTATTGTACTTGACAAGATCACCCAGAGTCTCCACATTTGCAGCCTTGAGACAATTGAGTGCACGTACAGATAACTCAAGCTCGGAGAGATTGCTCTTGAGGAGCTGTCTGATACGTGAGGTCTCCTGATCATAATCTTCCTCATCAGGCTCTTCTTCCAGCTCTATGTCAATGGTTTCGTCAGAGAAGAGTGAAAAATGCTTGATGAGAATAGAGGCGGCTTCCTTGAGAGCATCCATAGGTGCTACAGACCCATCCGTATCGATCTCAATGACGAGGCGGTCGTAGTCAGTCTTCTGCTCTACACGAGTATTGTCTACAGTATACTTCACATTGCGGATGGGAGTATATATAGCGTCGATGGCGATCTGTCGAGGATCATCAAACGACTCGGCAATCTCCTCGGCAGGAATCCATCCTCTCCCCTTGTCAATAGTGAGCTGCATGGTAAAGGAAGCAGACTTATCCAAGCTGCATATTACGAGCTCTTTATTTAGCACTTCAAAGCTCGAAAGCTCCTTGGATATGTCAGCAGCCGTAAGTTGGCTGCTCTTCTTCACCTTGATGACGACGGTCTCTTCGGTAGCATCTTGGACGACGGGTTTGAAGCGTACCTTCTTCAAGTTGAGGATGATATTCGTCACATCCTCTACGACTCCGGGAATCGTGGCAAACTCATGATCAACACCGTCAATCTTGATGGAGTTGATGGCATAACCTTCGAGAGAAGAGAGTAATATGCGACGCAAAGCATTCCCAATAGTAATACCGTACCCGGGTTCCAAGGGCTTAAACTCGAACTTTCCGTGGTAAGGTGTTGATTCAAGCATAAGGACCTTTTCGGGTTTTCGAAATGCGAGTAAAGCCATGTCTCTTTTATTATTTAGAATACAATTCGACGATCAGTTGTTCCTTGATATTTTCAGGGATGTCTTCCCTAGGTGGGACGTGAAGGAACTTTCCTGCCATGGCGGCATTGTCCCACTCCAGCCATGAATACTTGGTGTGTGAATTGGCAGCTAGGGCATCCTGAATCACTTCGAGATTCTTTGATCTCTCGCGTACACCGACTACCTGACCGGGCTGAATGGTGTAGGATGCAATGTTGACCACCTTACCGTCCACTACAATGTGGCGATGGTTTACTAATTGACGTGCGGCATCTCTGGTCTTGGCTATACCGAGACGATATACCACATTGTCCAGACGCTGTTCGAGCAACTGGATGAGGATCTCACCCTTGACACCCTTCATTCTGGAGGCTCTGTCAAAGAGGTTGCGGAACTGTCTTTCAAGTACGCCATAAGTGTACTTTGCTTTTTGCTTTTCGCGGAGCTGAATCCCGTATTCAGACGTCTTACGACGGCGTGAGTTGCCGTGCTGTCCCGGGGGATAATTCTTTTTGGATTTAATAGTGCCGTAGATGGGCTCGCCGAATTTACGAGCAATCTTAGCTTTAGGGCCTGTGTATCTTGCCATTTGAAAAAGTTTTACATGAGATGATATATGTACAGCCGCGATATAAGGAGTAAGACTATTCTACTCTGATAAAACTACATATACACCTCATTCATTCACTGTGAGATTAGATTAGATACGATAAATTGGTTACACCTCAACACGAACCAAAGATCCTCTGTAAGTAATACGCTTAATATGATAAAGAGAACCCCGGTAAAGTTGGAGGTTAGACTCTTCTTTTCTTGGGAGGACGACAACCATTGTGGGGAAGTGGAGTCACATCGATGATCTCCATCACCTCAATGCCGGCACCATGAATGGTACGGATAGCACTTTCACGACCATTCCCGGGACCTTTGACATACACCTTGACCTTACGGAGACCAGCGTCATATGCCACCTTGGCGCAATCTTGGGCTGCCATCTGAGCAGCATAAGGGGTATTCTTCTTAGAGCTGCGAAAACCCATCTTACCTGCACTTGACTGAGAAATGGCTTGACCTTGATTATTGGTAAGAGTGATAATGATATTATTAAATGAGGAGTGGATATGTGCTTGTCCTATAGCATCTACCTGTACTTTCCTCTTCTTTGCGACTGCTTTCTTTGCCATAAATTATAGATTAATGATTAGGGAGGAGATGATATTACTTGGATGCCTTCTTCTTGTTAGCAACGGTCTTTTTACGACCCTTACGTGTACGTGCATTATTCTTCGTACTCTGACCTCTGAGAGGCAAGCCAATACGATGGCGTACACCGCGGTAGCAACCGATATCCATCAGACGTTTGATATTCATCTGGGTTTCGGTACGAAGGTCACCTTCTACTTTGAACTCAGCGCCAATAATCTCACGAATCTTGGCAGCCTGATCATCGTTCCAATCTTTAACCTTGATATCACGATCAATACCAGCCTTGGAGAGGATCTTATTAGCACTACTGCGACCAATACCGTATATATAGGTAAGGGCTATTTCTCCTCGCTTGTTTTGCGGTAAGTCAACACCGACAATTCTTATAGCCATATTATATTGAAATAAATTCGCGTATTAGTAGGGCAAAAACAGGGGTTACTTTTGCCTTTGTTTAAACTTAGGGTTCTTCTTATTGATGATATACAAGCGCCCTTTCCTTCTTACAATCTTGCAGTCCGGAGTGCGCGGCTTAAGTGAAGTTCTTACTTTCATGATGAGTGGTATTTATTTGTATCTAAAAGATATACGTCCTTTGGTGAGATCATATGGAGACATCTCTACCTTTACTCTATCACCGGGAAGGATGCGGATATAGTGCATCCTCATCTTGCCGGAGATATGTGCAGTAATGACGTGACCATTGTCAAGCTCTACCTTGAACATAGCATTGGATAGAGCTTCAATGATGACGCCGTCTTGTTCTATTGCGGGTTGCTTAGCCATATTAAAAAGTTCTTTTTCCCATTACTTCATAGATAAACTCAAAAGAGGAGAGGATTCGTGCTCTACCATCAACCACTGCGATGCAATGCTCGAAATGTGCTGAGGGCTTGCGATCTTTAGTCCTAACAGTCCAGCCATTGGACTCCACACGTACATTCTTAGATCCCATATTGATCATAGGTTCAATGCAAATGCATAGACCTTCTTGGATCATAGCGCCTGTACCTTTACGACCATAGTTTGGTACTTCGGGAGACTCGTGCATATCACGACCAATGCCATGACCGACAAACTCTCTGACCACTGAATAACCACGAGCTTCGCAATAGGTCTGGACAGCATGCCCGATGTCACCAATTCTCCTACCTGCTTGAACTGCTTCTATACCTTCAGCCAAAGACTCCTTGGTAGTATTGAGCAGATCCAAGACTTTGGGGTCCACATCTCCTACCGGAAAAGTAAAAGCAGAATCGCCGGTAAATCCATCCAGCTTAGTACCACAGTCTACAGAGATAATATCACCATCCTTGAGGATCTCCTTCTCTGAAGGAATACCATGAACGACATTCTCATTGACCGAAGTACAGAGTGAGCCCGGAAACCCTTCATATCCCAGAAAAGCAGGATATGCACCATTATCCATGATAAAATCATGAGCGATCTTATCCAGTGCCTTTGTGGATACTCCCGGCTGAATGTGCTTGCACACTTCAGCCAAGGTCCTACCCACAAGCTGGTTAGCTGCGTACAGCTTCTCTATCTCTTCTGAAGTCTTCAGATAAATCATGCCTGAGAAAAAGATCAATAAATCCCGCCTGACCTGCCTTTGATACGACCGGTCTCAAGAAGACCATCGTAATGGTGCATAAGTAGGTGACTCTCGATCTGCTGAAGGGTATCCAAGATAACTCCGACAAGAATCAGCAGAGAGGTTCCCCCAAAGAACTGTGCAAATCCGGGGCTCACATTGAACATCCTGGCAAACGCCGGGAGAATGGCAACTATAGCAAGGAACAAAGACCCCGGTAGAGTGATCTTACTCATCACATCATCGAGATATTCCTTCGTAGCCTTTCCGGGCTTGACGCCGGGGATGAACCCATTATTTCTCTTCAGATCATCAGCCATCTGTCCGGGATTAATCGTAACAGCGGTGTAGAAATACGTGAAGAGAATAATAAGTACGGCAAAGATGAAGTTGTACCAAAAACCTGTTCCTTGAACAAACTCCTGCCAAAACGTGGAGGGATTCCTATCGGAGAAGTTGAGGAAGGATAGTGGGATGAACATGATTGCCTGCGCAAAAATGATAGGCATCACATTGGCAGCATTCACCTTGAGGGGTATATACTGACGTGCACCACCAAACTGACGACGTCCAACGACCTTCTTCGCATAGTTGACAGGAACTCTACGTGTACCCTGTACCAATAGAATAGCACCGGCAATAACTGCAAGCAAGATAATGATCTCACCTATGAATACGAAGAGACCTCCTGAGGTGGTAAACCTGAGCGTAAATTCCTGTACCAAAGCCTGCGGAAGACGTGCTATGATACCGATAAGAATGATGAAGGATACTCCATTGCCAATCCCTTTGTCAGTAATACGTTCACCCAGCCATAATATGAACATTGAACCGGCAGCAAGAATGATTGTACAGGAGAGCCTGAACCACAGCCCGGAAGGCAACATGGATCCGGCCTGCATGAGTTGGGTATTGAGGTTGATGAGGTAGATCGGGGCCTGGAATAGTAAGATAATAATGGTCAGATAACGGGTCCATTGATTGATCTTACGCCTCCCACTCTCTCCCTCACGCTGGAGCTTCTGGAAAGAAGGAACCACTATCGCCAACAGCTGCATCACGATGGACGCAGATATATAAGGCATAATACCCAAAGCAAAGATAGAAGCATTGGAGAATGCCCCCCCGGAGAACATGTCCAATAGAGCCAACAGCCCACCCCGCGTTTGCGACTTCAGAGCAGTCAATGCCGAGGGATCAATACCGGGAAGTACGATAAAGGTTCCCAGACGATAGAGGATGACAAAGAATACTGTCGTGAGTATCCTCTGTCTCAAATCCTCAATCTTCCAGATATTTTGAAGAGTCTTGGTGAGTTTCATCACTTCGCCTGAAGTTTAATAGCTTCACCACCTACTTTAGCAATAGCTTCTTCAGCTGATTTTGAGAAGGCATGAGCTTCAATACTTACCTTAGAAGAGAGCTCTCCTCTACCCAATACTTTGACCAAAGCACCTTTACCAACCTTCTTAGCTGCCACGAAATCCTCCACGGTCAGTTTTTCTCTGGATTCTTGCTGCAGCAGTTCACTGATAGTATCTAAGTTGATCGGAGTATACTCTACACGATTTGGATTGCGGAAACCAAACTTAGGCAATCTACGCTGGAGAGGCATCTGACCTCCTTCAAAACCGAACTTACGAGAGAAGCCTGATCTCGACTTCGCTCCTTTGTGACCCCTAGTTGAGGTACCACCATAACCAGAGCCCGGCCCTCTACCGATCCTTTTACGGTCTTTGGTAGCACCCTTAGCGGGTCTGAGATTAGATAAGTTCATGATATATATGTTTCTATAATAATTACTCTTCTACGATTTCAATGAGGTGTCTCACCTTATTGACATTCCCCATAACAGCATCAGTAGCTTCCAGTTCAACCACTTTGTGGAGCTTCTTCAGCCCAAGCACGTTGAGTGCAGCCTTCTGATCCTTAGGGGCGCCTATGCGGCTACGGGTCTGCTTGATCTTAATCTTAGCCATGATGCAATATCAACCTTTAAATACTTTTTCAACCGAAATGCCTCTCAGATTAGCCACCTCAATAGGGCTACGCAATTCTGAAAGTGCTGCTATAGTAGCTTTAACCAGGTTATGAGGGTTGGAGGAGCCTTTGCTCTTAGCCAAAACGTCTGTGACACCCACGCTTTCAAGTACAGCGCGCATAGCACCACCTGCCTTGACTCCGGTACCTTCTGAGGCGGGCTTGATGAATACTCTCGCACCACCAAAGGAAGCTTCCTGCTCGTGAGGAATAGTACCCTTGTATACAGGCACTTTGAAGAGATTCTTCTTGGCAGCCTCTACACCTTTGGAGATAGCAGCAGTTACTTCACCTGCTTTACCCAGTCCCCAGCCGATGATGCCATCTTCATTACCGACAACGACGATGGCAGCAAAGCTGAAGGTACGACCACCTTTGGTTACTTTAGTTACACGCTTAATAGCTACAAGCCTATCTTTAAGCTCTAAACCATTAGCAGACTTAACTCTATCCATAGATTATATCTTATATGCGATTAAAAATTCAGTCCACCCTTACGAGCAGCGTCCGCCAACTCTTTGATCCGACCATGGTAGAGGAATCCACTACGGTCAAACACCACTGACTGGACTCCTGCTTCAATAGCCTTGCGTGCTATCTCTTCACCAACCTTGGCAGCCTTCTCCGTCTTGGGCAACTTCTCATCAATTCCCAGAGAACTGGCAGCAGCAAGAGTCTTACCCAGATTGTCGTCTATGACCTGAGCATAGATCTGCTTATTGCTTCTAAATACTGTGAGACGGGGCCTCTCGGCTGTTCCGAAAATATTCCTACGTACACGTCTTTTTATCTTCAGTCTTCTTTCTCTTTTCGTTAACATAGTAAATTCAGTTTACGTAGATTATTTACCTGCAGTCTTACCGGACTTTCTGCGGATCTGTTCACCCTCAAAGCGTACACCCTTACCTTTATATGGTTCCGGCTTACGGAAGGAACGAATCTTGGCACATACTTGTCCCAGCAGTTGTTTATCAGGAGATTCAAGCATGATCAGAGGAGCCTTGTTACGCTCCATCTTGGTCTCTACTTTAATCTCCTTGGGGAGCTGAATATATATAGGGTGTGTAAAACCAAGAGATAACTCGAGGACTTGTCCTTGATTGGAAGCTCTAAAACCCACACCTATGAGCTCAAGAGTCTTCTTGTATCCCTCAGATACACCCACGACCATATTATTAACCAACGAACGATAGAGCCCATGGAGGGATCTTTCTTCTATCGAATCATTAGATCTAGTCATACGAATCACGCCATCCTGGACATCCATCTTTATCTTGGGATCGACTTTCTGAGTAAGGGTACCCTTGGGACCCTTCACAGTCACTACGTCATCCTTAATAGAAACGTCGATACCGCTGGGAATGTGAATTGGAAGTTTACCTATCCTAGACATAATATCTCCTTTCTATTAATAAACGTAACATAGCACCTCACCACCAATCTTAAGCTCACTGGCTTCCTTATTGGTCATCACTCCTTTAGAAGTGGAGAGTATAGCTATACCTAAACCATTCAATACACGGGGCATATCTTTATACCCTACATACTTTCTAAGACCCGGACGTGAAACACGCTCCAGAGCCTTGATAGCATTCTTCTTGGATACGATATCGTACTTCAAAGCGATCTTGATCGTACCCTGAGGTCCGTTGTCATCGAACATGAAGTTAAGGATATATCCCTTCTCAAAGAGAATCTTGGTGATCTCCTTCTTCAAATTAGATGCAGGCACCTCAACGACACGGTGGTTGGCCATGATGGCATTTCTTAGCCGTGTCAAATAATCTGCAATAGGATCTGTCATTTCCTTTTTAAATTAAATTAATCCGAACTCTCGGACAATATTTAATGATTCACAAGTGGGAACACTGAGCATAAACTCTCAGTCCCCTTAAAGTCTAGCAAAATTACCAGCTGGCCTTCTTGACTCCCGGGATAAGACCATTGGACGCCATCTCTCTGAATTGTATCCTAGAGATACCGAAGAGTCTCATATAGGCTCTGGGTCTGCCGGTGATATTGCAACGGTTGTGCAATCTCACAGGAGATGCGTTACGGGGGATGGCTTGCAAGCCCTCATAATCACCCTCAGCTTTGAGTCTGGCACGTTTTTCGGCATACTTTGCTACCATCTTGGCTCTCTTTTTTTCACGAGCCTTCATTGATTCTTTTGCCATTCTACTCTTATAGATTAGTTATTCGTTTCACTCTTCTTAAAGGGTAGACCAAACTGCTTAAGCAGAGCAAACCCTTCTTCATCGGTATTGGCAGAAGTCACAAAGGTAATATTCATTCCCATGATTTTAGTCACTGCATCCAGAGAAATCTCAGGAAATATCACCTGCTCAGTGATACCAAGGGTATAATTTCCTCTGCCATCCAATTTCGAATTGATCCCCTTAAAGTCACGGATTCGCGGTAAGGCAACACGGATGAGCCTTTCCAGAAATTCGTACATCTGATCGCGACGAAGAGTTACCATCACACCTATAGGCATCTTCTTTCTGAGCTTAAAGTTCGAGATGTCTTTACGTGAGAGGGTCACCACAGGCTTCTGACCGGTGATGGCACTGAGCTCAGATACGGCCACATCGATGAGCTTCTTGTCAGCCACAGCGGCACCTATGCCTTGATTGATGACGATCTTCTTGAGACTTGGGACCTGCATCTTCGAGGTATAACCGAACTCCTTCATGAGCTCGGGAACGATACGCTCGTTATATTCTTTCTTTAGATTCGTTGTTGTAGCCATTATTTCAATATCTCACCGGATTGTTTTGCGACACGAACCAGTCTCCCATTTTCATCTCTCTTACGACCTATCCTGGTAGGCTTTCCCGTCTTGGGATCCACGGGGTTAAGGTTTGAGATATGTATAGGAGCTTCAACTTTTACGAGTCCTCCTTGGGGATGCTTGGCAGAGGGCTTTACTCTCTTGGTCACAAAGTTGAGACCTTCGACAACAGCTCTCTCTTTCTTGGTATCCACGAAGAGTACTCTCCCGGTCTGGTTCTTGGAATTTCCGGCGTTAACAAACACCGTATCACCTTTCTTAATATGAAACTTTCTCATTGTCTTTCAGTTTTATTGATCAAAGTACCTCAGGAGCCAGAGAAACAATCTTCATATTAGTAGCTCTCAATTCGCGGGCTACTGGTCCAAAAATACGACTGGCACGGATATCACCGGCATTATTCAAGAGAACGCAAGCATTGTCATCAAAGCGGATATAGGATCCATCAGCACGTCTGATCTCCTTCTTAGTCCTCACGATGACGGCTTTAGAGACTGCCCCCTTCTTGACGTCACTGGACGGGATCACGCTCTTCACTGATACCACAATGACATCACCGATGGTAGCATATCTGCGACGAGTACCTCCCAGTACTCTGATGCAGAGGACCTCCTTAGCGCCGCTGTTGTCAGCTACTACGAGTCTGGATTCTTGTTGTATCATTTTTACTTAGCCTTTTCGATGATTTCTATTAGTCTCCAGCGCTTGGTACGACTTAGAGGACGAGTCTCCATGATACGTACGGTATCACCGATATTGCACTCATTCTTTTCGTCATGCGCATGGTACTTCTTCGTCTTATTGACGAACTTACCATATATAGGGTGTTTCTCTTTCCACTTTACAGCGACAGTTATGGTTTTATCCATCTTATCGCTAGAAACAACGCCCTGTCTAACTTTTCTCAGGTTTCTTTCCATCAGAGCGGATTTATATTATTGATTACTGTTTTTCTCACCATATATGGTCTTGAGACGCGCCAAAAATCTGCGCTGATCTGTAAGGGTCGATGGTTTATCCAGGTGTGATACTTTATGGTTCTGAACCATCTTGCTGTACTTCTCCTCTTCAGCCACTATGCGCTCCTGAATCTCCTTGGCACTAAGCTCTCTAATTTCTTTATTCTTCATAATTCTACTTTACCTAGGATTAGAATTCAAAATCACGTCTTACGACGAACTTAGTCGTTACGGGGAGTTTCTGAGCTGCAAGCCTCAGAGCCTCTTTGGCGATATCGTAGGGAACTCCTTCCACTTCGAAAAGCATACGACCCGGAGTAACCGGAGCCACAAATCCTTCGGGATTACCTTTACCCTTACCCATACGCACTTCAGCAGGCTTCTTGGTAATAGGCTTATCCGGGAAAATGCGTACCCATACTTGACCTTGACGTTGCATGTGGCGGGTCACGGCAATACGTGCAGCTTCAATCTGACGACCGGTGATCCACTTACTCTGCAGTGACTTAATGCCAAAAGAGCCAAAAGCAAGCTGGTTGCCTCTCTGGGCATTTCCCTTCATGCGACCCTTCTGCGATCTTCTATATTTAGTTTTCTTAGGCTGTAACATATCTATTACTTGTTCTAAGCTAGTTCAGTTATATATCAGCGATTGGGTCTTCTACGACGAGAGTTGTCACGTCTTCCGCGACCACTTTCACGTCTACCAAAATCCTTCTGCTGAGTAAAGTCAGGAGCCAAGTCACGCTTACCGTATACTTCACCTTTCATGACCCAGACTTTGATGCCTATGAGACCGACCTTAGTCAGGGCAGTATTCAAGGCATAGTCAATATCGGCTCTAAAAGTGTGCAGGGGTGTACGACCCTCTTTGAACATTTCGCTTCGAGCCATTTCAGCACCGTTGAGTCGTCCGGAGACCTGGACCTTCACTCCTTCAGCACCTGAGCGGATGGCAGATGCGACAGCCATCTTCACAGCCCTGCGGTATGCCATACGACCTTCGAGCTGACGAGCAATAGTGGAGGATACTATCTGTGCATCAGTCTCAGCACGCTTAATCTCAAATATATTGATCTGAACGTCTTTGTCGGTGATCTTCTTTAGCTCTTCCTTGAGTTTATCTACTTCGGACCCGCCCTTACCGATGATGTATCCGGGACGAGCGGTGCAGATGGTAATGGTGATAAGCTTCAACGTACGTTCGATGACGATACGTGATACGCTGGCTTTAGAAAGGCGGGCGTTGAGGTATTTGCGGAGCTTACTGTCCTCCAAAAGGGTATCGGCAAAATCATCTTTCTTGCCAAACCAGTTAGAGTCCCATCCTCTGATTATCCCCAAACGATTACTTATTGGATTAGTTTTTTGTCCCATCTAAAGATTAGTTTAAGCGTTAATGTGAGTATCGACGAACAACGTCACGTGGTTAGATCTCTTACGAATACGAGCACCACGACCTTGAGCACGAGGACGCATTCTCTTGAGAGTCACCCCTTCATCTACAAAGATCTTAGTGATGTAGAGTTCTCCTTCTTCAGCCTTTCTATCATTCTTCTGCTCCCAATTGGCGATCGCAGAACGAAGTAGCTTTTCGACACGCTTAGAAGCCTCTTTATTGGAATACTTCAGTACACCCAAAGCTCTATTTACCTCCATGCCACGAACCATATCCGTGACCAGCCTCATCTTTCGCGGGGAGGAGGGAATATTAGAGAGCTTAGCAAAGAAGAGGTTTTGGAGTTCCTCTTTCCGGGCGTTAGCTGATTCTCTTTTTCTTTTACCCATGATATAGTGTAAATTCTTTTTAATGGACCTACCCCTCGTTATTTCTTACGGTTACCGCTATGACCACGGAAGGTACGAGTAGGAGCAAACTCTCCCAACTTATGTCCCACCATGTTTTCGGTCACAAAAACGGGGATAAACTTATTTCCGTTGTGAACGGCGATCGTATGACCAACGAAATCCGGAGAAATCATAGAAGCACGTGACCAAGTCTTGATCACACTCTTCTTGCCACTTTCATTCTGAGCTAAGACTTTCTTCTCCAGCTTCACACTGATGAACGGACCTTTTTTTAGTGAACGACTCATTGTTTAATTCCTGTACTGCTTGTTGTTACTTCTTTCTTCTTTCGATGATGTACTTCGAAGAGTGTTTCTTCGGAGCACGAGTCTTCAGACCCTTAGCATACAGACCTGTACGAGATCTGGGGTGTCCACCGGAAGCACGACCTTCACCACCACCCATGGGGTGATCTACAGGGTTCATGACCACACCACGGTTGTGTGGACGGCGTCCCAGCCAGCGAGAGCGACCTGCCTTACCGGATCTTTCCAGAGCATGATCAGAGTTACCCACGCTTCCTATGGTAGCCTTACAAGCAGAAAGAATGCGACGAGTCTCACCGGAAGGCATCCTCACGACTGCATATGTACCTTCCCGAGAAGTCAGCTGAGCAAATACTCCGGCAGATCTCACGAGCTTGGCACCTTGACCCGGACGCAACTCGATATTGTGGATCACGGTACCTACCGGAATATTTCCTAGAGGAAGAGCATTGCCCACTTCAGGAGCAGCATCTTTCCCCGACATCACTGTCTGGCCTACCTGCAGACCGTCGGGCGCCACGATATACGTCTTTTCCCCGTCAGCGTAATAGAGTAGTGCGATACGAGCAGACCTAAACGGGTCATACTCTATCGTCATTACTTTTGCAGGAATACCATCCTTTCTCCTCTTGAAGTCAATGAGGCGATAGCGTCTTTTGTGACCACCACCGATATAGCGCATGGTCATCTTACCGGTATTGTTACGTCCACCGGTGCGCTTCCTACCGACTACAAGAGACTTCTCTGGTGTACTTGCAGTGATTTTATCAAATGCACCAATAATCTTGTGTCTTTGCCCAGGCGTAGTGGGCTTCATTTTACGTATTCCCATTTCTATACTTAGATATTGCTAAAGAAGTCTATCGTCTGATCCTCCTTAAGGGTCACTATAGCCTTCTTATATGCAGCAGTCTTACCTTTAACCATTCCGGCTTTGGTGTACCTGACACTCTTCTTTCCGGAGTAGCGCATAGTGTTGACGCTTACGACATCCACACCATAAGCAGCTTCTACAGCCTGCTTGATTTGAAATTTGTTCGCATCACGAGTCACACGAAAGCCATAGCGATTAGGCATTGCTTCGGTTATACCGGTCTGCTTTTCCGTAATGAGCGGTAATATTTTTATTCCCATGGTTCGTATACTCTATTTTATGCGTTATACATTTCTGTGAGACGCCCCAGGGCACTCTCCGTGATGATGAGGTGCCTAGACTGCAATACTTTGTAGGTATTGAGTATATCAGCCTTTATGAGGCTCACTTCCTGAATGTTACGAGCCGACAAATATACTGATTTATCCACACTTTCCAAAACGAAAAGACTCTTCTGCCCCTCAATGTTGAGGCTTTTCAGGAGGTTGACGAAGTTTTTGGTCTTGATCGTATCGAAAGAGAAATCCTCCAATACCACGATCTCCTCATTCTTTGCTTTATAGCTCAAGGCAGACAGACGAGCGAGTCTCTTCACCTTCTTATTCACCTTCTGAGCGTAGCTACGGGGACGCGGACCAAAGATCGTCCCCCCACCATAGAGGACAGGAGACTTGATATCACCACGTCTTGCACCCCCTGTACCTTTCTGCCTGAAGAGCTTGCGGGTACTTCCGGTGACTTCACTTCTCTCTTTCGTCTTGTGCGTACCCTGGCGACGATTTGCCATGTATTGCTTGACGTCAAGATAGATCGCATGATCATTGGGTTCGATGCCGAAGATCGCATCTGGGAGCTCCACGAGACGTCCCGTTTCAGCACCGCTTATGTTGAGTACTTTTACTTCCATTACTTTTCTATTACGACGATTGAACCTTTAGCGCCGGGAACAGATCCCTTCAACAAAAGGAGGTTGTGCTCCGGCATGATTTTGATGACTTCAAGGTTTTGGACGGTAACACGTTCATTACCCATCTGACCAGCCATACGAGTTCCCTTGAACACCTTGGCAGGGTAGGAGCAAGCACCTACCGAACCCGGAGCACGTAATCTGTTGTGCTGACCGTGTGTAGACTGACCTACACCACCGAAGCCATGTCTCTTGACGACCCCTTGGAAACCCTTACCCTTGGAGGTTCCGATCACATCGACGAAGTGGGTGTCCTCAAACATATTCACGTCGATAACGTCACCAAGCTTGTACTCTTGTTGGAAGTTCTTGAACTCGGCCAAGTGTCTCTTGGGGCTGGTGCCGGCTTTCTTGAAGTGTCCCTGTAGAGGAGAGGTACAATGCTTATCCTTCTTGTCCATGAAGCCCAATTGAAGAGCCTCATAGCCATCCACTTCTTTAGTCTTCACCTGAGTAACCACACAAGGACCTACTTCGATAACAGTGCATGGTACATTCTTACCCTCGGCACTGAAAACGGATGTCATTCCGATTTTCTTTCCTATTAATCCTGGCATTTCAGTTAAATAATTGGTGATGATTATATATTAGATATCTGTCTTAATCTCTATCTCTACGCCACTGGGGAGCTCCAGACGAGCCAGAGCATCCACTGTAGATGTCGACGCATTCACGATATCAATCAGTCTCTTATAAGTCGAAAGCTGAAACTGCTCACGTGACTTCTTGTTCACGAAGGTGGAACGATTCACGGTGAATATCCTCCTGTGTGTAGGCAGTGGAATAGGACCACATATGGACACACCCGTAGGAGTTACAGCCTTAACGATCTTCTCAGCAGACTTGTCTACCAGTGTATGATCGTACGATTTGATTTTTATTCTTATGATTTGGTTCATGACAGTGTTGTATCTGCTGTGTGAATTACTTGATAAGGTCTACTCTACCCTTGACCTCTTCGAGTACCTGCTTAGCTATAGAAGAAGAGACCTCAGCATAGTTGGAGAAACTCATGGTTGAAGTAGCACGACCGGAGGTGATAGTACGGAGATCTGTGACATACCCAAACATCTCGCTCAGAGGCACCTTAGCCTTCACGATGCGGGCACCATTACGGTTCGCTTCCATACCTTCTACCTGTCCTCTTCTCTTATTCAGGTCACCGATGACATCCCCCATGCTCTCTTCAGGGGTAACAACCTCCACCTTCATGATGGGCTCCAGAAGAACAGGCTTGGCTTTTTCTGATGCACTCTTGAACGCCTGAATAGCACAGACTTCGAAGGACAGCTGGTCAGAGTCCACAGGGTGGTACGATCCATCCACCACAGTCACCTTCAGTTTATCCAAAGGATATCCGGCAAGCACACCATTCTTCATGGCACGCTGGAAGCCTTTCTGGATGCTGGGAATAAATTCCTTAGGAATATTACCACCCTTCACTTCATCCACAAACTGAAGTTCACCTTCAAAGTCCGCATCTGCAGGCTCTACCCTAACGATCATATCTGCAAACTTACCACGACCACCGGTCTGCTTCTTGTAGGTCTCACGAAGTTGGACAGAATCGGTGATAGCTTCCTTATAAGCCACCTGTGGACGACCCTGATTACATTCGACCTTGAACTCTCTCTTGAGACGATCGATGATGATCTCCAAGTGGAGCTCACCCATACCGCTGATGACAGTCTGACCGGTTTCCTCATCTGTATGCACAGTGAAGGTGGGGTCTTCTTCAGCCAGCTTGCTCAGACCCATTCCAAGGCGATCGAGGTCCTTCTGAGTCTTCGGCTCGATAGCAATGGCAATCACCGGATCGGGGAAGTCCATGGACTCCAGAGTGATGGGATTATTTTCATCGCAGAGGGTATCACCTGTACGAATATCCTTGAATCCCACACCGGCACCGATGTCACCGGTCTCGATCATCTCTTTAGGATTTTGCTTGTTGGAGTGCATCTGGAAGAGACGTGAGATACGCTCCTTCTTTCCACTTCTAGAATTGTAGACATAGGATCCTGCATCCAGATGTCCTGAGTAGACGCGGAAGAAGCACAAACGACCTACATAAGGGTCTGTAGCGATCTTAAATGCCAGTGCGCAGAGAGGCTCATCGTGAGAGGCATGACGCACCAGTTCCTTTTCGGGATCATTGGGGTCGGTACCCACGATGGTGGGGAAGTCCAGAGGGCTGGGAAGATAAGCACAAACAGCATCTAGAAGTGTCTGCACACCTTTATTCTTGAAGGATGATCCACAGAGCATGGGATTGATCTGCATAGCGAGCGTACCCTTGCGGAGAGCAGCACGGATCTCATCCTCAGTGATGGTAGATGGGTCTTCAAAATACTTCTCCATCAGGACTTCATCCACTTCAGCCAGAGATTCGAGCATCTTATCTCTCCACTCTTCAGCTTCAGCCTGAAGTTCTGCAGGAATGGGATCGATTTCATAGTCAGCACCCATAGTCTCATCGTGCCAGAGGATAGCCTTCATGGTGACCAAGTCAATCACACCCTTAAAGGTCTCTTCAGCACCGATAGGCAATTGGATAGGCACAGGATTGGCACCCAACATATCCTTGATCTGACGAACTACTTCCAGGAAGTTAGCTCCGGAACGGTCCATCTTATTCACATACCCGATACGGGGCACCTTATACTTATCTGCCTGACGCCATACGGTCTCGGACTGTGGCTCTACTCCACTCACAGCACAGAAGGTAGCCACGGCACCATCCAGGATACGCAACGATCTCTCCACCTCTACAGTGAAGTCCACGTGCCCCGGAGTATCGATCAGATTGATCTTATACTTGTTTCCATCGTAGTTCCAGAAAGTCGTGGTGGCAGCAGAGGTAATCGTTATACCACGCTCCTGTTCCTGCTCCATCCAGTCCATGGTAGCTGCCCCGTCATGCACCTCACCGATCTTGTGTGTCAGCCCGGTGTAGAAGAGGATACGCTCTGATGTTGTGGTCTTACCGGCATCGATGTGAGCCATGATACCGATGTTACGAGTCAGTTCAAGATGTAATGCGTTGTTTGTATTTGCCATTGAATGAGTCTCCGTATATAATAATGATTAGAATCTAAAGTGAGCAAATGCTCGGTTGGCTTCAGCCATACGATGCATATCTTCTTTGCGCTTGAAGGCACCTCCTTGGCTATTGTATGCATCCACTATCTCAGCAGAGAGCTTATCAGCCATAGTTTTACCCCCTCTTTTACGAGCGTAGAGAATGAGATTCTTCATAGAGATCGACTCCTTGCGATCCGGACGGATTTCGGTAGGCACCTGAAAGGTCGCACCACCGATACGACGAGACTTCACCTCCACCTGTGGGGTGATATTTTCCAGAGCTGCCTTCCAGATCTCCAAGGGACTCTTCTCCTCATTCGGGAGCTTGGTCTTCACGATCTCCAGCGCAGCATAAAAGATCTCAAATGAGAGATTCTTCTTCCCATCGTACATCAGGTGATTCACGAACTTGGTCACTCTGACGTCACCATAGATAGGATCAGGGAGGATCTGCCTCTTCCTAGGCTTGGTTTTTCTCATGATTCTTATTTACAGTTATGTTCTTGTTATTGGTTGCCGTCTCACTGTCTTCAACGCTCCCACCGGAGCATTTACTCAACCTGGCGCCTATCCAAAAAACTCAAACGAAGTTTTTACACTAGTTATATCTAATTCCTAAGTCAAAAAAGTAAATATCGACTATGAAGTTAACCCTGAGCAGCTCGTTCATCCCACGTATCTTCATCGACAAATCAAGATGTCCTCGCCACTCATGGAGCAGAATTACTTCTTCCCCTCTTTGGGTCTCTTAGCCCCATACTTGGAGCGACGCTGAGTGCGACCTTGCACACCACTGGTATCCAAAGCCCCTCTCACGATATGATAGCGAACACCGGGGAGATCCTTGACACGACCGCCACGCACCAGCACGATGGAGTGTTCCTGCAAGTTGTGCCCCTCTCCGGGGATGTAGGAGTTGACCTCCTTACCATTCGTCAGGCGGACACGTGCCACCTTGCGCATGGCGGAGTTAGGCTTCTTAGGAGTAGTCGTATATACCCTTACGCAGACACCACGCCTTTGGGGGCATGCGTCCAGAGCAGGCGACTTTCCTTTCTCTTCGATAGTCGTTCTTCCTTTTCTGACTAACTGTTGAATTGTAGGCATTTCTAACTTTCTAGTTAATGAGTTTCTTATCTTTTGATCTTATAATCTGCACTTAATCAGGCACATAAGCTACAGAAGATGACACACCTTCCGCATTATGCCCTGCAAAGTTAGCAACTATCTATCAATAAACCAAACTCTTACGCCCCTTCTCACCTGTAATTTGGCTGATTGGGACCAATTCACAAATTGTTGCGATAGTCTCCCGTGGTGCGGCTTCGCTGCGCTCGCCTTACCCGGGTCTTAGGAACGTGGCGCACCTGCCGGTGCTCAGATCGGAGGCAATGCGACATACAATCCGGTATACCAAATCGTTGCCGGTGCTCAGTTCATTTTTTGCATATTCATGCGAATTATCCATTGCGTTGCGGTGGTACCGCCCCGCCGGGGCTCGGCTTTTACCTCCGAAGCGCAATAATCGCTGCTAAATATTCCCCCATTCCACCCCCTTTCTTGCTACTCAACGGCGAAGGAGGAGAGCTGCCAGCAGGATGAGGAGGATACCTACACCTACGCCGCTAAGGAAAGCTTGGAGAGGAGGCGCTCTGCGAGTGGAAAAATCAGGAACCTTTTCACTCACCTCGCCGAACTCTTCTTTAATTCGGACTGTATCCCTCCTTTCCACCTCCACAGTACGCATCACTCCCTCCTGCCGTATCTCCGTCCTTAAGGGAAGAGTGTCGCGGTAGGTCTGCACCACCTCCAGTCTATAGATATGTTCATTCTGCAGACTGTCAAGCAGCATTTGAGCAGCTTCCACACTCTTCAGCGTTCTATGAACCACTCTCTGAGGTGTCCTGCAACCGACTGTCATGAGAGCGATAAGGAGCAGGATTGACACCTTAACATCCATCATCATCTTACACCTCCCCACCTCTTTTCCAGTGCCTCCACCCTCCTCAGCCACCCGCGTCTGTACTTCTGCAGAGCGGGATTGCGATGACACAGGTTTACGAGAAACTTTTTCCGTGACTGATGTATCTCAGTGGACAGTCCCCCACCCTGCTCGTTGATCGCTGAGAGTGTCACTGCTCCCACAATGCCATCCACTTCCACACCCAACAGCTCCTGCACCTTTCGCATTGCGACTGTTCCGGAGCACCAGTACCAGTCTACCAGAGCCTCTGCCACTCTCTGACTTCTTATCTCATCTCCCCGACATGCATCCCAGAAATAGGTCTTGAAGATCTCCATCCACTCCTCATCCGTCAGCGCCCTCAGGTCCGAGATTGTAGGCTTGGGAGCACCTTTAGCTTGCCTGTAGAGAGTGTAGGTCACCATCGTCACCCCACACATGGTAGCACCTCCCGGATCGGAAGGATCGTGGCTCCATCCCCCTTCCCACTTCCGGACAAAGGGGACCAATGCTCTATACTCCGCCATGATACACCTCCTTTCGCTGGACCCTATTCAAGCTGCTCTCTGCCCAAATCCTTCCCCAGCGCTCTACATCGATGCGCAGACGTCTATTCTCCTCTTTGAACTCCTCCAGATTTCTTTTGAGTGCCTCCTGGTTTTGAAGGAGTTCATCATTACTCTTCCTGAGAGCCATCACCTCATCACGAGTAGCTACGAGCTCCTTCATCAGCTCCTTATTCTTACTACTTAGGAGATCTATGGAGGATTGGAGCTGACACAAGAAGTCATTTTGCCTTCTTCGGCGCCCTACCCACCAACCCGCCGCAGCAGTCAGCAGTGGACTCACCACACTGATTATATCATAATATGCCGTCATAATGCTTTGTCACTAAATGTTGATTGAAAAAAAAATGGTGGGGAGGAGGACTTACCTCGTCACACCTCCCCACCGAATTAGTCAGTCATTGCCCCTAAGGGTTTTCGCTTCCGCTTATCTTAGTCTGCGTTGGTGTCGCCACCCTCTTCGGGAGTAGGCTTTTCCTCAGTAGGTTCATCGGGCTTCTCCTCCGGATCCTCAAAGGCGGGGTGATCTCCCTTAGGATCGTCCTTCCCCTTAGCCACTGCATCGGGATCGAAGATATTGAACGAGATGCTCCGCATACCTTCTCTAAGCTCTTGCCCCGGATAGAACTTGATGGAAGGCACCTTAAGGTTTTCCCTGCCGAAGTTCTCCTTGCTGTCAGCAGCCTTGGAACGTACTCTGAGCGACAGGCTCCCAAGGTCTCCCAGAGAGACACGCATACCATTCATGAGGAGGAACTTTGAGATCCAGGAGAGATTGTCCAGCACAGACTTCACATCGGCTCGTGAGACAGCCGAACGCTCCGATATCATCTGAGACAGTTCATTGATCTCCACCCTTTGGTTACTCACCTGCGTGGCATATGCCAGCATTTTACTCTTGTTGTTCAGTTTGTTGTTGACTTCAATAACTCTAAATTTAATTGCCATGATTTCTATTTTTAGGCGTTAATAAATTCGTTATGTCATTTGGATCCTCTGACATCACAAAGGTATGTGGCGCCTTTTCCCCACAGGTACCATACAGCACCATACCATGACTTAGCGCAACTTAAGGGGACTTCCGGGGACTCATGGGCTCTTAAGGTGACCTGTGAGCCGCATTTCTACGAGAAAATGGACACAAAAAAGCCACCTCAACCACACCGAAAGTGGAAGAAGTGGCGATAAAAACTGCCGAAAAGCCCTCTATAATGGTTAGAAACTCACCTTTCTAAGGCATACAACCGCGTGGAAACCCTATGGACCAAACCACCTTTTCCCTCATTGAAGCTCCCTCACTGTGGTTCTCGCTTCAAAGCAGCTACCAGTCTCATCGAAAATAGGCGACCGGCACGCTGCACATGCCTCTCCTCAGAGTTCAAGACTATTGAGATGATCTCCCTATACATCTCCTCTCGGAATGGTATGGAGCTAGTCCCCAAGTGGGCATATGTTTCATACGCTATGACCGCTATATAGAGGATCTTGCACGCCAACCAGTCTCGACTCTCATTACTCCTCTCATGATTGTTCATGAATAGGTATAGGTCGTGTGCCACAGCGACATGATTTTCAGCTCTGAAGAGGGTCTGCTCATTCATTCCCATGATGGAATCCTCTCTCTTGCAGTAGTTATAATGCAAAGCATCTGAGATCATTATCTTTTTTGCTTCACACATGGCTATCGAGGTCCAGAGGTCATCTTCAGACATTCGGTGACGAAACCTATAGCCCATCCTCACAAGGAATGATCGCCTGAACATGTAGCAGAATACGAGCGGAGTGAAGGTGTTTGTCCTCAAAAGCTGAGCAAAGCATGCCTGTCCTTCCCACGACATGTTGCGCATATTCTCATCCGCCCTTCGGTACTCTACCCCTCCGTCCAAGCGGGTCAGTTTGATGCCACCCATCGCCATATCTGCACTAGAGTCCCTAAAAGCATGGTATAATTGCTCGTATCCTTCCGGAAGGATCAAGTCATCGCTATCTACAAATGCTATAAAGTCTCCCCGGGCTTCAGCAAGACCATGATTGCGCGCCTCAGAGACTCCGGCGTTTTCCTGAGTAAGCAGATGTACATCATGATACCTGTGCACTAGCTCTGATGACCTATCAGTAGATCCATCATCCACCACGATCACCTCCACAGGTATCTCCAAAGATAGAACCGATCTGAGGCAGCGATCAATATATGCCTCAGTGTTATACATCGGGATGATTATACTTAGCAGAGGAGTATCTGTGACCATCATCGTTCCAGTTCTAATTGGTTGCGGATCAATTCATAATATTTTCCTCTTATGGAGACCAGATCTCTGTGGGGACCCTGTTCGGCAATCTTCCCATCTTCCAGATAGATGATCTTATCTGCATTCACGACCGTACTCAGTCTGTGAGCCACTATGACTACCGTTCTATTTTGGAAGAAGGAGGTCAGGTTATCCATGATCTTACGCTCATTCACAGTATCCAGTGAGGAGGTAGCCTCATCAAGGATGATCAGTTCAGGATCCTTATAGATAGCCCTTGCTATGAGGACTCTCTGCTTCTGTCCCTGACTTAGCTCCAACCCTGCCCCACCAAGACGAGTATCATATCCCATAGGTAGCTTGGAGAGGAAGTCATGGATACAAGCCATCTTAGCACAGAAAATCACCTTAGATATATTAGGCTCCTTATCCCCTAGGGCGATATTTTCTGCCGCCGTCATACTGAATATCTTCCCATCTTGGAGCACCATACCACACTTCCGGCGCCACACTTCTAGATCTATCTCATTCATGAGCACGCCTCCCACACTCACTTGCCCCTCTTGTGGATGGTAGAAGCCCAGCAGAAGCTTTATCAATGTGGTTTTCCCGCTCCCACTATTTCCCACCAAGGCTGTAGTCTTGTTACGCTCAATGGTCATACTCAGACCGTCAAAAATGTAGGGATTGAAGCTACCTTCGTATTTAAACTTCACATCCTTCAGCCTGATATCCCCAAGTGGCGGTTGCTTATCATCCGTCTGCTCCTCAGACTCATTGGTTCTCAGTTGTATTTCTGAGAGCCTCTCGGCGGATATCCCTGCATTGAGAAGCATTTTCGGAATCCCTTGTATGCGGGAGATAGGGACGGACAGTTGCCCCAAGATATAGCTCACACTCATGAGACCTCCCAGCGTCAATTGCCCTTTGACCGTGAGATAAGCACAAAACCCCACCACCAAGATATCTCGCAATCGATTGAGCGTAGAGTTTATGGTACTCTGCTTGAAGCCAAAAAGCATGGTGGAGAGGAAGAGATCGTTGATAGTCTCCTGGTTATCTGTCCACTTTTGAATATGCTTATCCTCAGCATTATTGGCTTTGATGTCGGACATCCCATTCACGATCTCATTCAAGATATTGCGATTACGAGCTCGCATGGTATAGAAGGAGTGCGTCACATACCTCAACCGTGGGAGATAGATCATGACCAGCGACCCGGAGATCAAAGACATCACCAAGAATATCAACAACCCCTGCCAGGTATACCATGCCAAAAGTGCCGAGAAGACAATCAGATTAAGCAGCGCAAAGAAGGTGGTGATCAGATGATTAGTAAGAAACTCCTGAAGCTTATAGTAGTCATCCATCCTCTGAAGAAATTCCGTATTGAGCCTCGTATCGAAATACTTTAGTGGGAGACGAATAATTTTCCTTAAGAGACCTGAGAGGTAATCCAGACTGATCTTGAAGTTCACCTTGCTTACCACTATGGCACTAAAACTATCACTCAATATATAGCCCATGAAGAACGCCAGCTGGAGGAAGAAGAGCTCCCAGATCAACTTCAAATTTCCCTCCATGACGCCCAGGTTGATGATCTTTTCATAGAGTACCGGGACGATCCAGCTACAGCCTATAGAGACCAACATAAGTGTGAGCACGAGAGTGATAGACCTCCCATACCTCTTATACTTCTCAGCCAGTATTTGTAGGATATTGGTACCCGGAATGTCGTGAGGATCCTTTTTAGTCTCAAAGTCATCTCCCGGCTGCACCAAGAGACCATAGCCCATCAATTGCTTGGTCGCCCAAGCCTCTATCATCTCCTCCTCCGTCATGACAACTTTGCCACATGCCGGATCCGCCACGTAATATTTCGTCTCCCCTTTGTGATTGGTGCGGACACGGTAGCAGATGATGAAGTGTCCCGCTTTCCAGTACAAGATAATGGGGATGGGGATCTTCTTCAACTTCTCAGCATTGCAGGCGATCGCCAGGGTCTCAAAGCCCAACTCATCGGCTGTCCCTATCAGATCCTGCATCGTGGCACCGATACGGGAGATAGCCATGGACTCCTTGATATACCTCAAGGAGATCTTCTTGCCATAGTAGTCACACAGCATCTTCAGGCAAGCTGGACCACAGTCCATCTGCTCTGTCTGCGAGGTGTGTTTGAATCTTTTAGGAAAGAGTTTCATCCTGATAGCCCCACTCAGCCACCGATACCCAAGTCGACCTCTTGATTGGAGAGACCTTTCTTAGCTTTCTTGAGTTGCTGTCCAAAATTAGTACGATAGGTAACCATTAAGACAAACATATTTGAAGCCTCCCCTATGTAGCTGAAAGAAGAAGAAGGATGAACAGGAGATAGCACCCTGCGGTGAGAGTAATTCCCCTTCTTAGCAAACGGATTGACCACGCCTGCAGTAAACCAGAAGTCTTTCCAGTGATACTGAATCCAAGAGCTGTACGCCTGAGAACGAGTTGAGAGTGTATTTCCCGAAATTTCATATTGTGGTACAGTCTCATAATAAGCAGAGAAATTCCAGTTTTTAAGATTATAGACAGCCCAAGCGGATCCATAATATTGATCCAAAGAGGGTATATCTCCAAACCCGGGGAATACAAACCGGCTCCATCCCCCTTTCGTGGTTATTTGCAAGTTCTTCACACCGGTATAGGTGAGGTTCAGCTCCAGATTCCAAGTATCATTACTCTCTCCATTGACACTCTGCATCATAAATCGATCGTGGTAAGGGCTCTCAGGATCCGTGATATATGTTACACGGTTGTATATCGGGCGAATATTCCGAGTGTGACTCGCCCAGATAGAGACATTGCCCTGTTTATTTGCATACCGTAGGTACATCCTATTACGCATCCATGCTGAGGCATCCAGATCGTTATTCCCCACACTGTACATGAGGTCATTTGCACGGCGCACCACATCTGTCTGTGCCGCAAGTCCCGGCATGTAGGGGCTATACATGAAGAGATAGTTCATGGTCCACCCCTTTCGGAACTGGTAATTCAGGGTTCCTTTGCCACTCACCTTGAAGGCATCTTTCGCATGTGTTCCATCCGTAGTAGCTTGGTATTTACCCCCTACTCCTACACTATAGGAGAGCTTCTGCATCTTTCCGCTTACCGAGGCATGCAGGTACGCATTGTCATTTTGTATCGTATTCTTCTGCTCCTTGTTACTATTCTCCAGATATACATTGTCTGCGACATTATGGAAGTAGTTGATACCTCCGGAGAGATCCATATTGTTTTCCAGCGTATGCGTATAGACCACTTCAGAACCCGCTCTCCATGATTTGTTATCGGTATGCCGGAGGAGACTATACGACTGAGGCTCCTCATAGATCAGTTCATTGTCATACTTCCCCGTGGAGACATTTCCGTACAGATTGGTCTCTATCTTCGAGTTCGGAGTAAAGTTGTGCCGAAAATAGATATCTGCTCTGGGATCCACACCACTCCTCTTATTATTGTATTGTGTGATATAGTCCGTCTTGGCATTCTCTATGATTTGCACCGTGTGATTTCGTGACTCATTCTTCTTCGTCCATGCTTTAGCGGTTAGGGTGGCGGAGAACATCGTAAGCGGAGATCTCATGTAGGTATATCCCAGAGTTAGATTATTGGGGACGGAAATATTAAGTGCCGGCAGAGGTTCTCTACTACGCTGGATATCAGGTAATCTTTCCCTTATGTAACGCTCCTCACCGCCTTCCATATATTCCTTCTCAGTGTAATAGGATCCATTATAATCTAGGGTCCACTCCGATTTGCCGTGGTTGATTGCAAAGCCTCCCTTTCCACCAAATCTTGAAAGACTCCCTCCAACTTCTAACATTAGATTACCTCCCCGTGAAGCGGGTTTAGTAACGAAATTGATCACCCCCATCACAGACAAACCATATCGGATATCGGATATATTAGTATACTCTATGCGAAGTATATTGTCAATGTTGAGCGAACGGATCCTATCAAAGCTTACCGGTCTGCCATTGATCTGGAGCACCGCACCACCATTCTCGATACTGATGCGATTCGTAAGTGCATTCACTTCCAACCCGGGAAGTTTATGCTGAATCATCTCCAAGAGCCTCATGGAGTTTGCAGACTGACTGATCTCTTGAGTGGTCGGATACAGCAGATAATGAATCCCCTTCTCTATGACACTCTCTCCGGTTACTTCCACCTCTCCCAGCTCCTTCGCCTGCTCCACCATTCTCACCCCCCCCCAGGTTAATATCGCCACCGTTGGCTACAAACTCCACTGTAGTGCGAGCATAACCTACCATCATCACGTTTATCCTAAGAGCCCCTTGGACTTCTGATTTGAGGGTGAACGATCCATCAATGCCGGTAGTGGTGCCCGTCACCCGGGTGACAGAATCCCTGTACAGTGCCACTCCCGCTCCCACCAAAGGCTCTCCCTTAGCATCCAGCACCCTGCCCGTCACATTATAGGCGTATACTTCCCCAATAAGAGCTATAAATACAATGAGACAGATCCATATCTTTCGCAAAGATAAATTCTTCATAGAAGCTTAGATTTTAAGGTTTTAAATACAGGATTATACCTTATGTTATAAACTAACCGTTCCATCACCATTGCATCCTTTTGAGACTCATCATAGTTAAAAAGGCAGGTATTTTTTCCGGCTTGGGAAAGCGCCCTTTGTGTACATCCCCCATGGCATATGGGAAATACCCAGCATGAAAGACAATGTGTATTGGCATACTTCGATTCCATCCTCTTCTCTAAAGAGTTATTTTCCCATATTATTTCTCCCTCTTCTGATATGTGCCCTTCTCTTTTTGTGGTTGCAAAATCCACAGCTGTACACTTGTATACATCTCCATTATAATTGATGACAGCCCCTTCTCTTGAGTCTCCATAGCATCTGTCACGCATTAGGTTGTAGGTGACTTTAAACCCTTCCTCATAAAAATGTCTTGTAATAGGTGTGATTTCTGCATCTGGTATAAGTCCTTCCTGCCAGACCTTATGTAGAGAAATTTCTAATAGAGATTTTTCTTCTTCACTTAAATCTGAAAATGAAGAAGATATCTTATCAATATCGCCTATATTCTCCCTAGTGAAGTTTATCCTAAGAGTTACATGAATCCTATTAGCTATTAAAAGCTTTATATTATCAACTATTCTCTGGTATGAACCTGCACTTTTGTTTGAATAGCGTGTCAAATCATGGTGGTCTTTACACCCATCCAATGTTATCTGAAATGAGACATAATCAACAGTTTTTAAATCATCCACTATATCCTGCGTCAATAAATATCCATTTGAAGTAAAGTCTAAGGTCAATTTTTTGTCGTTAATATGTGATTGCTTCAAAGCATACTCCATAATAGGTTTAACAACTTCTTTATAATAAAGAAGGGGCTCACCACCAAAAAACGAGAGTTGCAACCTAAAATTTCTCTTTAGCTGGCTGTTAATAAAAGCCTGTACAGACGATATTGTTTTAGGCAACATCATTGAGGGTATATGCTTTTCATAGCAATACCAACAATGGAAATTACATTGGATAGTAGGATTTATTATCAACCTATAGACATCATCATTCTTCTCACTTGACTTTTCTTTTTCAACATATGAGTTTACCTCATCCTCGTCATCTGGAACAATCATTTCAGCATCTAAAAGCCGTTCTACGATTTTTTTATTAACGGAGGATGTCCTCTCGTTAAGCTGTTTCCAGAGTTCAAATCTCAAACAAAGATATTTATCAGTATTAGCATTGTATATAATGACAAATTTATCCGAGATAGGAATTATGCTATTGTATATACTAAGTTTCATTTTAATAAAATGGAGAAGGTACCCCAAAACATACATCCACATTGGTTGTGCGATGTATACACTCAAAGTTGAACATTTAAATGTATAGGACTATATAGTATCCTTATAACGACATAGTATCCTTATAACGACTTTAAGAAATCCCACCTCACAGACCTCACGCAAATGTCATCTTTAGGTACAATCTCCTTTTAATTAATTATAAAGCCGGACAATAACCAACATTGGGGCAATTACAGTTATTTGTGTCACTAGATGTTCCAGCCAATCCTCCCAAAAGGACGGCATCATCGTCATTAAGAACGGTTAGTTCTAACCCCTCAGCAAATTCCTGAAGATCTTTAATCTCTTTTTCCATATGTGTCTTTATTTGGAAAGTGAATAATCAGCAGAAGTGTCTCCTCTACTGTATACTTTTATCAATATATTATTATTGATCATTTCCTCGTATGCTTTGGACTCTACTTCACTCAATGCCTGAGATTTTTGACCAGCATTCTCATCAGACAATCTATTGATGACATTAATATGCTCATCTTTTAGAGTCGCCAATATCTGGCGCGTTATTCGATTTAAAAGCCAATATTTGCCATTCCCTTTTATGATTGTATAGTTAGTATTGAACTTAATCGATGAGCATTGAGAATCCTCTCTTTTCAGGGCTTCAAACGCAGTCAAAAGAAGACGGTTAAGTGGAGCTAATAGGTCATTCAATTCATAAGCTAAATCGGTATAATTCCCCTGAAAAATACTATCTACATCTTCAAGAACTAATCTTTCCGGTATAGGGCCATCTAAACGCCCTCCTATAGTACCTTGGAAAAACTCTGAATAAAGCTTCTCCAAATTGTGAATGTTGGGCATACCGGCATAACCTCTCTCTCCGGCAACTATTACAGGCTTACGGTATTTAAGTGCGAAGAGGATTGCATAACCGGATCCTATAACCATCTTACTTTTCATCACATCCTCCTCGATGTCCATATAGTGATCGGTAACAGTGATATTCGAATTCAGCACCTTGCCAATTGATCGATTCCCGGTACAGACCAATATTCTGTATTTTGTCAAACGATTAAGTGACCTAATCAGTTTGCACAAAGCACTGTCCGGTAGCATGAACTCCCTTGTATTGACATAAATATCATATTCTAGATCGGTTTTTTTAAAACCCCTACTAGATGTCGCATCCATTTCGAAAGGCACCGGAATCTGCATACTTGTATGGGGATACGGAGAAAGAATATAGACATCAAGATCCTTGATTGTGATAGTAAAATCGACATAGGTATCATCTATATATAAATTGTTACCAATGTCAGATCGGTAGAGAACCCTGACAATGGGACAGGGTTTAGGACTAAATTCCTTTTGATTCAACCTTTCGGATACATTACTACCCATAGCGACAATCACATCCGCCTCACAGGTTTGAGATACCAGTTTCCCCGAGTCTCTCTCTATCATAGAGATGACGTTTTGCTCTAGGAGTGCATATTTCAATACTTCACAGGAATAGTTAATAAGAAAAATCTTCATAGCTATAATTCAATAGTGCCGGGTAATACGATTCATATATTCTTTGTCAATCTCAGATACAGCCTTTAAAACGGGATCGTTCTTAGGGTTAATATGCTCATAGCTGCTCTGAGACTGCTCTGTGTCTTCACGAGTGTAAAACTCATATTTACGCTTACGATCCTCAGGGTCAATCATTCCATAGTGGTGCACCAAAATACCTGAAGCCAACTTGGTTTTTCGGCGGGTAGGAACTTGATGAAAATGGAGCCTTCCTTGACTGGAATAAATTTGAGCATATCCGATATTTCTAAACATCTTAAACCGCTTACAGATTCCTTGCAAAGAACTTGGATACTCAGCATTGTAATGATCAGCATCATTCCACAAGTGTATCAAAGCCACTACATAAGCAAGTATCTCTTTTTCTCCTAGATGTCGTCTCAAATCACAGAACCTCTTATCTAAAATCTCATCCACATCCAGGAAAAGTGCCAATTCATGATTGACAAAAGAAGCGAGGTCTAACAACAGATTTCTATTCTCTAAATCATTAAAACCACTCCTCCTCTTTTGTGCTTTGAATAGAATTTTTGGATCATCAGCCAACTCAAAGGTGTTGTCGTCACTCTCATCGTCCAGAAGAATAATTCCATCAACGTGTTTTGACACATTAGACAGAAACCACTTCATCCTCCTACTCTCATTATAGCTCTGAACCAGAAGAAGGATAGGGTATTTCTCACCGGATCTGAAGTAACTAGTCACTTCGTGGCGAACAAAAGCATTACCCAAAAAAGAGAGCAGCTGATCTTTGTTATTTCGCTTATCCTTCCAATCATAAATAACCTTATCAAAATCATGTCCCCATCCGTAAATATTGGTAACAGCTGATTCGGGGTAAAAGTAATGCCTCACTGCATGATTAGGGGTTTCTGAAAACGGTGTACTACGTCGAACCTTTCCCTCCTCATTACCCACATCTCTGTGGATCATCATAGCAGAGTTGAAGTACAATTCGTGAACACCCATCATATCCAGCCTGGATCTGAGATTATTGTCATCACCACCCCATTGGGAAAAGGTCTCATCATATCCACCGATCTCTTCGAGGTAAGATCGCTCGACCATAATGCTTCCGAAAGGTATACTTCTGTATTGATCGTAGTTGTCAATGGTAATAGTCTGCTCATCCGCAAAACAGACTCGCCCTATAGCATAGTGTTGATAATCAGGAAAGTCTTCAAAAGACTTTCGGAGGATATAGATCACATCGGTTAGCATCTCTGATTCAGGTGAGCAAACCATTATATACTTTTTAGTAGAGAATCGAATACCAACGTTTAGAGGTTTGGCAGGATTGCGCCAATCATGGGGTTTGTCATTCATGATAATGCGCCAATTGATAAAAGGATAATCCCTAACAAAGTTAATTAGCTCCTCATGCTCCTCAGGGGTATCTAAAACAATAACCACTTCAATGCCGTTCCTCTGCAAGAACTTCTGATTAAGTGGCAAAACCTTACTGAACTCTCTCATTTTCTTATAGAAAGGCATCACAACAGAGAGATCAAAGTTTTTCCAAAACTCCTCCCTAAAGTTCAGAACAGTATCTTCCATAGGTGTTCCCATATCAGTAGATCAATAAAGCCGGTATTCATTTTGAAAGGTCTGAAAAGTAAACACAACTCATATAGTGAATGCATCTCAATTTCTTTCGTTTTAAAGATACAACCTTTTCTGAAATATCAAAACAAAATACTATTCACATCAATTCAATCTACGAAATAGGTTTTCAACTAATCGATCTGTCATTTTAACACTATATCATCTTTAATGGGATGCATATAGAATTTATCCTTATAATCAAGCTTAGCCAAAAGGAATTCCAGAAATCCCATCCCCACTAATACATAATTAGGTACATTGGGTACTGCCCCGCAGGGGCTCGGATATTATTGCATTCATTACCCGGGGTCGGTTGCATCAGGATATTTGAGTTCCACGAAATGACACCCACGGCTGTTGCACGTATATCTTCTTTGTTTTAACCGTTGCATGAGGGTTGTTCCACATAAAATGAGGGTGCGGCATCGGTGATTTGTGCCGCACCCTCGTGATTCATGGTACTGTTACTTTTTTTATGGTAAGCCCAGATATTTGTAGATCAATTCCAGCTGAAGAGGTGAGAGCTTACGCTGATTTTTGCGAAAACCCACCTTCTCTAATTCTGTGATCAGTGCCGGATAGAGGAAGATGTCTTTCCTGAAATTCCGGGACGCCACCTTTGCTGTAACGTATGGGTAATACTCTATCGCAATCTCCTTCATAGATACTACCCCTCTACAGCGCTTTTCATCGCCGCCTCGTTCCATACTGTTTTTCCATTCCATAATTATTCTATTTATGGTATATGTTGATTTGCATAAGGCAAATATAGTGCAAATATACCGATTACGGTACATCTTGATAAATCAATTATGCAAATACGATGGTTAACCCATATTTTCTCATCCTATTCTAAATCAAGCTCTAATGACGTACCCTATCAGCCTCAGGAAAAAAGACGGGGTAATTCGAAAAAATTGTTCCTTTTATTGGCGCTGGTAACCGTTTCTTACCCAAATACCAAATCAAACCGATTTTAGGATTTGAACATCAAAAAACAGCTGCCTAATACGCCCAAAAAACTATCACTAGCCCCCCACCATCCAAAGAAACGTGAGATTCACTCTCGGATAGAGATTGTAGTATTCGATGATTTGGGTACCGCCCCGCCGGGGTTCGGATGTGGGGTTGGTGCTTTACCCGGGGTTCCCGGAACGTCGGACGTTGGCACGTCCGGCATTCCTTCACCCCGGGCTTAGACCAATCCACCCGCTCCGCGGGTTCAGCTGCCGCATCAGGATTCAATAAATACATCACACCGTGTAAGTGTGGGGAACCGACATTTACTACACTACGAGTATCTACCTAGATATTTCCTTTCATCCCTTGTATCTGATGTATCTGAGCCCCACCAGGGGCGACACGTTCTTAAGCCCAGTGTGAAATGGAGCTACGCGAAGCGGAGCGGAATGAAACCCTGGGTAAGAATTGTAACCAATTATTGAGCAACGGCGGGGCGACACCCACAGAAACGGGAGATTCATTCACGGATAGAGATTGTATTATTTGGTGATTTGCGTGCCGCCCCGCCGGGTCTCGGATGTTTGGGGTGCGTACCCCGGGCTGCGTCTCGCTGCGCTCGCCTTACCCGGGTCTTAAGAACGTGACGCACCTGTCGGTGCTCAAAGACGTTATTATAAGGACTCGGCGAGGTGTGGCAACCACCCTATCACATCACACAGAAATATCCTTCATTAAGACACAAATACGTACGATAATGCGCTATGACATGTGCTGTTTTCTTTGCTTTTTTCCTTGCCAAATGGGGTTAAAAAAATTACCCCGCCTTATTCTTAGAAAAACGTCCGCCTAATTTTTGAATTACCCCGCCTTTCTTTCGAACAAAAGGCGGGGTAATTTTTTGAGGACCTTTTCATCAGAATTTGAAGGCTTGGAAGACACGATTTTTATTTACACACTTTGTTCACCCCTCAGGTTGGATTTTGGAGTTAGAAGAAAGGTGTAAATGGCAATGTATCTACATTTGAAATAATCACAAGAAAATATGTACCCAATGAGAGAATTATTATCTACCTTAGAGGTTAAACACTAAAAAGCTATGAAATATTTCTTTTATCTCTCCCGGTTATCCGTGGCTATCCTTTTGCTCATCCCCTCTTTGGCACATGCCCAAGAGAACCACCCCTTAATACCCAAGCCCAACAAGGTAGTGTGGCAAAAGGGTACTTTGGAGTGGCGTCCCACACAGGTTAACCGTGCTTTTCAATATGACAACAAACTCGGGGAAATCGTTAAGATGGCTCTGGATGCCTACCAAAGAGCGGTAGGAACTCCGGGCAATAGCACCTCTAAAGCCATCCAACTCAAAAAGGATTCTCGCATCCCCTCCGAAGGGTACCGCCTAGAGATCAATTCCGGAGGCATACGCATCTCAGCCGGTGATGACGGGGGATTCCTCTACGGTGTGGAGACATTGCTGATGTTGGCTGAGGATGAGCAGGGTGAGCTCTCTTCCGACTCCTGGGTGCTCCCCAAGGTTCGCATTGAGGATGCCCCGAGATTTGCCTACCGTGGGGTGCATATCGACACCTCTCGTCACTTTTTTGATATAGACTTCTTGAAGAAGCAGCTCGATCGTATGGCAAGGTTGAAGATCAACCGCTTCCACTGGCACTTCACCGACGGTCCGGGTTGGCGTCCGGAGATCAAGAAATATCCCCAACTGACTCGCTACACAGCCTACCGTCCCTACGAAAACTTCAATGCTTTCCACAAGAAGGGGGGACGCTTCTGCGTGGCGGATGCTCCGGCGGCTCAGGGGGGATTCTATACCCAGGATCAGATGAGGGATCTGGTACAATACGCTGCAGAGCGCAACATCACCGTGATCCCTGAGATCGAGATGCCGGGACACTCCGATGAGGTGACTACGGTATTCCCGGAGCTCTCCTGCACCGGCAAACCCTATACCACAGGCTCTCTATGCCCCGGTAAGGAGGAGACCTTCACCTTTCTTCAAAATGTCTTGGATGAGATCATGGAGATCTTCCCCTCCGAGCTCATCCACATCGGTGGTGATGAGGCAATCATGACCAACTGGAAAAGCTGTCCTGACTGCCAGCGCCGTATGAAAGAGGAGGGATTCAAGGAGGTGGAACAGCTCCAATCCTACCTAATCCATCGCATCGAAGCCTATGTCAATAGCAAGGGTAGAAACATCATGGGGTGGGACGAGATCCTCAAAGGCGGTCTGGCACCCCATGCCACGGTGATGTCGTGGCGTGATGAGGAGGGCGGAAAATTTGCGGTTCGCTCGGGTCAGAACACAGTGATGACTCCCAACCAATACCTATACTTCGACTATTATCAGGATGCTCCTGCGACACAGCCGGATGCCATCGGGGGATACCTACCTCTGGAGAAGGTCTACGGCTATGACATCCCTAAGGACTTGACAGATAAGGAACGAGCCAATATCCTGGGAGTCCAAGCCAACCACTGGTCAGAGTATATCCCCACTCCGGAGCATATGGAGTATATGATGTACCCACGCGTATTGGCATTGGCAGAAATAGCGTGGACACAACCGGAGAAGAAGGACTACAAGGAGTTTCACTCCCGTGCCTTGGCAGAGGTAGTCAAGCTCCAACATGCAGGCTACCACCCCTTTGAGCTCAAAGACGAGGTCGGCAGGCGCCCCGAAGCCCTCCAACCTGTCCAACATTTGGCAAAGGGGGCAAAGGTGACCTACAACATACCCTTCACCCGACTTCCCGAACCTGCCAAAGAGAAAGCCATGACCGATGGCAGACAGGGTGACTGGGAGAATAATGATGGCAACTGGCTGGGTACCCAGAAGGCAGTGGACTTCGTGATCGATCTCGGTGAAGTGAAGCCTATCCAATATGTCGGAGCTACCTACCTGCAGTCGGAGGCACGCTGGATCCATCTCCCCTCCATGGTGCGATACTCCATCTCTGAGGATGGTAAGGAGTACAAGATCCTCGGAGAGTATACCCATGATGTCCCTCACGAAAAGAGGTTTGCCCTCAAAGAGATGGCTTGGGAGGGCAAGGATCAAGCGCGCTTCATCCGTGTCGAAGCCAAGCAGTCTCCTCGCAAATGGGGATGGATCTTCCTGGATGAACTGATCGTGCGATAAGCGCTGCCGGATCCACGTTTATTATTCTCCGCTTCATATTCCCTTTTTGTACAGAAAGTCAGAATTTTCATTCATCCTAAAAGCGACCATGCTATGACGAATACTAACGAAAGAGTCGGATACACCCCTCTCTCGAGGGGGTTGCGCCTACTCACTCTCGGCGTGATGCTCTTCCTGATCCTCTGTGCCGGTGCGGTGGCACAGAAGCACGCTCTCTCCGGAGTCGTGAAGGATACTCAAGGTGCCCCCATTGTGGGTGTACAGATACTCATAGGTCCCAAGGTAGTCGGAATCACCGATGCCGAGGGGGCTTTCCGTCTCGAGGCTCAACCCTCGGAGACCCTCACCTTTCGATTCGTTGGGATGCTTACGGTAAATGAGCCTGTGGGGAACCGTACACACATCGAAGTGGTCATGCGTGAAGATGTCTCCAATCTGGAGGAGGTCGTCGTAGTGGGGTATGGTACGCAAAAGCGTGCCCATGTCACGGGATCTGTAGCGACAGTCAGCGGGAAGGAGCTCACAGCAACTCCGGTAAGTAACCCCACACAGCTCCTTGCAGGAAAGTTGCCGGGGATCATCTCCAATCAGCTATCGGGCGTGCCGGGAGGGGATGGTGCCAGTCTGATGGTGAGAGGGTTTACCTCCTTCCAGGGGAATAACGGTCCCCTGATCCTCGTGGATGGTATCGAACGTGGAATGGCTGACCTGGATACACAGGATATCGAATCTATCACGGTGCTCAAGGATGCCGCTGCCGCTGCCGTATATGGGATGCGCGCCGCCGAGGGTGTGATCCTGGTGACCACCAAGCGGGGACGTAAGGAGGCGAGCCGCATAAGCTATGCAGGGAGCTGGACCTTCTCGAAGCCTACGGCACTCCCAAGATTTGCCAACGGGTACGAATACATGAAGTACCATAACCTCGCGAACGAGCTGGATGGCAAGCCCGTAAGATTCACCAAAGAGATGATGGAGATGGTACAGAATGGGGACCCCGGTGACGGATTCGAGAATACCGACTGGCTGGCTCCGGCACTGAAGAGTACCCTGATGCAGCAGCATACCCTCTCTGTTTCCGGTGGTACTGATCGTGTGAACTACTATCTGAGTGGTGGCGTCTTGCGTCAAAATGGTTTCCTAGAAAATCATAGGGTGATGAAGTATAACGTCCGCAGTAATATCGATGCGAGACCTTTTGAGAACTTCAAAATAAGGCTCGACATCTCCGCAAGGCGCATCAATCCCTACCAACCCACCAACCTCAGTTGGGCTAACCAAGCCCCCGGTAACATCTACGGACTCCTCATGCAGGCAGCACCGTGGGTTCCCCGGGAGTATCAGGGGATGCCCACCTCGCCTACCCGTCTGATGATCAACCCCTACTATTATGCTACTACCGAAGCCTTCTCAGCACAAGACAACTATGTGATAGAATCTCTGGCACGCATGGAGTATGATGTCCCCTTCGTGAAAGGTCTCAAGCTGGGACTCTCTGCCTCCTATGACCTCCTTACCAATAGCGCCAAGTCTATGGATGTCCCCCACGAGGTGATGGCATGGAACTTCCAGGGAATGACATACAACCTCAGCCGGGGAAACTCATTCCTCGCTGTTCCAAAAGGGGCTCTGACACAGACAGAAAGCAGGTCCGTGAATAGGATGCTACGCCCCTCCATAGAGTATGTCCGGACCTTCAATGACCTCCACAGTGTGAATGCCCTCCTGCTGTGGGAGCAGATAGAACATTTCGGACAAAACATGGGAGCTACGCGCGAGGAATACGACTTCTTCACCATACCGGACCTGAACAAGGGTAATATGATCAATCCCAAGTTGGATAGCGGTAACAGTGGCTCCTCCTTGCGCTCTGCCAATGCCGGTCTGGTAGGGAGGCTGAGCTATGCCTACGACAGCAAATATCTGGTGGAGGGTTCTTTCCGCTACGATGGCAGCTACGTCTTTGCGCCCGCCTACCGTTGGGGATTTTTCCCCTCCCTATCCATGGGATGGGTGCTCTCTCGTGAAGAGTTCATGCAGGAGGCAGCCCCCGCTCTCACCCACCTCAAGCTTCGAGCTTCGGTGGGAACCCTGGGAAGGAATCCCATCTCCCCCTTCCTCTATGCCAAAAGCTACGATTATCAGCATAATAATGTGGCGTTCGGTACTCCTCCGGCCGCCGGCAGCACGATCTATAACATGATCAAGTATCCGATGGAGGATCTCACATGGGAGAAGACCCGCACATACAATGTGGGGGTGGAGCTCAATGCTTGGAATGGTCTGCTGGGGTTGGAGTTTGACTACTTCTATAAGTATACCTACGACATCCTTCAGAGTGCCGCTGCAGCCTATCCACCGTCGCTGGGAGGACGCTTCCCGGGGTAGAGAACAGCGGTACCTTCGACAATAGAGGCTTGGAGGCTGTCCTCTCTCACAGAAATCATGTCGGAGAGTTCTACCACAACCTCAGTGGGAATGTCTCCTTCACCCGCAATAGGATCCTCAGCATGAGGGAGCCTGATGACATCATTCCATGGCAAAGTCGACTGGGACTGCCTCTGGGGAGTGCCTTCGGACTGATCAGTGAGGGACTCTACCAGACACAGGAGGAGATCGACAATGCTCCGACTGTTGCCGGTGCCAATCAAGCACTGCGTCTCGGGGACATTAAGTTCAAAGATGTGAACGGGGATGGTAAGGTGGACAACGATGACATGGTACATATCGGAAGATCCAACATCCCGGAACTCGTGGTTGGGGTAAATGGAGGATTCAACTGGAAGGGGGTGGACTTCTCCTTCCTCCTCCAAGGGGCTTCTCTCGTGGATCGCATGCTCGCCGGAGCAGCGTGGGGCAATGGTGCCGTAGACCTTACGCCTATGACACGCCCCTTCTATGCCGGCTGGGACAATGCTCCGATGTATCTGCTTGAAGGATCCTGGACACCTGATCATACAGACGCTCGCTATCCGAGACTGTCATTACAGTTCAATAACCAAAATGGCATGATGTCTGACTTCTGGAAGTTTGATGGAAGCTACATGAGACTGAAGCATGTGACCTTGGGGTATACGCTTTCGGCAGACTACCTGAGAGCTCTGAAGTTGAATAGCATTCGTCTCTACCTGACCGGAACGAACCTCCTGACTTTCTCGCACTTCAAGTACTTTGACCCCGAAGCTCCCAATGTCTTGCAAGGGTACTATCCACAGTCTAAGCAGGTGAGCATCGGGCTGGAAGTGAATATCTAAGATCTAATCCTAACCTCGATTTTAATCAGTCAGTAAGATGAAAAGCAAAATATCAATCCTCGTCATCCTTGTCTCCATGGGAATCCTGGGAATCTCCTGTACCAAGGTCCTTGACTTTGCGCCATCGGATAGATACGATGAGAGTGTGGGATATAAGGACCTCTCTACGGTAGACAAGGTGACCGAAGGGCTCTATGGGGTGTTATATACCCCCAATGTGGCAGAGATCAGAGGAACCGACCTGAGTGATCAGTTCACGGATCTCATCAAGAATACCTCCTATCTGCAGCCTGCCGGAAGCTCCAATCCCTACTTCTTCTCGCCCAATCGCATGAACCCCACCACGATGCCACTGAACTGCTGGGACGATATGTACACAAGACTACCTAGGATCAATGAGTTCATCGTGGATATCAATGCCGGAAAACTGAGCCATATCGATGCCGAAGAGCTGCGAAAGAGGGAGGGAGAGGCGAGATTTCTCCGTGCCTTTGCCTTCCAAGAGCTGGCAATACGCTACGGTCGCTATGTCCTCCGCGCCGGAGAAGACCATGTGGATGACCACAACGATCGCAACAAGGCTCTTCTCTCTCAGGAAGAGGGCTGGGAGTATATCCTCTCAGAGTTTGCCAAATCTGCCGAGCTGCTACCTGAAAAATGGTCCGGAAGGGAGGGTAGAGTGACCAAGGGTGCGGCTTGGGGCATGATAGCCCGCTCCGCACTCAATGCCGGCAAGTACGACAGGACCATAGAAGCCTGCAACAAGGTGGAATCTATGGGCTACAAACTGCTGGATAACTATGCCGAAATATTCGACAGACCCAACAATGAGGAGATCATCCTTGCGGTGAACTTCGACGCTCCCAAGCTCCAACATCAGTTTACGTCTATCTATTGTCCCCCGGGAGACTACTCCAAAGCTGCAGGGACTGTCGGAGGATATGCTACTCCGACAGAAGAATTTGCTTCCGCATATGAGATCAAGGTGGATGGTAAGTGGCAGCCCTTCAGCTGGGATCTGGTGCATTCGGGAAAAGTCAAAGATCCATATGCCGGGAGAGATCCAAGGTTCTACCAGACGATCTTCCACAACAACGAAGAATGGCACTACTATGACGGCGACAGCTGGAAACCCCGTCGGCTGCAACTCTATGAAGGAGGCACGGATGGCTTAGCCCGCTATCAGGACAGTCCGGGACATCACATCTCCACCACAGGGTATATCATACGCAAGTACATCCGTGAGAAGGGTGACTTCAACTTCGCCTCTGTGCAGAGTGACCAGTTCTGGATCGAGATGCGCTTGGCAGAGATCTACCTCATACACTCCGAAGCTCTGGCACGTAAGGGGGATATGAAGGGGGCGTATAGCTATCTGAACAAGCTGCGTACCACTCGATCCACCGTACAACTTACACCTATACCCACAAAAGGTAACTGGGATGAGTACTTGAAAGATCTTTCTCTGGAGAGGATTAGGGAGCTGGGTATGGAGGGACACCGCTTCTTTGACCTCCGCAGATGGGGCAAGTCCTCCGAGGTGCTCAATGGCAAACGTATGCACGGAGTGGAAATTACCCCCATGGGAGACGGCACCTTCGCCTACAAGGTGATTGATGTCAATGGACAAGACAGGGTATGGCCCGAACGCTATAACGTCCATCCCATCCCAAAACTCGAGGTGGATAATAACACGCTTGCGGAGCAGCATGCACAATGGAAGTAGTTTTTCAGCTCAAGAAGCTTTAATTCTCAATAGATTGTACCCTATGAAACGCATATATTATACCCTATTAGCATGGATAGTAGTCATGAGTATGGGAGGCTGTCAAGAGCCTGATGCCCTCAATCTCACGCTTCATCCCGAAAATACAGAGCCGGTTGTATCCGGGATACTCTACTCTGATGGGGCTACCGGGACGAAGTATCCTTCCATTGTGGACCTTGCCAACGGAAGGATAACGATACGTGTGCCCTACTATCTCTCCGATACAGATCCCATCCGGGGGGATCTCACACGGATGAAACTTGAGGCTTCCATCCCGAAAGGTGCCAAGTTTGTCCCTTCGATTGAGGGAGTGCATGACCTCACGCAGCCCTTCAAATCGACCTTGCACTACTATGATGGCAAGACTCAAGAGTTTACCTTCACCGCAGAATATCAGAAGTCCGGAGATGCCAAGCTGCTTAGCTTTGCTGTGCCGGGCGTCAGCAAGTTGAACTACTCCCAAGCCACTAAGGATGGTCATATGGTGATCAGGATCGTTCGGACAGGTTCCGCACTCCTCTCTCAGCTGAAGAATACGCCCATTGAGGTGAAGACCTCCCCTTGGTCCACCACAGATGTCAAGGAGGGTGCCCTGTATGACCTCACAGATCCCAATACCAAGATCACGGTAACAGCCCAGGATGGCACCAAAGTGGTCTACACCTTCGAGATGGTCAATCCCACTCTGGTGGGTCCCGGGAAGTATGGTATCTGCTATCCTCTCTTTGGAAAGTATTTCCGTGTGAATGATGGAAGCGGATGGACGGTACACAACAACCGCACCATGGGAGTCGTCGGCGATGAACTCGTGGTCAGCAACCTCAAGTCAGCTCTCCTCAGATACAATCGATATACGGGAGAGAAACTCCCTAAAGAGGTGAATATGACCAATACCAACCTTGATAACATGCTAGCCATCACGCATGATGAAGGAGGACATCTGGTAGGTGTGGACATGGCTTCTATCGCTAACAAGTGGATTCCCAATAGGCAACTGAAGATATACCTCTGGAAGGATGGTCTTGATGCACCTGCCTCTGTCATCATGAACCTGAATATGTTGCAGGCACCGGAGTATAGGGGGATTACTTCAGACTCCGGTATCGGACGTTCCATAGCGGTCAATGGAGATCTCACCAAGGGCAGAGCGCAAGTAGGACTCTTCCTTGCCGGCGTGGGGAAAGCCATCATCTACCACTTCCAGAACGGTAAAAATGTCGGCAACACAGGTCTCTTCGGTCCCACAGGGCTTAGCGACCACTTCCAGACTCCTAACAAAGTCTTCCCCATGACCAATGAGGATGATACAGATGTACTTATCGGGATGACTCAGGAGAGGACTTTGGTCAGAGTCAAGCAGGATGGATCCTTCTTTGTACTTCAGCCTGCTCAGAGCTGGTGGGATTCGCCCAAGAATACCAAGACCTTTGCTTACCGAAAGTTCAACGAAATGGATCTTGTTGTCATCATTAATGGCTATCTTGAGGGTGGCATCGATGCCTACAACAAGATGACTGTCTCTGACGTATCCTCTTGGAAACCGAATGCTCTCACCACCGGTCTGATCATCGACAGCCGCAATAAGAATATCGATCCCAACGTGGAAGGTGAATTTAACTACACCCCGACGGGATTCCTTTCACTCTTTACCGGGAACCAATTTACGGATAATAGCAACCGTACAGCCGATGCCTGCTTTGGTGTGAATGACAATGGGACAGCGGTTCAGGCATATATTCTCAATACCAACCAGGGAATCATGGGTTACGAGATCACGCTATATGATATGTAATATCAGGTTTGGGAGGAGATTCTACAGGATCTCCTCCCTCCTACTCCTACTTCTGTCAGCGTTCTCTGTAGGATCACCCAAGGCACTATCCGCAGAGAGGGAGACCATCACGCTCTCTAATGCCCTATGGAGACTGACCTTTGACCAAGGATCCTCATATAACCTTCGTGAAATGTCCTCCCCGGGGTATCCCTCATTCATTCTTCCCACACGTATACTTCCCTGGAGTATCACCGTGAAGGATGCTGAAGGGAACCTCTCTCTCCTAGAGGAGAAGGGACTAAAGTATATGGGAGCCACACGAAAAACGTTAGCTGATGGGGAAAGCCTCTCCTTCTCGTGGACTAAAAAGGGATCTCAACCCTATTCGGTAACCGTTACTGTAGAGCTAAGCAGTGGCGACGAACTGCCTCTCTGGTCGCTCCGCGCCACACTGCCTGACAATATGGTAGTCTCACGGTTCACCTTCCCCTCCTTTGAGCTCCCCCGAAGTGAGGAGATGGTACTCCTTCTCCCTGCCGGATACGGCATAGAGATGGACGTCACAGACCGCACTCAAGCATTCACACAGTACCCATCAGGCTCAGGAACCATGCAGCTGATCATGGCATATACCCCTCAGGGGAGCTACTTTCTATCCACCCGAGACCACAGTGCTGCTGCCAAAGAGTTCAGAGCCTTCTCAGATACCGAAGGCTTGAGGCTCTACACCACCTGCACCGCCTCCGAAGCCTGGACTCATGACGGCAATTTCGAGGTCCCTTGGAAGTCTGTCTTTGGCTACCGTCCCGGAAGGTGGGAGGATACCGCCCGACAGTGGTACCTTCCTTTCACCTACAAGACAGATTGGGGACGTCAGACTCTTGCCGAACGAAAGATTCCTCACTGGTTGAAAGACAATGATGTCTGGATCCAGAAGTCCATACGTGATACCCTCTTTGAACTCTTGCAGACCTACCACCTCCTCGGCAAGCCTTGTCCCACACACTGGTATGGATGGCACCAACACCCCTTTGACACTCTCTACCCTGAGTATTTCCCTGAGAAGGAGGGTATCAAAGAGATCTTTCATCGCGCCCAAACTGTAGGAGGAAAGGTAGTTCCCTACATCAATGGCAGACTCTTCGACCCGGCTTCCGGGACCTATGCATGGCTCCGAGCCGACACCGCCATGTGTCGGGATGCCAATGGGGAAACCTATGTGGAGGTATACCATTCGCAGGTACCTCACGAGATCTCTTGCCCCTCCACCCCACTCTGGCAGAGGATCCAGCAGAAGTTGGTCACCCGTATCAGCGACTCTCTGGAGACTGCAGGTGTATACATTGATCAGGTGGCATGTGCAGCACCCAAGCCCTGCTACGCCCCCAACCACCCACATGCCCCGGGAGGAGGTAGCTGGTGACCCTCTGCCTATCGCAAGATGTACGCGGATGTCCGCCAAAAACTGCTCGCAAAGGATAAGATCCTGATGACTGAAGAGTGTGCCAAATGCTACATCGACTGCTTTGACCTGCTCTTAGTCGTGAATACACCCCACCTCTCCTACACACGATGTGTGCCTCTCTTCCCGATAATCTATAGCGATAGGGCTCTGTATACCGGGTTTAGCTACATCGGACAGCCCTTTGCTGACGGCACCTTTCGCTTTATGACAGCCAAGTCGCTACTCTGGGGCGCTCAGTTGGGTTGGATGAAGCCCACCTATATCCTCGCCCCTGAAGCCTCTTCGGAGAGGATCCTTCTGAAAAACCTGATGGCATTCAGAGCCAAACATCGGTCACTCTTTTCCACAGGACGCCTTCTTTCAGAGTGGTTTCCCGGACAGGACGTTCCGAGGGTTACCCTTCGTAAGTTCGGAGATACCCCCCAAGTAGTGGGAGCTCTGTGGAGAGATCAGACGGGACAACAAGTGCTGCTCTGTGTCAATATGGATACCGAATCACACACCTTTGATATCCCCGGTGGCAGTAAGGCAGTCATAGAACCGCTCTCTGCCCGGTATATCACACTCTGATTCACTTTGCTACTAAGAGTCTTCCTCCTCACATCTCATTCGATCGGAAAACAATCCCAACATCCTAATATCTAAATATCATCGTCACTATGCATACGAGATTGTTCCTCCTCATATTCTTGATTCAATTTCTGACCTTATCCTGTCAGACGGAATCATCACCATCCTCATCCACATTAGTTACACCCACCATTACCTCAGTCGAGCAAGAGTCTGACGGCAGCGTAACGGTGAAGTGGATCGATGACAACATCAAGCGAGACGGCTTTATCCTCGAGTATAAAAAGGTCGGTGAGACAGAATATCACCTCCTTGCTACTCTGGATCGCAATGCCGACAGCTACACCATCGCTGACGGTCTTGAAGGAGGAAAGAGCTACTACTTCTCAGTGATCACCACCCAATCCGGTGCTAAATCCCACCGTGGCACCAAGCTAGCGGGACTGATTCCCATGAGTCAGATGCGGAGAGTGGAGATCACGGACCTCTACAATTCTCATGCCGGTATAGGTCTCCGATATCAATTGCTGAATCTCCCCGGAAGTATCCCCATGAAGACAGGCATGCTGATAGGCACTGATCCCATGGCTACGCACAATACTCCCGGTGTGATCGCTGCAGATGCTCCCCGGAGTACTAAGGGGGAGAGCATTGTCCAGGTGATTCCCTCCACACGTATACCTTCGGGAGGTGCCAAACTCTACGTCAGAGCCTACGCAATACCGACGTCGGGAGGCAAGGTCCTCTACAGCAAGGCTCGGGAAGTCACCCCTGCTCCACAGCCCGAACCCCTCAAGATGAATTGGAAAGAGGTCACTCCTCAGAACCTTCAAGGGCTTGTAAAGATCTACGAGACCACGGATCAACTCTCAGGACGCAACTTCCACGCCTGGTATGCCGTGGCTGATCCCTCCCTCACTGTGGTCAAACGGTATGACCCTCCTACGCCTACCCCCATCTCCACCCAGGCTGCAGGGATGCAGGATCTATTGGTCTTGACTAATGCCTCCTATTTCTGGCTCAATAGCACCATCGGTCTCTATGGAGATGAGGGCCTCAAGGGCGCTAACGACCTCACCAGAGGCTCCCTTCACGCCAAGCATCCCGAATACAAACACCTCTATCCTGCGATGAAAGGCTTCTTTGGTGTGGATGAGAAGGGGAACGCAAAAGTCCTCTGGGGTGGCACGACATCCAAGGGTGAGAGCCACCTCTATGAGCATCCCATGCCTATCATTTCAGGAGAGGGGATATATGATACGTCGTCCTTCCCACGACAATTGGTCGGTATACCCTCCGACTTCAATCCCCTGCATGGTGTCTCGGGAGGGCCTGTGCTCCTCAAGCATGGAATTGTCCCCTTCAGCTTTGAAGAGGTTCGTGAAGGTGGAGAGTATTATTGGTCCAACTATGAGCTTACTGCCTACGATATTTTTGGAAAAAGCACGCTGGCGGATCGTACTGCCATAGGTATCCTGGCGGATGGCAGCATTGTGCTCTTCGTTTGCGACGGACGTATTGCAGAGAGCAAGGGGGCCAACCTGCTGGAATTGGCACGGATACTTAGTGGCATAGGTTGCGTAGATGCGCTCAATCTCGATGGAGGTGGCTCCACCAATATGTGGGTGGCAGGCGAAATCATCAACCACAAAGATATCGTTAAGGCTACCGGTGATACGCGTGCCATCAAGTCCACCATTGGATTTTTCCGCAAATAACTGATTGTTCAACTCCCCTATTTTGAATATCTGGCAAATGCTTTCCTCGAAAACCCTCAAGAGTCTTCTCCGGCTTATCATCCTCAGTATCGCAGGCATTTACACTGTATTCTCCGCCGTGGCCGTTACCCCCATGCCGATAGAGCTCCTGGCTCTCCGAGTATTAGGTCCCCAAGCGGACGAGATCACCTTTCACAAATACGCCACGAAGTCACCTCACTCCGAATATAGAGTAGTAGATGATAAGGGGAAAATACGGATCGAAGGAACGAATGACCTAGCCATGGCGGTGGGTTTGAGACGCTACCTCGCCGAGGTTTGCCATACTCGAGTCACACCCTATGCAGCGGACAGTGTCGCTCTTCCCCATCCTCTTCCCCTTCCCCACAAGCCTTTGAGTGGCACTGCCAGGACAGATACACGTTTTTTCCTCAACTACTGTACCTACGGATACACCATGCCTTACTGGAAATGGTCCGACTGGGAACGCTTCATTGACTGGATGGCTCTCAATGGAATCACCATGCCTCTCGCCATCGCCGGGCAGGAGAAGGTGTGGCTGGAGGTATGGACAGAGCTGGGACTCTCCCCTGAGAGCGTCAAGAGCTACTTCACCGGTCCGGCTCATCTTCCCTAGCACAGAATGAATAATGTGGATGCTTGGGAGGGACCTCTGCCGGATCAATGGATTGAGTCCTAGGTAGAGCTCCAAAAGAAGATACTCAGCCGTGAACGATCCTTGGGAATGACCCCGGTATTACCGGCATTTGCAGGACATGTCCCCGCAGATCTCAAGGATATATACCCTGACGAAGAGATCATGAAGACCGGCAGCTGGGGTGGATTTGACGACCGATATGGCACTTATTATCTCCATCCTCAGTCGCCACTCTTCGCCAAGATCCAGAGACTCTTTATCGAAAAGCAGACCGAACTCTTCGGCACCGATCATATCTACGGCATAGATGCCTTCAACGAAGTAGACTCTCCGGATTGGAGCACCTCTTTTCTCTCCAAAGTGGGCAGGTCCATCTACTCCTCTCTCAGCTCTGTAGATCCTCAGGCGCGCTGGTTGATGATGGCATGGCTCTTCTACTACGACAAGAAGCACTGGACACCAGAGCGCATTGAAGCTTTCCTCACAGCTGTTCCTCAGGATCGACTGATTCTCTTGGACTACTTCTGCGACAAGACTGAGCTGTGGAGGGAGACCCAAGCCTTCCATGGTCAGCCCTATATCTGGTGCTACCTAGGAAACTTTGGGGGCAATACTTGGCTCTGTGGGCACCTCCAAGACACCTATGACAAGCTCCAAAAGGCTTGGGACTCCCCCACTCCTCCGGCAGGTATTGGGGGCACACTTGAGGCTTTGGACGTCAATATGGTAGCGCACGAGTATACTCTCTCACAAGCTTGGACTCCTGCTCCGACCCCCCAAGAATGGGTTACCAACTGGGCAAGGATGCGCGGAGGCGTGCAAGATGCAAAAGTTATAGAAGCGTGGAAACTCCTCGAATCCGGACCCTACCGCCATCCTTCGACCGGAAGCCAGTCTGTACTGATCCATGCCACCCCCTCACTTCAAGGCTTTAGCGGCTGGAGTACAGTTCCTACTTACGGCTACTCGGATCTAGACTTAGCTCAAGCCTGGCACCTACTCCTCACCGCCAAAGTAGATCTGACCCCTGCACATCAATATGACATCGTGAATGTGGGACGACAGCTTCTGGGGAATCTCTTCATCGCCTACAGAGACAGTCTTGCTGCTGCCTACGAGTCCAAGGATCTCCCACGCACAAGGCTCTGTGCCCGACAGATGATGCAACTCATTTCAGACTACGATACCCTTCTCAGCTACGACCCACACTTCTTACTCTCCACCTGGCTACGATATGCTCGAGAGATGGGGGCAGGCGACGAGGCTCTGGCAGACTACTATGAAAGGAATGCTCGGAGTATCATCACCGTCTGGGGCGAGTCCGGAAAGCAGCTTCGTGACTATGCCAATAGAGGGTGGTCCGGTCTCGTCAAGTCCTTCTATGCTCCGCGATGGCAGCTCTTCGCAGACGCCCTGATCACCTCTTTGGAGCAGAGAAGTCCCTTTGATGAAGCCGCGTTTAAGGCACAAATCCATAACTTTGAGGAGGAATGGCGTCGAAGCACCTCTCCTATCGAGTATACAGTGCCCACACGTCCCCTCAAAGAGTATGCCTTACAGCTGTACGACACCTACTTTGCCAGCATGCATGGGGAGAGTCATTGATATGATCACTCGCCCATCCTGCAGAGTTGTGCCGTCTACCTGCAAGGCTTTTTTACGTTTAGACTTCCTATAGACTATGCTTTCATCCCTTTTTCTCTTCCTTCCACGCCTTGGTGCAGGCGAACTCATCCTCATCCTCATCGTCATCCTGCTACTCTTCGGTGCCAAAAGAATTCCGGAACTGATGAACTCTTTCGGCAAAGGGATCAAGAGTTTCAAGAAAGGTCTCAACGACATTGATGCGGATGAGACCCCTAAGACACAATCTTCGGATCGAGAAAAGACCAACTCTACCGGCACAGATCTCTGATCCTACCCTGTGGCATCGCTCACCTCTGCCGACACCGACTTCTGGGATAATCTGGATGTCTTCAGATCTGTGCTTATACGGATCCTGATTTACTTCGCAGTAGGTTTTATCCTCTGGGTAGCACTGGTGCCACACCTCTTCGATACTTTTATTTTGGGACCCTGCCGAGCCGACTTTCCATCGTACAGATTGCTGGACAGGGTTAGCGAATTGTGGGGCAGTGGGAGTTCCTCCGAGGACGCCAACTTCCCTATCCGACTCGTCAATATCAAGCTCGGCTCTCAATTCTTCATACACATGAGGGTGGCACTGGCTCTGAGTCTCCTCACCATCTTCCCCCTCATACTTATGGAGGTATGGTTTTTCCTCAAGCCTGCCCTCTATCCCTCCGAGTCGAAGAGCATCCGATTCGTCATGTGGATGCTTCCGCTGCTCTTCTATGCCGGCTGTGCTGTCGGATATTGGCTGGTCTTTCCGCTCTCGCTACGCTTCCTCATCTTCTATGACCTTGGAGATTTCATAGAGTCTAAGGTCTCTCTCGAGTCCTATATGAGCAACTTCTTCACCCTCACCTTTGCCATGGGGGTAGTCTTTCTCCTCCCCCTGGCTGTACTTTTGCTCTCCCTCCTAGGTATTTTACGCAGATCCACCCTTCGCAAGGCTCGTCGGTATGCTGTCGTCATACTCATGGTCATGGCTGCCATCATCACTCCCGGAGGCGATCCCGTCACCATGATGATCGTCTTCACGCCGCTGTATATGCTCTACGAGATCAGTATACTTTTTGTCCGTAAGGATTCACTTAATACCCTACCCAAATGAAAAGACTAACCCTCCTCGCCACTTTGGCGATCCTCCTCACAGCCTCTACCCTTCATGCTCAGACTGGCATTGTCTCACACCGAGGTTACTGGACTCCTCGCGGGAGTGACCAAAACACCGTTGAATCGCTGCGCCGCGCCCACGACCTTGGGGGGCTATATGGCGTAGAGATGGATCTACGACTCACTCGTGACAGTGTCGTGATCCTCGCCCATGATGCTGAAATATTCGGTCACAAGATCGCAGAGAATGACTGGAAGACTCTCCGTGACAGTATCATCCTGCGAAATAACCTTCGCCTCAACAGCCTTGAGGAGTTTCTCACGGAGTTTGCACGCATCAAAGATTTGAAATTTGTTTGTGAATTCAAGGCTAGAGGTGATGAGTCCGCAGACACCTATATGGTACGTGAAACTCTCAGACAGATTGCCCAAAAGGGATTGGCAGACAGAGTATGCTACATATCCTTCAGCCTACCCGTATGCAAGGAGATTGTCCGTCTCTCTCCCGAATCACTTGTACTCTACCTCGGGGGAAACCTCACTCCCCCCGAACTCAAGCAGATGGGCATACGTGGGATGAACTACAACTACGGCGTATACCGCAAGAATCCCACATGGATTCCACAAGCTCGTTCGCTCGGCATGGTTGTGGGGGTGTGGACTGTCAATGAGCCACTTGTCATGTACACCTTCCTACCCTTAGTGGATCTACTCACCACCGACATGCCGGAAGCTGCCCTAGACGTCTGCGAAGAGCTGGGTATCACTCCTGCAGATCCTAGCCACAGTTTTGAGCAGCAGTAGGAGTCTTCTCAGTGGACTTTTCAGTCGTACAACAAATCTTAATTTCCAAAATCCGCTTACCCTTCCGGATACCCCTCCGGCTCACTCCCGAAGCGGGTTTGGGACGATAGTTAAATTCTCGCCAAAAAAAGGCGGGGTAATTCGAAAAAAAGGTCCCCCTAATTTTCGAATTACCCCGCCTTTTTTCCCGCAAAACGTCCCCTTTATTTTTTGACAGGATATTGACCACATCTTTGAATACTATTTTCCATTTCTGTGGGAGTACGGGATAGGACTTTCGTACTTTTGCCACATCGGGGATCAGAAGTCAGAGAAATTAGTGACGGTCAATTAAATGACATTATATTGCTATCTGATACGCCTGCACTTTTTGATGATTTTTGGTATCTTGCAAGAGAATTAATAGAGGGCGAACGAGGAAGGTATTTCCAAGGGCGGACCCCGTAAATAATTATTCAAAACTAATTTATGAAAACAACGTCTAGTACGGCACCTAAGGGTAGTACATACAAGGGTACCGATAGGGATCTTTTTGGCTTCATTCTGGGGCTTCTTGCCTTTTGGCTCTTTGCCATGACAATGCTGAGCACGCAAGACAATATTTCGCGAGATTTGGGAGTAGATGTCTCTCGGCTCAGCTTCGCCGTAAGTATCACGACATTGGTATCCGGCCTCACGATTGTCCTCTTTGGGAAGCTTGCCGACAAGATCGGTAGAGTAAAGTTCACCCGCTACGGATTTTACCTTGCTATTGCAGGCGCTGCCGTAGTAGCGATCACGCCGCCCAATTCATCTCTCACTATGCCTATCCTCATACTGGGACGCGTGCTCCAAGGGCTTTCCGGTGCCTGCATCATGCCTGCTACACTTGCACTCCTTACTGTCTACTGGGATGAGCAGGGCCGCCAAAGGGCTGTCAGTCTATGGAGTATGGGGACTTGGGGAGGTACCAGCTTTGCGACCTTCGTCGGTACCAATATTGCAAACATCGCCCCCTGGGGTTGGCGACTCAACTTTGTGATAGCCACCATATTATCCCTCGTGGGGCTTCGCCTCATCAATGGCATCCCGCGAAGTGTGGCTGAGGTTGATGGACAGAAACACACTTTCGATGTAGCGGGGATGGTGATCTTCATGGTCTCCACCCTGGCACTGATGCTCCTCATAAGCTATGGAGAGATGTGGGGTATAGGAAATCCGATCACTATCTCCCTGATATGCATTGCTATCCTAGGATTCGCTGTATTTATATGGGTAGAAAAGAGAAAGGAGGAACCATTCATCAATCTGTCCCTCTTTACGAATGGTACATTCACGGGAGCGACCATATCCAACTTTGTGCTCAACGGTACTGCCGGAGTATTGGCTATCGCTCCTCTCCTGATGCAGCAGGCAACCGAGACCTCCAACAGTACCATAGGCTTCTTGTCTGTGGGCTACGGCGTCATTATCGTCCTATTCATCCGCGTGGGTGAGAAGTTGCTCCAACGTTTCGGTCCCCGGAAACCTATGCTCTGGGGATGCTTCATCCTGCTGGCAGCCATACTGATTATGTCACCTACCAATATCATGCGGGAGACCTATATGATCCTCCTGGCAGTGGGATACGCACTCTTCGGATTGGGGCTTGCTTGCTATGCGACCCCCTCTACGGATGCAGCCCTCAGCTCACTACCTCCCCTAGAGACTGCAGGAGGCTCCGGTATATACAAGATGGCATCCTCCCTGGGTGCAGCTTTCGGGCTTGGACTTACCAACACTATCTACCTGGCATTGAGCCGAGATGAAGAAAAGCTCAACTTCATCCAGCAGATATTCATCGGTGACCAGACCAACGTCCACTTCCGGCAGAGTGCCATGATCGCACTCCTCTTCAACGTGGCTATGATCCTATTGGCTATAGTTGCCATCATGATTACAATACCCAAGGGGAAGAATGCGAAAGCTTGAATTCAAGGCTATACCCAAACCTTACCAAGAAATTCAGTGTAGTATTGCTTGAATAGATTAGTTTTACCTATCTTTGCAGGGCATTTGGCGAGATAGCTCAGCTGGTTAGAGCGCATGATTCATAATCATGAGGTCCCGAGTTCAATCCTCGGTCTCGCTACCCCTCCTTGAGGCACCGTTCGGACGTTATGTCGGGGCGGTGTCTCTATCTTTTTAGGATATATGGTATTCAGGGTCTCAACGTCAGATGGAGCAATACACCGTAATAGGTAGTGGTGAATGGGTAGGCATTTCCGGACACTAACGGTCGGCGGCTATCCCACTCGTAAAAGCATCGAATAGAGAGTGTGGAAGTAATGGCATAGTCCAAAGAGGTCTTGAGACTCCGGGTACGGAAGGAGAGACCGGCGGCAGCATCCTCCCGAATGATGTCACGTGTGACGATGAAGTTCTCGCCCCGAACCATAGTGGCATCGATAAGCAGGGATCCTTGGGTAGAACGAGATGCCACCTCCTTGACAAATAGTGCACGAGGATGCAAGCGCCACCTCAAAGAGCCCATCAGGTCCGTACGATACTGCTCCAGAAGCCTTGATACAGGAGCTAGGAGTGTGATGGATCTACTGCGATTGTAGTGTGCATCCACCGTTAGACCAAGAGGGCTACGTACCGACACCCCAATCAGAGGCGACATCTCATCTCTCTGCGTCATGCTGCGGATGTCATATCGTCCGCCTATCCGTGGCTCCCCGGAAGCAGCAGGATAGGTACCGATGGAAGGACTCTCCATCGGCACCCAATCAGAATGTTGGCGATACTCATCCACTTCGAGTGTACCTCTATACCTGTGCTTGAAGGTGACTCTATCCACCCACCGGGGAGCCAGGTCGCGGAGGTAGGGAAGATCAAGGGAGAGGGACCAATTGGGTAAAATATATCGAGCCGAAGGTAGAAGCCCCGGGGAAGAAGACCTGCCCATATAGGACTCAACGAAGGCTTGCGTAAGCGACTCAGATGGATCAATCTGTTCACCCCAACTGTGTCGCAGCTCTAAGTCCTTTGCCTTATTGCTATTTACGAAGCGTTCTGCCGGAACGGTAGCATACCCTTCTTTGTCCATAACATTGTCAAAGAAATGAGATAATCCCACGGTACTCATACGCAAGTTGCCGGATAGGAGAGGAAGCCGATCCACCGTAGAGGGACGCATTTCCCCTCGAGAATAGTGTGAATAGAGGAAGGACAGCTCCAGACTCACTCCCTGCCATGGCTGTAACGTGATCAAACCATCCGCCACAACTCTCCGATAATAGGAGGCAGTGGACTCTAAGCTTGGAGCATTGACGAGAAGATTATGCTGAATCATCTTACGGATATATCTCTCATCTGAAATCAGTCCAAATCTCGAAGCAAGACGGGAGGAGATTGGGATCTCACTCTGAAGGATTCCAAACACAGGCCCTGCCTCCGGAAGCAGTCCCGGTATATCTCTACCACGAGTCTGATGCCACCGAAACTCAGGTCTCAGCGTGGCATGGCGCCAAGGGAGATTGAGGTCATATGTAATGTGTGCGTCTAGGTCGGAGGTGCCGGTCAGGCGATGCCCTCGAAATCCCTCTCCGGACTCAGCTCCTCGATCCCATGATTGTCGGACAATGTAGGAGAGGTCCCCACGCAGAGACTGCAGTGCCGGAGAGCTAAAGGTAGGAAGGCTGTATCTCCACTCACTCTGGAAATGCGAATGATAGGGTGTGCCTAGCTTAAGTAAAGAGTGAATAACAGAGTCACGCCAGGCATAATGGAGGGCTTCGGGAGAGCCTTTATAATAGAGGGAAGGCTCCTCAATCAGTGCATCTGTGGAGCTGTCCCAACTGTAGGTCAGCCCGGGAAGAAGCCTCCATGATAGCTTCAAGGATCGACCCCAGCGGAAGTAGTGCGAAAGGGTGGAACTCTTATCCGCTAGGGGGGCATCACCAAAGATCATTCGCTCCAGATATCTATCCCAGCAACTCTCCAAATGCCACAAGCGGGGAAGGAGAGAGTTTCGTCTGCCCTGTGATTCATAGTGGTAGCCGAGTAGTGCATCGCTACGAAGCATCCGGTGAAGTGATACTTCAGGAGAAGAGGAGTGAGAGGAGAGGTGATGCAGAGAGAATCTAAGGTGAGACGCATCCCAAGGATTGTCGGAAGAGTTCCCTTTCATCGTATCCCATCGCCAATCAGGAAGAGAGAGTGAGGAGAGAGACTCTCGGGTGGATACCCTGCGGAGGTACTCACGCCACCGGGAGGAGGGCATATCTTCACGCATATCCCTGAGGAGTATATCTCCGGCAAAAGGGTCATATAGCGGGGTTCGGGATGTGCGCCTCCACTCCCAATGAATCGGTGTATGCCAGCGGGAGAGGAAAGGGAAAAGTCTGGAAGGATCCCCTTCACCTCGCAAGAGGTAGTGTGTACGCTGTTCGGCTGCGGAACCTCTCACATCGCTGTCCAAGGATCCAAACCCTGCACCCAGATGACTTAGGGAAAAGTGCCAGCGAGTGAGGTCGGCTAGCTTCACCTCAGCGTCCAACTGAGCGGCATCTCCTCCCTTGAGACTCCTTCCCCTGACACGGATCTCGTTGACCCACACCTCCCCGGAGATGGGGACTTGGGAAGAGGTTCGGACACCTATGACCATGGTTCGGACATCAGAGAGGGAGGGATGCCCCTGTACGGTGAGGAGGGTACCGGGGTGCGATGCGTTTTGGGTATAAGGTTTGTGGGAATCAAAGCCCTCCCGATCTCTTCTTTTCTTCAATTCTATCCACTCTTTCAGCGCCAAGTTGAGTTCATTCTCAGCTCTCCAAACAGCTCTGCGGTCTGTGGGCGAAGAGTTCAAGTAGGAACCCGGAGGTGTCACATAGAGAGGATAAGAGACTTCGTAGTAGTTTTCAGTCTGGTCACGTCCCAACCTCAAATAGAGTATAGCGTCTCCGTTTGCCAGTTCCCGGAGGGCATCCGGAAGGGATTCTGCGTGGGCGTAAAGAGCTAACTCCTCGGGATCTGTGAGATTGTGTCCCATGACTCTGAAGACTGCAGCCTGCTCATCCTGCTGCAGGGAGGTAAATCTCAGTGCCAAAGACTGTTCATCCTCGGGTATAGTACCCAGTCTACCTCTGACTACTTCACGTTCGACTCCGGGAGGAAGCACATAGCTCACCGGAATACGTGAAGCATCTTCTTCGAGACCAACCCTTTCTATCTGCATCTGTGAGGTTAATTTACGATCGGTATAGCCGGAGTGAACGAGAGTGCGCCAATCACTTCGTACCAATCGCAGGGAAGCCCAACGGAAATGTACGGGAGAATCGAAACCTGTGAAGATCATCCTTATGGCGCGCGTATCGTGTCTGTCGGGATTTCCCACCTTCTCTTGATAGTCGGAGAGGGGTATTCTGATCTTTATCCAGCGGGTTCTTTGAGTACTTCCATCGGGCAAAGTGACAGGAACCTCCCGTATAGCAGATACAAAGTGCCCCCCGGATCTAAGTGTATTGCGGTCTATGCGCAACTTATACCGAAAGAAGTCCTCATTTAGATCCTTCACGAAATCTCTTTGGAGGTCTTCAGCATCAGGCTCACGCGTAGATATTGCCGAAAGCCCTCGGAAGTCCGGAGCCGAAGAGTTTCCCTCAGTGCCATTGATATACTTGTAGCGAGTGAGTATATCCGCCATCTCACGATCCCATTCAGGGTCTAAGAAGAATCTATAGTCATCCCCTGCAGGATCTTGCTCCACTCTTTTACGAAATGCAGATCCCTCCTCCACTCTGCTACGCACCTCTTCCAGATACTTCCGGTAGTTGGGAGCCTGTAATTCATCAGCCGATGAGAGACCGTTAAGCCCCACATCTTGCTGAGAAAGTGAGACAGGATCCGTAAAGTCAAAGAGATATTGCCGTGGAGGATCTTGGGGTATTCGCCCAAAGGGAGTCTCTTTTGTCTGTGCATCGGGGTGCCTTTGGGAGGGAAGACCTGACTCATACGAGATACTCTCACCGGGGAATATCGCATCAGAGACTCTCCCTATCTCTATCCACAGCGCTCCACTATTCCCCATATCCTCAACACTTGGAGGCACCATCATCCACCCTTCGAGGTAAGAGATACCTTCGGACTCGAAGTCTGTCACTGTGAGAGGACGCATCATACCTGCCCATCCTTCCCTAGGATCGGATACTTTTCCATCCGGAAGGAGTACTTCGCTCCGCAGATTGTAGGGACCTCTCTCATCGGGGTAGTAGGAGATATTCAGGATCGGTAGGTATTCCTCAGTAGGGAGTGCGGTATACTTCTCCGGAAAGAGCTCCCTCACCGCCACCTCTCTCACTCTTATATCGCTCCGAAGGTGGGGGTTATTTCGGATATACTCAGGCATATACTCCGAACCCTCCCTGACTAACCAAGGACTAACCCGATACCATGCCAGCAACGAACGGTGATTCATTGCATCAGAACTCACTCCCAATCCCTCACGAGGAGCAGCCCCCAGCCTCCACACCAAGGGATCAGAGAGCTCATATCCCCTACCTCCTTCCTCAAAATCTTCCAGCAAAATGTCCTCTCTCCCATAAGCATCCGGGTGTACTCCTGCCTTCCGTCTGGCAAAAGCTCCCGAACTCTTGATATAAGAGTCCCCCTCCATCTCTGATAAGATCGGCACATTCCACCTGTCCCATAGGTCTCTCAAGGACTTTTGGTAGTTGAAATGTATTCCGGTTATCGTATTCCTTACGGACTCCGAGCCCCATCTTATTTTGTGACGCCGAGACTCCTCATCATAATAGTACCAAGAAGTGCCCACATTCAACGAAGGGTTAATGTGAAATATAGCATCCAAACCCACCATAGAGCGGTCAGTAGCAGATTGCCAACCCCGCTCATCTATGATAATCTCTACCTCTTCTTGCTCCGTGGGAGAGGCAGGTCCTATCAGCTGAAGTTCTCCCGAACTGTAATTAATGCGATAGTCAACTCCCTCTGTCAGCATTCTTCCGCCACGATTCACCCGTACACTTCCGGGAACCACCTCCTTGGCACCCAGTGGAATGCTTCTCCTTCCTGCTGCCACATACTCACCTTTGAGGAGATAACGATCCATCTCCTTCATGCCTGATGCTGCCACCTGAGTAGTATCATAGAGCATCTGGAAGACAGGATAGGCACCGGATCCGGAAGCATTCACCTCCTTCGGCACCCTCTCAAAGGGTCTTCGGTAAGGGATAATAAGCGTACCGAAGTCCGAATCCACCGTTATTCCTTCCAAGTAGTCGAACCTACCATCTGCAGCTCCTCTCCTACTCTCATCAGTGACATCCCACCCCAACACTTCAGACCAAGTCTTACCTGTTCCTTCCACAGAAGCCTGAAGAGTATTGGTACTATAATAGTCTCTGAATCTGATCTCACCTCTGAATCCTTCTCTCCTCGGTCTCTCTCCGGATGGCAGAGCGTACACGTTCTTCATCATCAACCCCCACACCGGAGAGGAGGGAGACTTCTGTCGAGTGGCAAGGAGAGCTCCCACGGCAGGCAGGTCTCCTTCCCTATTCAGACGTCCCACCGTGTACAGCTTACCTCGGTACCTGTATGAGTATGCCACCACCAACTGCCGGTCATCTGACAAGGGGACTGATAGTGAGATCGTACCCAACTCCCTAGAAATATGGTACGCCGTGGAAGGTAACTTCCGTGAAGCTCTGAGTACACTGTGCTCTATTCCCTCACGTCCTATGGATCCCCAATCCTCAAGAGAGACTCCCAGATAGCGTTGAAGAGCGCTGTCATCACCATTGTCCGGAGGTCGTTCACCCTTATTGGAGATCACTACACCTCCCACCTCTTCAGTGATACCATCCGTCATCTCGTCACTATGCAATGATACCCACACCTCCACCTGCTCTATTTCTACATCCGAACGTACTATGGGTAATGTAGCCAAAGACTCGTCATACCTCTTTGCAAAAAACTCGGAGAGGAAGAAGTGTCTACTTCGATCATAAGCTGAAGCAGGTATCTCAAAGGGTCGTGTCCCTCCGCCACTCCTGACCACAATTCGTCTGGTCGAACCCTCCTTCTTAGCTGCCACTGCCTGTATCTCCACAGGACCCCAGCGCATCTCCGACCGCAATCCGAAGAGTGCTCCACCGGTCTGTATCAGAGGATTCGGGGAGACCAGCTGCACATCACCCACCTGCAGCGCCCTGATCACATCCGTCTCCTCACCATAATAGCCCAGAAGGAGCTTGCGTCGGCGGTCTGCCATGGTGCTCTCAGTGTTATAATCCAGGGAGAGCTTCAGCCTCTCACCGTAGCCGGCCTCCAAGTGTACATTCATCTGCTCATCGAAGAGGAGCTCGGATCTCCTCCGCAGGAGTGCAGGGAGTGCAGGGTTCTCATCCACAGTCACCCTATTACCCAGAGATAGATTCACACGCCCCGTGGTACGCAGATGCAGACCATCCCGGCGTATAGTAAGAGGTGTTTGGATGGGGAAGGTAGAGCTGAAGAGTGAATCCTTACCTCCACGAGACTCTCTCACCCTTTGCGCCACTCCGGCAAAATACTCCTCCTCCGTCTCCACCTTGACGAGACGCATCACTCCGTCCACCCTCCTATAGTGCTTTACCTGCCGGTTTGCGGGGTCAAATGCCAGAGAGTCCGGAGTCGCCCCTACTGCTCCTGTCGCACACATATAGGGCAGTAAGAGTGCAAGAATAAGAGACCCCCACCTCACGATGCGTCGGATATCAGAACGAATGAACAGGTTCAGAAAAGTCGCAGCCCCACCTTGATGAGCTCATTCAGAGAGAGTGTAGGATCGTCCTTGAGTACTTTGGCAACCACCTTCCGTGCTGCAGCTTGAGGATAACCCAGTGTCACAAATGCCCTTACTGCTTCGTCTGCAGTCTCACGGCGCTCGGCATTCATCCCGACATTCGGCACCATATCGGTAGAAGCCTCACCGAGCTCACTCACCACCTTGGCTTTGAGATCCACGATGATACGTTGGGCCGTCTTCGAGCCTATTCCCTTGATAGCCTGCAGTGCAGCCTCGTTTCCATTGGCGATGTATCCTGCTAGTTCGTTGGGAGCATAGGAGGAGAGCATGATGCGGGCGGTATTGGGTCCCACACCGCTCACCGTGATCAGGAGCCTAAAGATGCTGCGCTCCTCTCGGGTCGCAAAGCCATATGCATCATGAGTATCCTCCCGTAGTATCTCATGGATGTAGACCAATGACTCGGATCCCTCCTCAAGGGCATTCGAGGTGTACAGAGATATGATCACCTCATAGCCGACACCGTTCACCTCCACTATGGCTCCCGTGGGCGTCTTCTGCTCCACAGTACCGCGCAAATATTCAATCATGACTTATACAAACTTGTCGATAAAACTCTTATTTCCACTAAGGTACGAATGAAATACTTTCCCCCCCTCCCGGACACCTCCCGATGAAGGCTCTGACACAAGCCAATGAGCTTGCATTTATAAACTCATTAGTTTCCAATCATAAACTCATTAGTTTACGAACACAAACTAATGAGTTTACAAAGACAAACTAATGAGTTTATGGAAGCACCCTCTTGAGCTTCCGGTTCGGAAAACGAAAATGTCCGCCAAAAGCCTGAGCCTGACGGACATTGGAATAGGTTGGGAAGTGCCTTGTTACTTCAGGAGATCGGCGAGATCCGCTGAGACGTAAAACTTATCTTTCTTATCCACATAGACGGAGGCACAAGGGGTGGTTATACTCTTTTTGCCAAAGGTTACCTGATTACTGAAGGCAGGGATCACCAGCTTCTTGCGTCCTTTACGTACCGTCAAGACCTTCTCCTCAGGCTTGTCGCCCGTGATGGACACCTTACAGCCCTCAAAGACGCGGTCATGAGGAGCAAAGTATCTGTCCGAGAGGGTCAGCATATCTTCCCGGATGCCCAGAAGGCTGCGCATATAGTTGTGCAGCTCTATGTTGGTGTTGAAGCCGGTAAGTCTCGGAGTCTGTTCGGGAGCCGAGATGGCGAGGTAGACCTCTTCAGCCGTATGCCCGTGTGTCGTGAATCCGATATAGGTATGCTTACGGAATATCGAAGCAATATACCCATCCAATGAATTGGTATAGATGGTACCCCAAACAGAAGCCACCTTCTTGTGAGTCTCCTCGATAGGGGATTGGGTATATCCTTTGACGTTCTTGAGAGCTTCCAGCTCCTCTTCATTCAGCTCGATACCGGTCTGTTCCTTGAATACGCGAGCCACCTCAGCATAGGGAGTATCCTTGATGAGTTTGGCAAGTCCCACGGAGGTCTTGCGTATGGCAGTAAGGTTGGCAAAGAGGTCATCTTTGGAGGCTTCGGCATACTTCGGGAGATCATATCTGCCTATACTCAGCCCGCTATTGCCATGGTCACTGGTGACTATGACGACGGTATTGCCATCCTTCTTGGCGAAGTCCAGTGCCACACCAATGGCTTCATCGAAGGCAATCATCTCCGTAGTGGCAGCCACGGGATCGTTGGCATGGGCACCCCAGTCCACTTTACTGCCCTCAACCATCAGCATGAATCCCTTCTCGTTGTCGAGCCTTTTGATGGCTTCGCGGGTCATCTCAGCCAAGGAAGGAGTCTGAGCAGGGTCGCGATCTATATCGTAGGGCACAAATCCTTCTCCGAAGAGGCAAAACATCTTATTGCCCTGATGACTCTCCATTCCTGCCTTATCATCCACATAGACCCCATAACCGGCATCCTTGAGATACTTCTCAAAGTCGGGAGTCATGAGCTTGATGGAGCCCCCCATGAGGATGTCGGCACCACTGTGTACCAACTGAGGCATGAGCCACTCTCCCTTGGCACGATTGTAGGAGTGTGCCAGACAGTCCGAGGGAGTAGCATCGGTGATATGGCTGGTGACTACGATACCTGTACGCTTACCTTGAAGGATACGTGTAGCCTCCATGAGTGTAGTGATGGGACGATATGACCAAGTTGTATCCACAGGTACCAGATCATCCTTACCATCGGAGTAGGGATAGGTGGCTACGAATCCCGCTATAGAGGGCATACCCATCATGTAGCAGGAGGTAGTGGGTGCCGAGTCCCCTATGGGAGCATTGGAGCAATAGGTATGGAGGGTACCGCACAGATAAGGGTCGAGATGCAGATTCTTACGTTCGGGATTCTTGTAGCGTTGGTACCACCTCGCCAGAGAGACTGTAGGGAGAGAGGTACCGTCCGAGATCATCAAGATGACATTCTTGACGGGATTGATGGGAGCAGACTTATCATAATGCTCCGCAAAGGTCTGCTGTGGATAGAGCCACATGACGGCAGACACAGCAAATAGGTATGAGAATAATCTCTTCATGTTAGAGTGAAAATATTGGATTAAAGACTTTATACTGTTCGATACTATTCAGATATATCCGTGATGCCCGGATCACTTTCCCAGCGGAATGATCTCCATGGGATAAGGGGTAATATTGACAGATCCCTGAGGAGTTATCTCAAAGGTATTCTCAATACCTACGGCACCTTTCCCCGGAAATACAAACTTAGGCTCGAAAGCTACTACCATCCCCTTCTGAAGAGGAACAGGTCTGCGTTCCATAAGTACCGGCAACTCATTGATCTCTATGCCTACACCATGACCCACAAACTTTGCTTGAAAGGTGTGTCCCATGAAATTCTCCTCAAATCCTTCACGTCTCACCTCTTCGACACAATGATTGTATATCTCTGAAGTGAGGGTACCCTCACGGACATTATCGGCAAACCACTCCTGCAGAGATATGGAGAGATCATGAGCACGCTGAAGCTCCTCATCGACATCGCCCGCGGCGTATACACGTGTCATATCGGTATTATAGACACCATAGTTACCTGCCAAGTCTATCATCACAGGCATTCCCTCCTCAATAGGCGTACCATTGGCTCCCATGGGCATCGCCGGAGTACCTGCACCTCCCATGGCAAAGTCGTAGGGAGCAGGAGTGTCCGAATTGTCTCCTGCACTGACATTGCCCATGAAGATCTCCATGCGGGGACCGTAAGCCCTGAAGATCCCTATGGAACCTCTTCTTCGCATCCGGAACTCCAACCTGTGCTGCCACTCCAGATCAGTGATCCCCGGCTCCCACAGATCCGGTGCAAGTCGGTATATCTCCATATGGGTCAACCCCATGGATCGAAGGGTCGTCAGCTCCATCTCTGTCTTGATACTCCTCACTTCTCTCATCAGCTGAGAGGCATCTGCAGGATGAACCTCTCCACCCTCGGCAAGTGCAGAGAGCCTGAGATATTCCAGATGGGGCAGTGTCCCCCCCTCAAGGAGTGTATCGGAGCCCATCTTAGAACCAAAACTCTTCAAGATATCGGGTATCTGCTCAGGTTTGCGGATGGCAAAGGCTCTCTCCTCCACATAATCTTCAAATATAGAGGTAGGTCTGTCATAAAAGAAGAAGGGTCGCTTGCCCACTTCCAAAAAGGTATATCCGGAGAATACCGTCCCCGTGAGATAGAGATGATTGGGGATACTTCGCAGCAGTATGGAGCCACCACCCACAGAGGTCAGCGCCTCACTGATTCTGTCACATCTCAGCTGCAATTCATTTATGGATATTAGCATAGACTGAATATAAATCCGTTGTTTATGAATAGCAAAGTTATACAAATTGACCCGCTCCACACCCCTCCGCACCATACCCCCACATTAGACTCACCGAAAGGGAGCAAATAATTACCCCGCCTTTTGTTCGAAAGAAAGGCGGGGTAATTCAAAAAGAAAGGCGGGGTAATTTCGAAAAGATATAGGGGTAATTTTGCCTCTACTTTAACATTTCCATAACCTCTTGTACAGGAGCATCTTAACGCATGCCGGAACAAGAAATCAAAAGAGACAGCAGACCTCTCGACCTACTGCCTCTCGCAATTCAAATCAATCTAAAAAACAATATTCACCTCCGCAAAGCTGTTGACAACTAGTCAGTGGGAGGTAAAGCTGTATACTTACTTAAGCGTTCAACGGACCGATGGGAGCATCGCTATGACGCTGGAAGTAATCTTTCGGATGAGCACATGCAGGGCACTTTTCGGGAGGAGTCTTACCCTTGTGGAGATATCCACACTTGCGACATTCCCATACGATCTCTTCTTCGCTCTTGAAGTAGGTACCATTCTCGATACGGCTGAGAAGTTCGCTATAGCGACGAGAGTGTTCACCTTCAGCGACAGCAATCTTGCGGTATACGGTAGCGATTTCAGTGAAGCCTTCCTTCTCAGCGATGTCAGCGAAGTGGGGATAGAGACTTTCATTTTCATGCTTTTCTGCCTCAGCTGAACGACGGAGGTTATCCTCAGTACTACCGATCACACCGGCAGGGAAGGGGAAATTCACTTCAACATCGCCACCTTCAAGAAATTTGAAAAATCTCTTAGCGTGAGCCTTTTCCTGCTCAGAGGTCTGGAGGAATAGGGCTTCCACTTCGACATAACCGTCCTTCTTAGCCTGACCGGCAAAGAAAGCGTATCTCAAGTGTGCCTGGCTCTCATTGGCGAACGAAGTGATGAGATTTTTTTCAGTTTCAGTTCCTTTAAGACTGTTCATACTCTTCGATTTTGATAAATGTTAGATGGTTATGGTGACGGATGGTTCGACCTTCTCGTCACGCATCCCTTTGTATGCAAAGGTAGGTATATTACTTTCGAATTCCTATATATATTCGCCTTTTCCCTCCCCTCTTTTAGGTAGAAATATTACATTGTACACTCCCATAGTTATTAAACCTGAGCTAGCAAAGCGTATCCAACATATAGAAGGAGAAAAACGACCTTACAGGACAAAAGTGCGACTTAAGTAGTTAAAAGTACCACCTTTTCTCACTATCTTGCAGGTCGTGAACTCATTCACCCAAGAGAACAACAGGATAGAAACTTTATAAACTAGGAGGACAATACGATGAAAACTTTTAAATGGATAGGCTTATGTCTCATCTCTCTCATCACCCTTCCCTCCTTTGGGCAGGTGGCTGATGATGCGTACCGGACTCCCTCAAGAGCTAAGCAGGAGCGCGTAGTTCGTGACAAGGAAAATAAAGCTCGCGCCGAAAGGATGCAGGAAAAATATCGTCGTGAAGAAGCGAAGAGAGCCTGGGAAGCCAAAATAATGGAGGCACGTCAGGACAGCCTCGAAGATTGGTACAACCGTCGTGCGATGCGTGTCACCGTTGAGGATATGGAAGAGAATCTCGACCGTATCGATGGTGACAGATCCGCTAAGGGTGGAGGAAAGTATGCTCAACGACTCAGGAGATTCCATGACGGTAATCGTCTCGTGATTGATGATGTCGACAGAGTATACGTGCTGGATGATATGGATTACGATCCATGGACAGACTCCTACTACGGATACGATAGACGATCCAACGTTAATATCTCGATCAACTATGGATTCCCTCGCTATAGGTATGGCTGGGGTGGCTATTACGGACGTGCATATTACGGCTGGTATGATCCCTGGTGGGGTCCTAGGCATGCCGGATGGTATGACCCATGGTACGATCCATGGTACAGCCCTTGGTATACAGCTTGGTACGATCCCTGGTATGGCGGATATCACGGATACTATAGCCCTGCATGGGGATCATCCTACTATTGGGGTGGCTGGTATGGTCCGGGATATGTGGTCAACAACTACTACTATACACCACGTAAATGCTCCCGTCATGGTCGCTCTGTAGCAAACTATGGTCGGAATGCACAGATCAATGATCGCTACGGTAGGGCGCTTGGAAGAAGTGCCGACCGTGTGGATGCGTGGAACAATGGCTACGGAAATACGAGATCTAACGTCTCCCGATCTTCCAACCGCCGGACCTATGACCAGCCTACACGCCGCAGCTGGGACAATGGATTTGGCAACCGTTCAGGGAGTAGCGTATCTCGCAGCTCCAACAGCTCTACGCGCAGCTCTGGAGGCTCCTACGGTTCGGGAGGCAGCTCAACGAGCAGATCTTCAGGAACCAGTGGAAACAGCGGAACGGGTGCATCTCGCAGACGCTAGATTCTCTGACATTGCTGAGTGTAACGATTTATCTCTATCACCTTTAAGCAGAAGAATAACATGATGAAATATCTAAATATCAGAGGATGCATGGTCTGCATCCTCTTGGGATGCGCCTCCTTGACCTCTCGGAGCATGGCTCAGGGTCCGGGTGATGCATACCGGAACAACTTGCAGGGTCTTCAGGGCACAGCACGTGCCAGGGCTCTGGGAGGTGCCGTAGGTGCACTGGGAGCTGACCCCACAGCTGTCTCCGTCAATCCTGCCGGATCGGCGCTCTACTCCAGGGGGACCGTCTCTCTTACGCTTGATCCCGGGTTTGCTTCCACACCCATATCATGGAGTGGCTACGGAACCAGCGAGAGCAATACCGAGAAATACAATAGGATTGACCTCGCGAATATATCCTACATGAGTCCCCTCTACTTCTATTCCGATAAGAATGGTAAGCTAAAGGATTGGGGCTTCAACTTCGGTATATCCTACAACAAAAGCTACGATTACAAGCGGAACTATCGGATGATCACCGGCATGCTGGGATCCATCTCCGGGAGTCCCTCCAACCCACAGACCTCCGGCTATGACCTCACCGACTACATAGCAGCAAGAGCTATAGCCTTCGGGGTTCCCTTCAAGCGGTATAACGGTGCCAATCCGTTCACTGCAGGACTTGATCCACTAGTCACATTGGGAGTGAATGCTGCCCTGATAGAGGGAGCAGTGGATGAGAACTCCTCCAGCTACAGGACTCTTTTCTCTCAGTTTGTACCGAATGGTGGACCCTCCAAGCCCCTCTTCAGACTGCCTCCTATCGGATCATCCCTGGCAGTAAATGAGAGTGGCGGGAAGAATGAGTTTGACCTTACCGTGGGCTTCTCAGCAGGAGACTATGTTCAGTTGGGACTTACGGCTCGTATAGGATCCATCATATACAATAGGAGCTCATCCTATCGCCAAGATTATTACTGGAAGGGTGCAAGCTATGATGGTACTCCCATGGTCAACGAGAGCTACATGACTCTCAACAACAGTCTGTCGAATTCCGGTGCATACTTCACCGGCGTCTTGGGGGCTCTGGTAGCTCTTGGAGACTATGGTCGGGTGGGTGTATCCTATGAACTGCCCAAATACCTCAGCATGAAGGAGTCCTATGCAGTGTCTGCTGAAAGTATGAATAGTACCTTTAGACCGGAAGATGCTCGGACAACCTTCTCCACTGATGTATATGACAGCTCCTACAATATGCTGCTTCCGGGTCAGCTGACCGTCAGTGCCATGGCATTCCTCGGAGGGTATGGGCTGGTCTCCTATGATTTTGCGTGGAGGGACCTCGGACAGACCAAACTCTACTTGGGAGGCTCGGTAGACAGTGGAGTCACGAATGCCATCAAAGAGGATTATACCCATGAGATGACTCACAGGGTGGGACTGGAATTTATCCCCATGCCGAAACTGGCACTTCGTGCCGGGTATAGCTTTACGGGCAATCCCTTGAAGGCAAATCAATTGAAAGCCGAACCTGCTGAAGGTCTCACCTATGACCCGCTACCTGCAGGAACCATCCCTGATTTCACCTTGCCACGCAGTTATTCCTCCTATTCCGGTGGTATTGGATATCAGTTTTCCCCGAGTATCCGTGCCGATGTCGCTTACGTTTACTCTGTAAGGAATGAGAAGGTCTACTCCTTCTCAGGATACGTCTTTAGGCAAGGGGGTGCGGATAATGTGCTTACCTCCTATGGCGGAGATATGAAAGATATCCGCAATGATATCGTCCTCACCCTATCCATGTATTTCTAATCGGATAGCGTATAGACAATTCCTTTCCGGGAGGAGTGATTTGCAAGAGAGCTGTCACTCCTCCCTTCGATAAAGGGCTGGTGAGACAATCGGTTATGACCTGAAAAAAGCGTACATTTGTGCCTATCTTAATTGCGTTACATGTATCCTAGATGAATCTGAAGTATACCATCCAAGCGGGGTTAGTCATGATGATCATGTTAATGGTGACCTACTCATGCAAGCAAACTCCTGTCGCCCCGCGTGCGAGGATCTACACGGATCTATATCAGCCTGCATCGGTGAATGTGAGATTCCCCGCAGGTACCCAACTACCATCAGTGCAGATGAGCATCGACCATCTGAAGGGGCTTATCTACAATAAAGAATACCTCCCCTATGGCAGCACACTTGATTCAGCATATCTTCAGATGATGCTCTCCTCAGAGTGTGATGCCGTCATCACCAATGAGACCACCGGGGAGAGAAAGCAATGGTCTGTATCTGACACCTCTAAGGTGAATGTCAAAGGCGGAAAGCTTACACTTACCGTAAGCCGTCGGGGCAGTAAGACTCCGGCACTAAACTATAAGATTCGTCTACAGATATATGGATATAATCCCAACAAATTAACTTGGAAGCTCTCTGCCAATGAGGCTCCAATCCCTACCACATCAGCTGCCTTTGTTCAGGTCGACAAATCCACCTACTGGATGGCACGTAATGTGGATGAGGTGAGCATATATCAGGTGGTTGACCTAGGTAATAGCGCCTTCAAGCTTCTGGCTACAGGTCTGCCGAAGCTCCGTCCTGAAACTATCATGTCGGATCATAATGGAGGACTCTGGGCAATATCGGATGATGACCATCTCTACAGAGCTGACAAGTCGCTTCAGAACTGGTCTCCCATAAATACCGACAAAATACGCATCTCAACTCTGGTGTATGACCAAGCGCTCACTCCCGGAACCCCGGCAGAGTGGAGAGCCATAGGATATAGCCCGGAGTCTCCTAAGGATTACTCCTCATATACAATCATAGGTGACCAGGTGGAGGGTGGATCATCGCTCAGCGAAGACTTCCCCGTCAGATATGGCTACGTATTCGACTACACTGTAGCCGGGATCAATAACGCCAACATCATTGGGGGTGTAGATAAGCTCGGCAAAGGTGTCAAGGAGGTCTTCTTCACTTCCGATGGTCTCAACTGGGGTAAGATTCCCTACCGCGGCAAGGGATTTGAAACCCCTCTTGAGGGGGGGCTATTCCTCCGCAAGGGTGATACCATCTATATGATAGGTGGCAGATACGAAGATGGCGTCAAAAGCCAAATGTACGTCAGCCAGAATCGCGGCGTAAACTGGGTGGAATTGACCAAGGAGCAAGAGCCCGGCAAAGACTTTGCGCCCCGCGAAGGAGCGTCCGGACTGATCCTCGACCAGAACGGAAACGAATCCATCTATATCGTAGGTGGAAAAGTGAATGGGAAAGCCTCCACAGAGATCTGGCGAGGATATCTGGATAAAACCGGAGGGATCATCAACAGCATTGAGGACTAGATCCCCGGGCATATATATGACTTATCCCCTCTTATCCCTCTTATTTTGCAAATGACACTGCCGGAACATATCGATCCACATAATATTCCCGATCACATAGCTATAATTATGGACGGGAACGGCAGGTGGGCTCAGATGAGACAGCGACCTCGTGCCTTTGGTCATATGATGGGAGTTGAATCTGTGAGGAAAGTCATTACTGCCGCCACTCGTATAGGAGTAAAGTATCTAACCCTCTATACCTTCTCCGAAGATAACTGGGCGCGCCCCGGTGAAGAGGTAAAGGCACTTATGAAACTTCTGGTAGACTCTATAGACAGGGAACTTCCGGAACTCCGTAAGGAGGGCGTGAGACTCAGTGCCATTGGGAATCTTTCCCGACTTCCGAAGGAGGCTTTGGGATCGCTCCGTAATGCCATCGAGACTACTCGCTCCAACTCCGGGACTCATCTCATCCTCGCTCTGAGTTATTCCGCCAAAGAGGAGATCCTGCATGCATGCAAGATGTGTGCTCATGACCATCAAGAGGGAAAGCCATTGAGCGAAGAGATTTTCGAACGATATTTGTATACAGCCGGGATTCCCAATCCGGATCTCATGATACGTACGGGAGGAGAATGTAGGCTTAGTAACTTTCTTCTCTGGCAATGCGCCTACTCCGAGCTCTATTTCACTCCAATCTTCTGGCCCGACTTCGGCGAGGAAGACTTCTACGAAGCTGTCAGGGACTATCAATCCCGCCAACGCCGCTTCGGCAAAACCGGGGATCAGATCACACGAGAAGAATCCTCCCCTATAGACATCTAATCAACTTCATCCGCAGATAGGCAGATCCACTTAACCCTATGATGAAATCAATCCTTTCACATACAGTACTAGCAATCCTTCTACTTCACTTCGCCATAGGCATAGGCTCCTCCACGTTGATGGCGCAGACGGACTCTATCTCTCCCTCCGAGAGTGTCCCCACCATATCTTACGGTCATCCTGTGAGCAAGATCATCGCAGGGATTGAAGTTGTGGGCAATAAGAGCTACGAAGCCCCGATCGTCATCAGTGTCTCAGGGTTGCAAGTAGGTCAAAGAGTGGACATTCCGGGTGAAGAGATCACTCAGGCTGTCAAGAACTACATCCGCCACGGACTCTTCTCGGATGTAAGCATAAGTGCTTCACGCATGGAGGGAGACAGTGTCTGGCTGAGGGTTAGCATCACAGAACGCCCCAGACTGTCGAAGCTTCGAATCAATGGGGTCAAGAAGTCCGAGAGAGAAACTTTGATGAAGAACCAATTGGCTGCTCTTCAGCAGGGTGCTCAGCTGACACCCAACATCGTGGATCGCGCCAAAGGAGTGGTTACCAAATACTTCGATGAAAAGGGATTTAGCAACGTCTTCGTATCCTCTCGTCAGACCCCTGACCCAAACCTCGAAGGCTATGTGATTCTGGATCTGGATGTCGATAAGAATACTAAGACCAAGATCTATGAGATCAATTTTCATGGAAATGAGAACCTTTCAGACTTTCAGCTCAAGAAGGCGATGAAGAAGACGAATGAAGGATTTTCTCTGGCCAGACATCCTTGGAATAGTTTTCTAGAAATATTCAGCACAAAGAAGTTCGTCGAAAAAGAATACCAAAAGGATCTCGACAATATCATCAACCTCTATCATCAACACGGTTATAGGGATGCGGAAATCCTTGCCGACACCGTATATAGGCATAATGATAAGAAGGTGAACATAGACATCAAAATAGACGAAGGGGATAAGTATTATATCAAGTCCATCAACTTTGTAGGGAACACGAAATACTCCTCTGAAGATCTTCACCGCATCCTAGGAATGAAGGCAGGGGATGTATACGATCAGAAGAAACTTGAGGGCAGACTCAATACAGATGAGGATGCACTCTCCAATATCTACTCCAACAATGGATACCTCTTTGCTTACATGATGCCTATAGAGACAGAGGTGAAGAATGACTCCGTTGCCTTGGATATCCGCATCCATGAGGGTAAACCTGCTACCATCAACAAAGTGATCATTCGGGGTAATGATCGTCTGTATGAAGATGTCATCCGCAGGGAACTCTACACCAAACCCGGGATGCTCTTCAGTAAAGACTATGTCATCAGATCTGTGCGGCAGATAGGTCAGATGGGGCACTTCGATCCTGAGAAGATCAATCCGGTACCTGTACCTCATGAAGAGAGCGGTACCGTGGACATTGAATGGAATCTGGTTCCTAAATCCAACGACCAGATTGAGCTCTCCGGAGGATGGTCTCAGTCCGGTCTGCTGGGAAGGGTGGCGTTGAAGTTCACGAACTTTTCCATGAAGAATCTCTTCAATCCCAAATCCTACAAGGGTATCCTGCCACAAGGTGAAGGTCAGACGCTGACTCTATCCGGTCAAACGAATGGTAGATACTATCAATCCTACAGCATTCAGTTTATGGATCCCTGGTTTGGTGGCAAGCGTCCCAACTTCTTCAGCGTAAGTGCGTGGATGTCTCGCCAGACTCAGATCAACCAAAAGTTCTACAACTCTCAGATGCGTAATCTTCCATACGATCCCATGATGGGTTACGGCTATGGTGGATACCCTTATGGGAGTGGATATGGATATGGGGGATATCCCTATGGTGGTTATGGGTATGGTGGCTACGGTTACGGCGGATATGGCGGATATGGCGGATATGGCGGATATGGTTATGGTGGTATGGACTATTCAGGCATATATGAGAGTGCGTATGACCCTGACAAGACCTTGGACATGTTTGGGGGAAGTATCTCTTATGGAAAGAGACTTGTGTGGCCCGATGATAATTTCCAGTTCCAGGTAGGTCTCAACTATACACTCTATAGATTGAAGAACTGGAGTCTATACTACTACAACTTTGGGATGGATAATGGGAAGTCGAATGACATCAACCTCTCCTTCACACTCTCCAGAAGCTCTATAGATAATCCCATCTACACTCGTAGAGGATCTACCTTTACACTCAATACATCCGCCACTCCTCCCTACTCTCTCTTCGACAAGGTAGACTACTCGGATCCCAACCTTTCCATTCAGGAACGCAATAAGTTCATCGAGTACTATAAGATTAAGGCAAAGGGTCAAGCTTTCCTTCCTCTGCTGGATCCCACTCGATACAAACGGACACCGGTCTTGATGGCTAAGGCAGAATCGGGATTCATAGGCTCCTACAACAGATTCAAGCAATCACCTTTCGGTACCTTCTATGTCGGAGGGGATGGTATGTCTATGGGCTATGCCAACTATCTCAACGAAACTATTGGTCTCCGTGGTTACAAGAATGGGAGCTTGGCAGGTGAAAATGGTCGAGGCGCCTATGCCTACTCTAAGGTTGCCATGGAGCTGAGATACCCTCTGATCTTTGAGAATTCAACGACGATTTGGGTGCTGGGATTCCTTGAAGCCGGTAATGCATGGCAACAAATTAGGGACTATAACCCCTTCCAACTTAAACGTTCTGCAGGGGTTGGCGTCAGAATCATGATCCCAATGATCGGATTGATGGGCTTGGATTGGGGATATGGATTTGATACTCCCGACGGGAAGTTCAGTAAAGGTGGAAGCAACCTCCACTTCGTCATGGGACAAGAGTTTTAATCAACTAAGCATGGTTTAACCTCATAAAATAGAGAACAAGTCATGATGAAAAGAATATTATGTATACTAACCATCCTGGGAGCCAGCCTCCTCGCCGGACATGCACAAGCCCAGGAGACCCAACAGGTCGCCCTCATAGATATGCAGTACTTACTCTCTAAGATACCTGCAGCAGTAGATGCCAATAAGCAGATGCAGAAGAGCACTGAACAGTGGCAGAATGAGATCAAGAGCTACCAAGATAAAGCTCAACAGCTCTATGTACAGTATCAGAAAGAGCTAAGCAGCATGGATGCCAATACCAGAGTAGAGCGGGAGAATGCTATTGTCCAAGTAGAGAATCAAGCCCGAGATCTGCAGAAGAAGTATTTCGGTCCCGATGGAGAGATGGCTACACTACAGAAGAAGCTCATCAAGCCTGTACAGGATAAGATCTATGAAGCCGTCAAGTTAATATCCAAGCGCAGAGGGTACATCATCGTATTCGACCGTGCATCCGCACCCAATATCATATTTGCCGACCCCGTAGCAGATATCTCCAACGACGTACTGGCGGTACTCGGTTATTCCGACTAAATAATTTATATTTGCACCACCCCTAAACATCAAATATTCAGGGGTGTATGTGCGATAACATCATTTTAATATAGAAATACTAGAACAATGAAAAGATTACTCCTCACTTTGTTGCTCCTACTGCCTCTGTCGGCATTTGCACAAGACTCACAGAAGATAGCCATCGTGGATGCTCAAGCCATCCTCTTTGAGATGCCGGAAACTAAAGCAATGCAGACCGAACTCGATGCTTTGAAGAAGAAATACGAAGATACTATCGCTACGATGAGGCAAGAGCTCTCCAAGAAGTACGAAGAGTATGTTGCTCAGCAGGATTCTTTGATAGACACCATCAAGCTCCGTAAGCAGCAGGATATACAAGATGTACAGAAGAGAATAGAAGATCTCATGAACATTGCCGCAGAGGATATCCAGAAGAAGCAGATGGAGCTCCTCACTCCTATACAGAAGAAGCTCAAGGACGCCATAGAGAAGGTAGGAGCTGAAAACGGATATGCCTATATCCTGGATGCCCAGATGATGCACTATGTAGGTACCGCAGGTATCAACTGCACACCGCAAGTACGCACCAAGCTTGGTCTAAAGTAAGTAAGCCTGAGTTACTGAGACTTTAAAGTCTGAAACCCTGAAAGTTCGAAGAGACTTTTGGGGTTTCTTTCTTTGCACTTAATTATACCTACCTTTGATAATCAAAAGAGGTTTTTCTATTAGCTAATATGGAAAATAAGGAGACTTTCTCACGGGAAGATCTGAATGCAGCACTCCATGCATTGGAGTCCGGAGGGCTTATCCTCTATCCAACAGACACAGTATGGGGTATAGGATGTGATGCCACAAACTCCGAAGCAGTCCGGAAGGTATATGCACTCAAGCGTCGTGATGATGCCAAAGCTCTCATCTCTATAGTGGACTCCAACGCTAAGCTTGACGGACTGATGAGAGAAGTCCCCGAGATGGCATATGATCTCACAGAGCTTGCTAACGAGCCACTTACCATCATCTATCCTAATGTAACAGGGCTTGCTCCCAATCTCCTTGCTGAGGATGGAAGTGCCGGGATAAGAGTATGCTCAGAACCTTTCTGTCAAGCACTTTGCTTACGCTTCAAGAGACCTATCGTCTCTACTTCTGCCAATATTTCCGGCATGCCGACACCCTCCTACTATGCTGAGATCTCGGAAGAGGTGCTCCAAGGAGTGGACTACATAGTACAATATCGCCGCAACGATTCTACTCCACACCGTGCTTCACGCATCATGAAGCTGGATGTCGACGGCACCTTCACCCTCATTCGCTGATAGTAGAGATGTCGACCTTAGTCAGTGAAGAGAAACACAATCTCTTCTTTCAGTTTCTTCTCTGGAGGGAGAAGAACATCAAGGAACCTGTCTTTGTGGGCATGCTCAGCTTCGTCATCGGAGTGGTTTGTGCCATAGGAGCAGCTATTCTCAAGCATCTCATTCATCTCATTCAGAGTGCAGCTACGTCTCTGATTACCTTCAGGGGATTGGACTTCGGTCATCTGCTCTTCCCGGTCATAGGTATATTGATCTCGGGACTCTTCGTCAAGTATATCATCCGAGACGACATAGGTCATGGAGTCACGAAGATACTCTATGCCATATCCCAACGTAAGAGTCGTATCAAACCTCACAACATGTGGAGCTCCATCATGGCTTCTGCAGTGACCATCGGGTTCGGGGGATCAGTAGGAGCAGAGTCTCCCATAGTCCTCACGGGATCTGCCATTGGAAGCAATATCGGGAGACTCTTCAGGCTGGAGCAGAAGAATCTCATGCTCCTCGTAGGATGTGGAGCGGCAGGTGCTGTCGCCGGTATCTTCAAGGCACCCATAACAGGACTTATCTTCGTCATCGAAGTCCTCATGCTCGACCTCACACTCACGTCAGTCCTTCCTCTTCTCATATCTTCAGTCACGGGAGCTACTATGGCATATGCCTTCTTTGGGCAGGAAGCTATGTTCAGCTTTGCCGGTGAAGAACCCTTTACACTCGAACGTATCCCCTTGGTACTGCTCCTCGGCATCATATGCGGACTGGCATCTCTCTATTACACCAAGATATCCTTCCATCTGGAGAAATGGTTTCAGTCCTTCCCCAACTATTATGTACGCTTCCTTATCGCAGCCTTAGGGCTCAGTCTCCTCATCTTCCTACTCCCACCACTCTATGGAGAAGGATATGACACCATCAGCAAGATGATCAATGGCATGGGAGACAACCTCGTTCGAGGCTCTGTCCTCGATACCTTTGAGGGACAGTTTTGGTCCTTTCCCACTTTCATGATACTCATCATCCTCCTCAAGGTCTTTGCCACGGTATGCACCAATTCCGGTGGAGGATGCGGAGGAGTCTTTGCGCCCTCTCTCTTCATAGGATGCTTGGTGGGATTCCTCTACGCCTATCTCTCCAACCTCACACCCCTCACCCCTTATCTCCCTACTCAGAACTTCGCACTCATGGGGATGGCAGGAGTGATGGCAGGGATCATGCACGCCCCACTCACAGGTACCTTCCTCATCGCCGAGCTCACAGGCAGCTACGACCTCTTCCTCCCACTGCTCTTGGTCTCCATCAGCTCATACGCCACCATCAAGATCTTCCTCCCTCACAGTATATACTCCCTGCGATTGGCTGAGAAAGGTAAGCTGCTTACACACCAAAAGGACAAGGCTGTGCTCACACTCATGCAGGTGGATAATGTCATTGAAGACGACTTCTCCATCCTACGTCCCGATATGACCCTAGGCAATATGGTTCAGGTCTTCAGTGTCAGCAATAGGAATCTCTTTCCGGTAGTTCGCGAGGACGGCAAGATGGTAGGCATAGTTTTGCTCGATAATATCCGCAACATCATGTTTCGACCGGAACTGTACGACCGCTTCAAGGTCTCGAAGTTCATGGTAGCCCCTCCCGCCAAAGTCAGCTCGGACATGACCATGGACGAAGTTATGGGACTCTTCGATGCCACCAATGCCTGGAATCTCCCTGTAGTAGACCCCGAGGGTAAGTACCTAGGATTTATCTCCAAATCGATGATCTTCAACTCCTACAGAGACATACTTATCAACAACTTTGACGGTGACTGATCCGCACTCCCGCTCCTAACCCTATGCACTTCATGCCCTCACACAACTCTCCCAAGATAGTCTTCTTCGGCACTCCCGAGTTCGCTGCCACCATCCTTCGGCATCTCCTGAACGAAGGATACGATATCGCGGCAGTCGTCACCACCCCCGACAAGCCCTCGGGAAGAGGTCGCAAAGTGACGATGTCGGATGTCAAAAGAGTGGCTCAGGAGAAAGAGATCCCCCTTCTTCAACCTGCCAAACTCAAGGACCCCGACTTCTTGCGAGCACTGTCTTCTCTCCGTGCCGACCTCTTCATCGTGATCGCCTTCCGCATGCTTCCCCGTGAAGTGTGGAGCATGCCTCCCATGGGAACCTTCAACCTCCATGCCTCCCTCCTTCCGGACTATCGCGGAGCAGCTCCCATACAGCGTGCCATACTCGGAGGAGAGAGCGAGACCGGAGTCACCACCTTCCTGCTTGATGAAGAGATTGACAACGGCAGGATCCTTCTCCAACGTTCCATCCCCATCGCCTCAGACGAGACCGGGGGCACTCTGCATGACAAACTCATGGAGCTGGGAAAGGAACTCGTCCCCGAGACCATCGAGCTCCTTCGCGAGCACGGCTCCGCCCTATCCTACCCGCAGCCGGAAGTTGATCCCGCCGAGACTAAGCCTGCCCCCAAGATATTCCGTGAAGATAGGCTGCTGAGCTTCACGCACTCCTCTGCTCTAGACATCGAGCGAAGGGTACGAGCCATGAGTCCTTATCCCGGCTGCATCGCACTGTGGGACAGGGGAGGAGAGACCTACGAGATCAAAGTATTTGCGGTAGAAACCACCCGGGAGAGACTACCTGCCGGAGAGGTTCGAGCCACCTCCGACGGCAGACTCTTGGTCGGGACTGTCACTGAAGCGATCTCCATAACCTCGCTGCAGATGCCCTCCAAGCACAGGGTTTCTTCCACAGAACTCCTCAACGGTCTACACACCGAAGAGCTGGGCTCGTTCTCATAGACGCTGGGAGATAAAGGGGGTCTCGGCAGGCTCTTTCCACAAGCCTGTCAGCTTCTAATCATAAACTAATTAGTTTGTGATTATAAACTCACTGGTTTACGTTGATAAAATAATTAGTTTACGATGATAAACTCACTAGTTTATAAAGACAAACTCACTAGCTTACAAGAGAGGGGAAAAGAGTCTCATCACAGACTCCCATAAGCGCCTGAAGAAGGGGCGCTTGCGCCATCTCCGCAATACCAGGAGCTCGCATTCATCAAAATCCTTCTCCATCCCTGTATTGATCCTTCGGGTGAACTCCGAGTCGTACACGCAGCAGTTAATCTCAAAGTTGTGTTCGAGACTGCGGAAGTCCATATTGGCGGAGCCAAGCATCGTCATCGTGCCATCAATGGTGAGTACTTTGGCATGTAAGAAGCCTCCCTTGTAGGAGTATACCGATACTCCCGCCTCCAGAAGGTCACCGATATACGAGGAGGAAGCATACTTCACCCCGAAGGTATCCGACTTCTCCGGCAGTATGATCCTCACATCTATTCCCCTCAGAGCTGCACCGATGATAGCCTTATTCAGAGGTTCATTGGGCAGGAAGTAGGGTGTCTGTATCCATAGAGACTCCTCGGCATTGTATATCGCCAGGCAGAGCACCTGCATGAGAGTACGCCACGGTCCTGTGGGACCCGTCTGGAAGATCTGCATGGGTATCTCCCTATGTGCATCGTGAGAGACGGCAGCTTCGAGCTCGGCATTGTAGTAGAGCTTGTGGGGAAGTATCCTCCGCGATGCCACATACCAGTCGGCTATGAAGGAGGACTGAAGCTGGTTCACGGCAGGTCCCGTGATGCGAACGTGCGTATCCCTCCAGATGCCCAGCTCATCTCCCACGACATACTTGTCACTGATATTCATTCCCCCGACATAGCCTATATGTCCATCTATCACCACGACCTTACGATGGTTGCGATAGTTTACTTTACTCGTCAGGAAAGGGAAGATCACCGGGAGGAAGGGATATACCTCCACCCCACACTTTCGGAGCTTGCGCATGAAGCTCTGGGAAGTCTCCCAGCTCCCTACATAGTCGTAGATAACCCTCACACGGACTCTCTCCTGCGCCTTGCGGATAAGTAAGCTTGCTATCTCCCCCCCCAGCTCATCATCCGACAGTATGTAGTACTCCAAGTGGATATGATCTCGGGCAGCAAGGATATCGCGCTTCAGTGCCTCGAACTTCTCACGCCCGCTTAAGTAGGGAACGATGCTGTCTGCTTCCATCACCGGAATACCGGTCTGGAGTCGTATCAGACTGCTCACGGGAAGGTACTCTCCCGGAAGGTTTCCATTCGTACTATTCTCCTTAGGGATCTCCGGAGTAGCTCCTTCGATGATACGCTCATACGAATGCTTGGACATCAACCTCTTGCGCCTATTGTCCCTTCCCAGTAAGACGTACAGGACCAACCCCACAGCAGGAAGGAGGACTAAGATCATCATCCAGCTCACAGCCTTGAGAGGATTGCGGTTCTCCATAAGGATCACCACGATCACACTCAAGATCAGCACGAAGTAGAGAGCACCCAAGGCTCCCCGCCACGTCAGCAGATCCTGCATGTAAAGTTCAAGTTGTGGTATCATAGACAGAATGCTGTGCGAAATATAGGCATTCTTCAGCGCTCCTTAGTGATTTGTAGAAACAAACAGCGGGGATACTCGCATCGAGTATCCCCACTGAAAATGTTTTGAGACTAAAAAATTATCTATTCAAGTCAGGATTATTAGAGTATTCACGGTCAGGATAGGAGTAGCGAAGACGCTGATCATCCCACTTCACCACCGTATTAGGATTCGTACCGGCTCTGCTACTACGATGCATATCCACCCTAAACCGTTTCTTAGCATAGAGTGCACGACCTTCACCCCACATCTCCACACGCCAGTTATGGAGGATCACATCCAATAGTTCAGCCTGCGTATCCATCTTGACAGAGGCTACAAAATCCTTTGTTGCCTCCTTAATGGCAGCCTCTTGCTCTTTAGGATCCTTAATATCCGCCTTCAGATGATAGTTGTACCTGTTAGATAACAAAGTTGTCATCAGAGCCCTAGCTTCTGCCAGTTTACCTGATCTGGCGGCAGCCTCAGCACCTATAAGATACATCTCTGCAAGTCTCATATAAACCTCGTCGTTCGTCCAGTTTCTATCGCCTTGTTCCACCCGTGCAGCATCATAGAACTTCCAGATGGGTAACCCTTCTGAGTCAAACCAATGCTTTCTGATATCATTGGCATCAATGGAATTATAGAGCTCTTCATTTATGCGTTTAGCATCTCCCACACTGGCATAACTCATAGTGAAGATATCCATATGACCCCAGAAGGTTAGAAGAGCACCTGTATTGGCGGGAGTAAGATCCACACACCATATAAATTCGGGAATCTGATAACTTCTAAAACCACTGTTATCTGCTTCTTTGGCAGTCATGAGTCTATATTTCTCACTATTGATCACCTCCATGGCTGTATTATACGCAAGATCATACTGTCCGGTTTCTAAATATACAGTAGCCAGCAGACCCAAACCCGACCAATAATTCACATTATCCTTATTGGAATCCTCATATTTCAAACCTTTGAGGGCTTCGGTTCCCTCTTTCAAGTCTTTGATGGCATACGCAAAGGTCTCTTCGAGGGTTGCCCTCTTAGCTGACATTGAGTTGTCATCATACGGATAGATGGGAACCGCAGGCTCACTCTTCTTTTCGGCATAGGGGTAGGGTCCATATAGCATAGCAAGATAATAGTACGCGAAGCCACGCATGATCTTGGATTGTCCATAATACACTTTATCTCCCACAGTTTCGGTGGCAGGAGCTTTTTCGTCTGATCCATTAGCCCTGAATACCGAATTGGTAGCATCAACAATTCTATAGAGATATCTCCAGTTCATATAGGCATATGCGTTCATTCTGTCGGTTCCCGTCAGGTTTTCCAGAGCTCCGAAGTGACCATAACTAGGGATCCTCATCTCCATATCTGAGGATAGAAGGTCAGTCTGGATATCCAGAGATTTCTGTCCAAAGTCAGAGTGTCCCAGACCCGATGCACCTGCGCCACCTTCAAACGTGATAGCCACGATTCCGGAAGCCTGCCCTCTGAGAATGTTAGCGTTCCACCTTTTGGCATCCTGCAGCTGACTATTGGTAAAAAGCCCCGTAGGTTTCTTATCCAGATAGCTTTCGGAGCAAGCTCCCAAAAATAGCAAGCAAGCTGAAAAGAGGATGACCAAATTACCAGTATATTGCCTTTTCATATTGAATATCATTTACGTATTATCAATTAATTATCTTTTCAGAAGACTACCTTCATACCGGCAGTAAAGGTTGCATAGGGGAGGTATCTTTGCGTTGATCTTACAGATACATTGTCCCCATGGTCTCGACCACCACTGATGGAATGACCCGAATAGAATCCTCTACGAGCAGTGAAGTAGTAGAGATTATCCCCGGAAAGATAGAGAGAGAGACCTGTGATTGAAGCTCTTTCCAGCCAAGATTTAGGGAGACTATACGCCAGTCGCACATTGGAGATACTCAGATATGACCTTGATGTAAGGAATCTATCGGATGAGTAGTTAGCATAAGTGTAGGGATTCACTCCTGATACGTTAGCAGGAATATCCGAATTAGGATTTTCCGGTGTCCAAGCATTAAGCATATCCTTATGCCAATTAGTAGTTCCGATAACAACCGAATTCATAAGGTTCTGATAAACCCCGTCATAGGCCCATCCCCCTATTCCAAAGGCGAATGATGAACTCAAGGACACTCCTTTATACTCCAAGTCTACACCAAAACCACCGGTCACATCAGGAATAGCACTCTTGCCATTGAAATCACGGACAGCTTTTGTGGCATTGCTGATGGTATCAGGTTTAAGCTGACTCATATCATGCCCTTTAACGGCCAACCATTCCTGCAAATTCGTCACATATTTCTTCTCAGGATCTTTTTCCTTGGTATCAATGTATGCGGCATACTGAGGTTGACCATTCTCCTTATTGACACCAATCCATTTTCTAGCTATGAAATCATAGATAGAGTGACCCTCTGCCCATCCGAAGTCTCCTTGCATTTTAAACTTTTGAGGCTCATTCAGGACCTTGTCAAAAGGCATTTTGGTAAGCCTGTTGGTGTAGTGCGCAAGATTGAGTCGTACACCGAATCTGAAGTCATCCGTCTTGACGATATCCGCATTCAGGTCAGCTTCGATACCGGTATTGAGGAGTGCGCCATCGTTAACCGGCAAGTAGGCAAATCCCTGAGAGGGAGCTACCTGCTGCATGAAGAGCATATCCGTAGTGGTGCGAGAGAACCAATCCACATTTAGATTCATACGATCAAAGAATCTTGCCTCAATACCTGCATTTATGGAGTTGGAAACCTCCCATGTCAAATCTTTATTTCCTTTGGAGTAGAATTTAAAAGCCGGAAGATCACTCAGATTACTTACAGAATAGAAATCTTCCCATAGATAATAGTTGGGAATATCTTCACCTAATCCCAGCATAATAGATTGGTTACCCACTCTACCCCAGCTGGCTTTCAGCTTTAAGCTGTTGATATAGGGTTTAGCGCTTTGCATAAACTCTTCGCCTGTCATGAGCCATGCAACACCCATGGAGCCGAAAGTGCCCCAACGGTTACCCTTTTTGAAGCGTGATGAGCCATCTCTGCGAATGGAGACTGATAAGAAATACCTATTGTCATAGTCATATCTGAACTGCCCAAAATAACTCTCCAAGGCATAGCCCAAGCTCCAAGAGGTGATATCGTCCATCTTGACGAAATTATTTAGCTCCAATTGGTCTGCCAGTACTGCCATGGACTTACCGTCATACTGATACCCGTAATTCTCAGAGAACGACTCATGTGCAATGAAAGCATCAAGATTATGGAGGTCATATTTGTGTGCCCATGAGAGGATCTGATTGAATGTCAAGCTATAGTCATCTGTACTCGTACGGTACAGACGTCCTATATTTTTGGCATCTCCGTAGTAAGGATTGGTCAATGTATTGCGCAAATCTCTTTGGTATTGATACCCGACATTGGAGGCAAACTGGAAATCACCTAGGAAAGTATAGGTAGCATTGGCATTAATTGAGAGACTGTTTTTAATAATCTTGTCCCTGTCCAGCTGAACCGCTCCGGCAGGATTTATCATACCCATATGCCTTCTGCCCTCTCCATAGTCATACTTGTTCTCACCGGGAACCCGTGGATCGGGCACCAGTTTACCGTCTTCATCATGTTCAAAAACCGGATAGATGGGAGGGATGGCATTGACAAATGCAAAACCGTTATTTGAACTATCCGTTTGACCCGGCTTATCCATCTTGGAATAACTGTAAGAGACATTCATCGAGGTCTTCAATGCATCATTAACATTAAAGTTAAGATTACTACGTGCTGTCAATCTCTCAAAGTCAGAACCAATGTAATATCCTTCATCAGATAGATACCCCAATGATGTGTAGTAGTTATTTCGATTTGAACCACCTGACATACGAACAGTGGCTTCGGTCCGTTTACCAACATGAAAGACATTGTCGCGCCACGATTCAGGTGTAAAACGACGTTTTACATTAGGATTAAACTTTCCGGTTTGGGGATTGATAAGGTCTTTTGCTTCGACATTCCACATGTTATATTGATGACCCATCCCATTATCGTTGTCAAAGAGTTCGTCAACGAAGCCATTCTTGTATATGGGTTGCCCCTTTTTATTGACCAAACTGACTCCCCCAACCTTGGGATCATACTTATTCTTAACAGATTGATAAGCCATCTCCAGGTATTCTTCAGGACTGGTGATGACATCATGCAGAGGAATTGTACGCATATTGATTCCATACTTTACTTCTGCTTCCACACGTGTCTTTCCTTCTCTTCCGCCACGAGTTGTGATTAGCACCACTCCGTTAGCTGCTCGGGCACCATACAGTGCAGTGGCTGAAGCATCCTTTAGGACACTCAGAGAAGCAATATCTGCCGGATCAATTCCACTCATCGAATTACCATACGGCACTCCGTCCACTACATAGAGGGGACTGGTATCCGAATTCACGGAACCGATACCTCTAACAATGATATCAGCTGACAAACCCGGCTGACCACTTCGATTGATCACCTGCACACCGGGTATTTCCCCTTCAAGGGCTTTAGTGACATCTTGACTCTTGAGTTGAAGCTTTTCTCCGGAGATGGTGGCTGCAGACCCGGTAAATGCTTGCTTGGTAGTCTTACCATAGGCGACTACCAAGACCTCTTCGAGAGCTTCGGTGGAGGGCTGTAGGACGACACGAAGATTCCGCTTAGCCTCAACTTCACGGGATTTGTATCCCACGAACGAGATAATTATGACTTTTTCATTACCCGGAACGATCAGCCTAAACTTACCATCAATATCAGTTAGTGTTCCCTTACCCGGAGTGTCCTTGGCTCTCACCGTAGCACCTGCGATAGGAGAGTTGTCATCACCGGCAATTACTGTACCACTGACTACCTTTCCGGCGGTCTGTGCCGATGCCCAGCCTATGCCGATCAATAGACAGAGCAAGAGTAGCGAAATTCTTTTCATAAAATCTTGTTTTGTTGTTTAGTCTGTATTGCGATGTGGTTACATCTCACAGTTGGTTCCAAATAAGAGAAATATTTCGCAATTACGCAAACACAATGAGCGGTTTCGTGTCTCCAAAGTGTCATTTTGACACTCATATACCCCAAATAACAACAAAATGATAGTACATTTCAGGGGGACGTTAACGAGAATATTTGCTTTTCAAGTTCAAAATCGGGAGATAGGGATTCATAAAGACATGATATCCTAAAAAGGAAAGCTTACTTGGCATGTGAATCATAATATCCTAATCAATCCTGTCTAAGAAAAGAAATGTTCGCATTAACTATTTGAATTCGCCGATTTTATGCCGAAGGAGCAGAGAATATAGTTTAGAGGGCATTGAACCTAAGTAATTCTTCCTCTTGCAGAAAGTCGATTAAGAATCCGGCTTACCAATTAAACACAACCCCAAAATCCATACACAGATATGGAAACGGTGGGTGCCATCCCGCTTGGGTTGGAATTCCGGCGCGTTGCCACACCCAAGATTCCCGGAAGGCACGTCCCAAACCACCTAAACCCCGGCAGGGTGATCCCCATAGAAACGGGAGATTTATCCACGGATAGAGGTCCACACCATTTGATGCTTTGGGTACCGCCCCGCCGGGGCTCGGATGTTTGGGGCGTACCTTACCCGGGGTTCCCGGAACGTCGGACGTTGGCACGTCCGCCCTTCCTTCACCCCGGGCTTAGACCATTCCACCCGCTCCGCGGGTTCTCCGCTGCCGCCGTCCCATGACATTCCACGGAATATCCCGTCAAATCGTTTTCCTTACATTTCATCATCACGGATACCATCTCCACCGGACGCATATAACCACACACCAACCCTCCAGACGTACCAAATATGTATTTGCAAATCGGTCTCATGAGACAAAACAGATAAAACGAACCGACAAAAGGCAATAACCAATAGTGACCTTCGGAATTTGCGGTACCCATATAGCTCATAATCAAACAAAGGGATGGATTCATCCGGTTGAACCCCTGCCAAGGGGTGGATTGGTCTAAGCCCCGGGTGAAATGGAGTCTCGCAAAGCGGGACGGAATGTAACCCCGGGTCAGTACGCCCCCACAAAAAAGACAGATTAGCCTTCTCCAAATATGAGTCGGACATTTATCTGAAAAGATGGCGGGGTAATCCGGAAAAAAGGCGGGGTAATTCAGAAAAAAGGTAGCCCTAAATTCGATCAGATTTTAACTTTCTCCGTAACCCGCATCCCATCAGGGATGGAGCGCCTCATAGAGATGGATACAGTTAGGTGAGTAAAGATCACTTTACATGTATGCCGAATATCCTTAACATCGTCAACCTGTCACCCATAAAAAGATATAGCACCAGTGCTTCTCGATCCTTTTTCAGCTGCATTAACATGGGATTCACGCTCAGAAAGGATTTAATGATTATCTTCGAAGAAACACACACGAGACAATTATTTATTCACAAGGACAATCTTTAGGATATATAGGATAAAATGGAATGGTTTGTAAACCTATTTACCGGTGATGGCGTAGCACAATCCGTGATCGTCATCGCCCTGACGATAGCCATAGGCATATTGCTGGGAAAGATTCGCTTCTTCGGCATATCCCTGGGAGTCACCTTCATACTCTTCGTTGGGATACTCCTAGGCGAGCTCGGCATGACTCCCAATGGGAGTGTATTGCACTTTTTCAAAGAGTTTGGACTGATCCTCTTCGTCTTCTCCATAGGTCTGCAAGTGGGTCCGGGATTCTTCGATAACCTCCGCAAAGGGGGTAGTACGCTGAACGGAATCGCCGTGGGGGTGGTGCTGCTGGGAGGTGGGGTGACTCTCGCTCTCCATTACGTGACAGGGATGCCCATGACCACGCTGGTGGGTATCATGTCGGGAGCGGTGACCAATACCCCGGGACTTGGAGCAGCACAGCAAGCCTACACGGACGCTACGGGCGTGGTGGATGAGACCATCGCCATGGGGTACGCGGTAGCTTATCCCTTGGGGATGGTGGGCATCATCCTGACGATCATCACCTTACGATTCCTGACGGGGGTAAATATGAATGAGGAGGAGAGGAAGCTCTATGCCGTGACTGAGGAGAATAATATGGGACCTGAACCTCTCTCTCTGGAGGTAGCCAACCCGGCACTCAAGGGGATTACCTTAGCTAAGCTGGGAGAGATACTCCAGGGGAATGAGTTTGTGGTATCGCGTGTATGGAAGAGGGACACTCGCGATGTCATCATAGCCGCCTCGGACACGAGGCTGGAAACGGGGGATAGGATATTTGTGATCGCAGACCATAAGAGTGTAGAGCCGGTGACGCTCATGGTAGGGCATCCCGTGAAGATGGATCGTACACAGTGGATACCCACACAGTCCAATCTCGATACGCGGCGCGTGGTGGTGACGAATCGCGAGATGAACGGGAAGCGTCTCTTCAGCCTGAAACTGAGGGAGGTCCATGGAGTGAACGTCACGCGGGTGCATCGGGCGGGTCTGGAATTTGTCCCCGGCTCAGATATTGTGCTGCAGTATGGGGACAAACTTACGATCGTGGGGAGCGATGCAGCACTGAATACGGTGGAGAAGATATTGGGTAACTCTATCAAACACCTGAATGAGCCCAATCTCTTGACCATCTTCTTGGGGATAGCCCTTGGGGTGCTGCTAGGTTCTGTGCCGATATTTATCCCGGGAGTTCCCCAGCCCTTGAAGTTTGGTCTGGCAGGAGGTCCTCTGATCGTCTCGATACTGATGGCACGCTTTGGATCCAAGTATAAGTTGGTAACGTATACTACCCCCGGTGCCAATCTTATGCTGCGGGAGGTGGGGATATGCATCTTCTTGGCATGCGTGGGACTGGGTGCCGGGGATGGCTTCGTAGACACCATCGTGAACCAAGGAGGGCTCTACTGGGTGGGCTATGGTGTACTGATTACGGTAGTGCCACTCCTCATCATGGGTCTGATAGCCCGATGGACGCTGAAGGTGAACTACTTCACCCTTGCAGGAGTCCTGTCAGGAAGCATGACGGACCCTCCTGCTCTGGCATTCTCCTCTACGCTGACGGGACACAATGCCCCACAGCTGGGGTACGCCACGGTCTACCCATTGACGATGTTTTTGCGGATCTTAGTGGCGCAGATCCTAATCCTCTTCTTCGTATAGAGAGAGGGCTACTTCGGTAGGGTGTACCTCAGTCCGAAGTCAAGGGAGGGTTGCCAGGGTTTGTCCCGGTAGAGTGTGGAGAAGGCGGAGTGTGAAGAGATGAAGTAGGAGACGCCCGGCTCAAAGTATAGGGACCATCTGGGTGTAAAGGAGTACTGAATACCGGCGCCGAAGTCCAGGGAGAGAAGGAGAGAATTGTCGGAGAGATCTTCACCATAGAGGCTCTGAGGGCGGTCGTATAGGAGAACAGAGTGCTTGGCAGATCCGGAAATAAGCCTGCGGAGAGTCCCTCCTCCCTGCAGATAAAACGAAAGATGTCGGGTATCGTAGAGCTGTCCGTAGAAAGACAACGGAATTCCCAGATAGTAGAGGGTCTGATCAGTGCTGAGGTATCTATTCTTGGTACCGAACTTGATGCGAGAGGAGAGCATTTCGACGACGATTCCGGAAGATAGTCCCACCCTACTGCTCAAGGGATAGCGTATACTCAAGCCCACCGTGAGGGGTGGTCGATGCTCCTTGGAGGTGAGGGTCTCTGCCCCTTCGGGGTTGGAAAGGAGATCTTCAAGGTTTTTGATCCCATTTGCTCCGGAAGGGATTATATCCGAATGTTGCGGGGAGGCAGACATGACCATATCGAGACCTTGAGAATTGTCACCTTTGCCGGGCATGGAAATATTCGAGGCATAGAGGGAGAAAGATGCAGCCCCACTGCTACGATCCTCAGAGGCAAGAAGCATCTTCCGAGGAGGAGGAGTCTGTGCCTGTGGATGAGGAGGGGCAGCATTCGTGAAAGGCATATGTGGCAGGGTGTATAGCGGCTCCGAAAGAGTATTGACAGCCAGTGTAGGGACAGATACCCTGAGGGGTTGGAGCGACATGGGAGTCTCTTTAGGCTCGGAAGGACGACTCACAGGGACACCGAGGGGAGCCTCCTCCACGGGAATAGGAGCGGGATCCGGGGCAACTTCACGGGCAATAGTGATCTGAGGCTCCGTCACCACACCTTCAGGGTGCCGGAACAGCAGAGGAGTGAAAAGCAGAAAGAGCAACAGAATAGCTGCCAAAGCGACAATCTCTCTACGGTAACGGACGTATAGAGGGGGCGCTTTGGGTGCCGGAGTCTGTGGAAGCTCGGAAGCTATGCGAGCCCAAAGCTCCTCAGATACCGGTTCGGTATGACTTTCTGCCGCCTTTCGAACGGCATCAAATAACTTATCATCCATACTTAACCTTCTCTTTTTTCATCATATTGATACTTTTGATTAGGGATTTCTTCGCTCTGTGGAGTTGCGAAGCCGAGCTATCCGGGGAGATATGTAGGAGCTTGCCTATCTCTATGTGGCTCCGTCCCTCAATGACATATAGGTTGAAGACCGTGCGATAGCCCTCGGGAAGCTCCCTCACCAGCTGCATGATCTCGTCAGAAGTGAGCCGGATGCTCTCATCATACTCCTCATCAGGGAGATCCGGAAGGGACGAAAGATCCTCAACGGGGTGGCTCTTGCGTCGCTGATCGAGAGCCTTTAGGGACTCATTGACGACGATCTTCTTCATCCAGGCGACAAGAGAACCGGGTCCCCTGTACTCCCATCTCTCCAAAGCTCCGAAGATCTTGATGTAAGCGTCCTGCAAAACATCTTCGGCAGCCTCCCGATCTCTGAGATAACGCACAGCGACGGACATCAGCGCCCCGGAAGTCTCCTCAAAAAGGATCCGAGGCGCCCGCCTATCTCGCTGTAGAATGAGTGTGACAAGCCTCTGCTCAGGAATATTCACTTGCCAATTTCAGTAAGTTTATGGGAAGATCATACACTCAATATCAACCTCTTAGGGTCAAATATAGTGCTAGTTTGGCTGACCTTTATCCTTAGGAGAGGACTTGATATTGGGACCATAGGTCTTGACCGTACGTGGGAAGAGGAGCGTCATAGGGTTAGATAGGGTTTGAACCTTACCGTTTTTATACCACTTAGTGCAGACCAACTTCATCGTGAAGGAGTTCAAGACGTTGTAATAGACAGCTCCAATCTTCTCCTTTTCCCACTCAAACTTGAGCGTTTGTTCGCCTTCCTTATCCTTATACTTCAGCTCTACATCGGGAGGAGTGAGCGTAAAGACAATGTCATTGCGAATGTTTTCCGCCTTGTAGGGGATGGTATAACTCTGAGAGGGTAGCTCTTTGAGGATCTCATCCACCTCTTTGGCATCCATGATATACTCCAAAAGAACTCGAAAAGGGAACTCCTGCAGAGTGATTCCCTTGGCATCCACCTTGAGATACTCCCTCACCTTGGTCTTGGAACTCTCATTTGCCTTGATGACTCCGTGGTACTCTCCGTAGCTAAACTCCGTGGTTGTCTCCATGGGATAGCGGGGTTCGCTACCAATATCCAAGCAGGAAGAAAAGACTGATGCCAGAATAAACGCTATGAACGTAGCCCTTAGCTGAGTAATAATATAACTGTACCGCATAATAAATTAGGTCTTTAGTGAACGAATCGGAGAGCCGAAGATGAGATGAACTCGACACCAACATCTCTCCTACCCTCCACTACCATAACCCCCAAGAGGAGGTTTCCTTGCATCCTGGCACAAAAAAAGGGGAGCATGTCGCACTCAGCGACACACTCCCCGGGTATCTTGGGAGGAAAACCTCTGTCAGTCTTTCAGCTTAGCCTTGATAAATTCGCGGTTAAGTCGGGCAATATTGCTCACAGAGACAGACTTCGGGCACTCCAATTCGCAAGCTCTTGTATTGGTACAGTTGCCGAATCCCAGCTCATCCATCTTGGAAAGCATCGCTTTGGCACGGCGGGCACTCTCCACTTTGCCCTGGGGAAGGAGAGCGAGCTGGCTCACCTTGGCAGAGACGAAGAGCATGGCTGAGCCATTCTTGCAGGCTGCTGCGCAAGCTCCACAGCCGATACATGCCGCAGCATCCATGGCAAGGTCGGCATTCTTCTTGGAAATAGGGATGGAATTAGCGTCAGGGACACCGCCGGTATTCACAGAAACGAAGCCACCAGCCTGCATAATCTTGTCATAGGCAGAGCGATCCACCATCAGGTCCCGTATCACGGGGAACCCTGCAGACCTCCATGGCTCTACAGTGATGGTGTCTCCGTCGTGAAAATGACGCATGTGGAGCTGGCAGGTGGTGATGGCAGAGTCCGGACCGTGGGGGTGTCCGTCGATATAGAGGGAGCACATCCCGCAGATACCCTCGCGGCAGTCGTGATCGAAGACCACAGGATCCTTGCCTTCACTGATAAGTTTTTCGTTGAGGATGTCCATCATCTCCAGGAAAGAGCTCCCCTGAGAGACATTGTGAAGCTCATAGGTCTCGAAATGCCCCTTCTCTTTGGCACCTCTCTGTCTCCAAACCTTGACCTTAATATTTATATCCTTGTCCATAGGTAAATGTCTTTTGAAATGAGTAAAACCAAATACAGGGTCATTAATTCTTATAGTTTCTCTGCTGACGGACAATGAATTCGTAGTCCAGAGGTTCCTTATACATCACGGGATCTTGGTCTTCTCCTTCATATTCCCAGCAGGAAACGTAAGAGAAGTTCTCATCATCACGCAGCGCTTCACCCTCTTCAGTCTGATGTTCGAGACGGAAGTGTCCACCGCAGGACTCTTCACGATCCAGGGCATCATGCGCCATCAGCTCCCCAATCTCAATGAAGTCAGCCAGACGCAAAGCCTTTTCAAGCTCCACATTGAGGTCTCCGGGGACTCCGGGGATGTGGACGTTGGACCAGAACTCCTTCTTCAGGGCACGCAGCTTCTCTATGGCTGTCTTCAATCCTGCAGCATCTCGACCCATACCTACATACTCCCACATGATATGCCCAAGCTCCTTATGGAGATTATCCACCGAACGCTTGCCATGGACATTCATCAGATGATCCACACGGTCTTGGATATGCTTCTCGGCAGCCGCAAACTCAGGCAGATCGGTACTGAATCTCGGTACCTGAATCTGGTCGGAGAGATAGTTTTGGATAGTGTATGGCAGCACAAAATATCCATCAGCCAACCCCTGCATCAAGGCAGAGGCTCCCAGACGGTTCGCACCATGGTCTGAGAAGTTAGCTTCCCCGATGGCAAAGAGACCCGGGATAGTCGTCTGCAGCTCGTAGTCCACCCACAGACCACCCATGGTATAGTGGATAGCGGGGTAGATCATCATCGGCGTCTCGTAGGGGTTATCGTCAGTGATCTTCTCATACATCTGGAAGAGGTTGCCGTACTTCTGTTCGACCACATCCTTACCCATACGATCTATAGCCTCAGCAAAGTCTAGGAACACTGCCAGACCGGTATTATTCACACCATATCCGGCATCACAACGTTCCTTGGCAGCTCTCGAAGCCACGTCTCTAGGCACCAAGTTCCCGAATGCCGGATAACGTCTCTCTAGGTAGTAGTCACGATCCTCTTCACGTATCTGAGTAGGTTTCAGCTTGCCTGCACGGAGAGCCTCAGCATCTTCCTTCTTCTTAGGTACCCATATGCGTCCATCGTTACGGAGAGATTCAGACATCAAGGTGAGCTTACTTTGGAAGTCTCCATGCTGAGGAATACAGGTAGGGTGTATCTGAGCCATACAGGGGTTCGCAAACATTGCCCCCTTCTTGTAACACTGCCATGCAGCGGACCCGTTGGAGGTCATCGCATTGGTAGAGAGGAAGTAGGTATTACCATACCCTCCCGTAGCCACCACCACGGCATGAGCAGCATATCTCTCCAGCTTCCCGGTCACGAGATTGCGGACGATGATCCCTCTGGCACGTCCGTCGATGACCACGAGATCCACCATTTCGTGCCGAGTGAAGAGCTTCACATTACCCTTACCCACCTGACGTGAGAGCGCAGAGTAGGCTCCGAGAAGGAGCTGCTGTCCGGTTTGACCACGCGCATAGAAGGTTCGTGATACCTGAGCGCCCCCAAAGGAACGGTTGTCCAGCAGACCACCATACTCACGCGCAAACGGCACACCTTGAGCGACACACTGGTCTATGATTGCATTGGATACCTCGGCCAGCCTATAGACGTTGGCTTCACGGGCACGGTAGTCTCCCCCCTTGATCGTATCATAGAAGAGTCGATATACCGAGTCGCCGTCATTCTGATAGTTCTTGGCGGCATTGATACCTCCTTGAGCTGCAATAGAGTGCGCCCTACGAGCCGAATCCTGTATACAGAAGTTGAACACCTTGAACCCCATCTCTGCGAGAGAAGCGGCTGCAGAAGCACCTGCCAGACCGGTTCCCACGACTATGATATCGAGGCGTCGCTTATTGGCGGGGTTGACAAGTTTTTGATGGTCTTTATAATTGCTCCACTTTTCGGCCAAGGGACCTTGTGGAATTTTGGGATCTAGCTTATTCATGATTGCAAAGAGTGATTTAGAGGGTTGCGACTTCGTGGACTGTCTCTTCACCTAGGTGCCACATATTTCCTACAGAGTCCCACATACCCATATTGTGTAGGAGGAAAGCTATTGCAACAAACGCAAACATCAGGCAGACAATTGTCGCGAAAATGATACCTATACACTTCCAACGCTTATACCACAGAGCATTGTTGATACCCAGAGATTGGAAAGCGCTCCAGAAGCCGTGAGAGAGGTGCAGCCAGATCACCAAGATCCAGACCAGATAGAGTACCACCACCCACCATTGAGAGAAGGTGGTCTCGACGAGAGCGAAGCCCTCTTCTGAGGGACGACCCGTCCACTCCATCAGTTGCATCTTAGCCCAAAAGTGGGTCAGGTGCCAGCCGAGAAGTCCCAGGACAATCACTCCGAGGATAAACATATTCTTGGACGCCCAAGAGACATCACTGCGTCCGGTCACGGCATAGCGATCCGTACCACGGGCTCTCCTATTCTGAAGTGTGAGCCATGCTGCATAGATGATGTGAATAATGAATCCCAGTGCCAGCACCGGAACCATAAACTGCACAATGGGATTGGTACCGAGGAAGTCACATACGGCATTGTAGCCACTGGCGGAGAATACAGCCACTAGGTTCATGGAAGCGTGAAAGAGCAGGAAAAAGATCAGGAACAATCCCGTCACGCTCATGATCACCTTTCTTCCTATGGATGAATGAAGTAACCACATAAATTAATTAGAAATAAAGGTATGGTAATAAGTAATGTATGAATTCGATAATGTCTTTACCTGACGCAAAGGTAAGGCAATTAAGGTAACTTTCAACGGAAAGAGAGAGAATTCTTGCTTTTTTTCCGTAATCACTACATTCAGGTAGTCGCCTACCCTTTCCTTACCGCTATCTTTTGCAGATCACCAAGGATACCCACGGAGAGCATTTACATAGTGACTGTATATCAGAACTCATTGGGAATACGCCCATTGGCAGGCGGGTTGGAGTTCCCGTTGTTGAGGGCTGCCTGCCACTCCGGTCTCTTTGACTCCGGCATCCTATTATTATCACCATCATAGAGGACAGAGTCTAACTCGTAATAGGTATCCGATCGTGCAATGTAGGGGAAGTAATAATAGTTGAGCCACCTTCGATCCCCATCCGAGAGCGTCAGACCCTGCATGATGTAGCTTCCATCCATTTTGGTATACATCGGCTTATGGGTATCATAGACCATGGTCTGTGATCCTGTCATCGAACTGTACCCCATTATGGATTGGAAATCATAGTTGCCGCGGATGGAGTAGTTTTCCGTTCGTTTCTGAAAGTTCGCCTTCCCTATATCCGTCAGGTTGGAGGTCTTGATGATCACATAGTCATCCCTATCGTACCGACACATTTCATGAAGTAACCCGAGAGCATGGCAGATCTCATGCTCAATTACACCCGGCTGCCAAAAGGCAAAATCTGCCGGATTGATGTCTTGCTTACCCCCTTTTTTACCCACATAGGAGCTACTTGTATCCTTCGGTTCCACTGCCCTAAAGTTAATATAGGGGTAGTCACTATGTGTTCGAGGATCCTGAGTAGGCTGACCCGTAGCGTTATAGAATCGCACGTTCGTCAGTGCTTGGATTCGTAGCAATGTTTCCTTGACGGCAAGCTTTTGGGTAGAGGTTAAGTTTTCGCCATACACGAAACGAGCCATTGCCCAAAGATTCTTCCCATTGGGATCCACACCCACATTCCTATTTTGCGCAGATACCATGGGAAGGTTTGTGACAGGATTCAAACCCTCAGCCCTACGAAACTCTGTCCCCGGCTCAAAGAGTGTTCCGGAAGTGGAGAGGTTGTCCAACTGCTCGGCAGTAAGTGAGATATCTCCTTCATATCATAGTATACCCATTCATTGAAATCAGAGCCACACCGGAAGGAAGAGTCCTCACCTGAGCAGAGCTAAATGGATCAGGTACGGGTATTGGAGGCTTGATGCAGGTGGTAGTATCCGGCATTTGACCGGACTGAAAAGAGCAACCGCATAATGCGGTCAAGAGTAACAAAAAAGGCGAAAGCCGTTTCCAATTTCTCATAATTCACGGGTTCAAGTGATACAACGCAAACCATAATAAGCAAAGACAGTCGTTATCCATCGTTAGATTGTCATGAACCTCAATTCTATCCCATTCTCATCCCAAGTTACAAGTCATCTTTCATCTATCCAAATCTAATAATTTCAGAACTAGCGACTTAAGGTGTTCACAGGAGAGAAGCTGAACAGCTCAAAAAATTACCCCGCCTTTTTGTCAGAATAAAGGCGGGGTAATCTAAAAATTAGTCGGACGTTTTTTCGACAAAAAGGCGGGGTAATTTTTCCAGCTTTTCGCATGCCGTATATCATCCTGGCTATCAGATCTTTACAAAAACACCACTAGGGGGTGTCATTTTTAAACACTTTTGAGGGCGATATTATTCCATTGCGAGGATTATCCATCCGTACATACCGGAGTGAATAAGAGGATCTTGACAAACTGCTCCCAAAGTCTCTCATACGCATTGCAGAATGGTATCTTTTGATACCTTTGCAGTGCTTTATCATCCGAATGAAATATCCATATGAAAAGGATCTATTGGACACTGACATTGGTGTGCGTATTATTTATTTCATCCTGTGGCACGGTAAAGGATGTAGCATATATGCAGGATATCCGGCAGGGATTGCAGATAGCCGGAGCAGGACAGTTTGAGAGCAAAATTGCTCCTGAGGACATCATCACCATCAACATTCAAGCCTCCAAGCCGGAGCTTGTCGCTCCCTTCAACGGTCTCTTCTGGAGCCCCACCCAGCAGTATTCAGCCAATGCCGAACAGCTGCGCTCCTATCTCGTGGACAATGAAGGTAAAGTAGACCTCCCCATCCTGGGGAAAGTCCGCATCGCCGGTCTCTCCATGCGCCAAGCCGAAGACAAGGTCCGCAGTGCGCTCGAGCCCTACCTTAAGGAGGTCCCCAGCGTCAATATACGTATCAAGAACTACCGTTACTCCGTGATAGGAGAAGTGAAGCGACCCGGCACCTATACCGCCGAGAATAGTAAGGTAAATATATATGAGGCTCTCGCGCAAGCCGGTGATATGACTATCTATGGTCAACGCAACAATGTGCGTATACTCCGGGAGGCTCCGGATGGATCCAAAGAGGTGGCAGTCCTCAATCTGAAGAATAGTGACGTCATCAACTCCCCCTACTTCTACCTTCAACAGGGAGACGTCATCTACATACAGCCTAATAGTGCTCAAGCATCATCGTCCAAGGTGAGCTCCGGTGTCACTATATGGTTTAGTGTAGCATCTCTGGGCTTTTCTCTCGCCAACCTCTTGGCGACACTGCTGAGATAGCAGTCTGTATATACACTGTATAGATATGTATAGATAGAGGTCCCGGCAAGATCGGTAGATATACCACCATCACCACAGCAAACTCATTATTAAGTTTCTCAAGGATCATGCAAGATATCAACGGCACAAATCCACAACATGTAGATGTCTCCTCCCCTCAGCAAGGTGAGGAGATAGATCTGCTCTCCATCATCAAGGAGTATGCGAAGCATTGGAAGATCTACCTCATTGGTATCCTTATCTTTCCGGCATTGGCAGCGCTCTACACGATCACTGCCACCCGCAAATATCCGGTAGAGATGTCGATCCTCTTCCTGGATCAGAAGGATAATAAGGCTCAAATGCCTTCCGGTGACTTCGACCTTATGGAGCTGGCAACCGGGATGAGGAACGTAAATGTCGATAATGAGATGCAGATCATTAAGTCCCGCGACATCCTTCACCAAGCTGTCAAGGAGAGCGGTATCTACATCAATGTGCTGGGCAAAAAGGGTCTGCGCAAAGAGGTGTATTACGAAACTATCCCCTTTCGGCTGGATCTCTCACCCACGGCAGCGGACTCTCTGAACCAATCCTTCGATATGACCATAACACCCCTGGGAGGGGGCATGTATGAGATTTATGGGGAGGCTCTTGATCAACCCTTTAAGACCCGCATCGAAGCACTTCCTGCCACCTTCGCTACTCCCGCCGGACTGATGTCTATCACCCCCAGAGCAGGAGTATCGGGTGAATTGCTGAACGAGTATGACGTGAAGGTGAAGTCTCCCAAGGAGTTGGCGATATACTACTCCCAGCAGGGAGGTCTCTCCGTAAACCGTGCCGACAAGTCCAGCTCTGTGGCGGTTTTGAGTATAAAAGCAAGAAATCGCAGACAGGGTGAAGACTTCTTGAACAAACTGGTAGAGGTCTACAACCGCCAGCGAATGATGGACAAGGATGTCGTCGCAAAGAAGACTTATGACTTCATCACCGAACGTATAGGGATGATCGGAGGAGAATTGACTGACACCGAGAAGGAGCTCGAAAACGTTAAAAGGGATGAAGGGGTTACCGGCTTCGAAGACCTCTCCACCGTGGTTCAGGGTCGTATGGAGATGGAGAAGTCCAAGATGGAAGCACGGACTCAGTTGTCTCTGATGCAGCACTTGATAGACTTCCTCAGCACCGGCTCAGACAAGTATGAGTTGATCCCCAATACGATCACCATGAGTGGTATCAAAGATGCAACCTTGGCGTCCGCCATTGAGGTTTACAATAATCTTGTCTTTAAGAGAAATGCGCTTAGCGAAGCATCCGGGGAGCTCCACCCCTCCATCGTAGCCCTCGACAAAGAAATCGCCACAGCTCGTAAGAGTGTATCGGATGCTGCTGCAGTTGCGATCCAGGGGGTACAGATCACATTGAATGCCATCCGATCTCAGGAGGGCAAATATGCCAGCCGTATCGCGAATGCTCCTGCATTTGAACGTATCACCAATGACATAATGAGGCAGAAGGAGATCCGTTCGAGCCTCTACCTGATGCTGCTCAAGAAGCGCGAAGAGACCTCCATAGAGATGGCATCCAATGCGGAGAGTGCTCAGGTGGTGGATAAAGCTCTGGCTTCGCCTACCCCTTCAGAACCCAAGAAGGCTATCATCATGCTTTCAGGACTGATCATGGGGCTTCTCCTACCGACTTTGGGCATCTATCTGTGGAAACTTACTCGCACAAAGATTCGGACAGAACAGGATGTAAAGGATCTCACCAAGCTGCCCATCGTCGCCACTGTACCTCTGCAGGTCACCGATACTCCGGGTGAAATTGTTGTGGATACCAACGCCAACACCATGATCACGGAAGTCTTCCGTAACATGCGTACCAATATCTCTTTCGTCACCCAACGTAAGAATCCCTTGGTATTGCTCGTGACATCTACCACTCCCGGCGAAGGGAAGACCTTCATCGCCTCCAATATAGCTGTGAGCTTCGCCTCTCTGGGACGTAAGACGCTGCTTGTAGGTATGGATATCCGCAATCCACAGCTCAAAAGGACCTTTGCCCTTGAGAAGTATTCTACGTACGGGCTAACGGATCTCATCAACGATGAAACGATCAACGTAAAGGAAAACCTCCTTCCCAACTCTGTGGATCCACACCTCTTTATCCTACACTCCGGGACTATCCCTCCCAATCCTGCAGAACTCCTCGCTGTACGTCGCTTGGAAACCATAATGAATGAGCTTAGACAGCAGTTTGATTACATCGTCATCGACTCCGCTCCTGTAGGTCCGGTGGTTGATACGATAGTGGGAGGTAGAGTGGCTGATGCCACCCTCTATGTCTGCCGTGCCGGTGTCACCGAAAAGTCTGACTTCGAGTACATCAATTATCTCAACGCTCAGGGCAAGCTTCCCGCCATGTCTATGGTTGTGAATGATGTCAAGGCAAGGAAGAGCTCCTACGGCAAAGCTCATGGCTATGGATACGGATATGGTTATGGATACGGCTATGGCTCTCACAAGAATGATCAGTCGAACGAAAAGCATCGCCATCGTCGCTCCGGTCATGCGGGCACTACCACCCAAGCATAGTTATAGAGGATAGATGCAGATAGCTGTTGACTTTGACGGCACCATAGTCCGCCATAGGTATCCGGAGATAGGTGAAGAGATTCCGGGAGCCCTCGACACTCTCAAGAAGCTAAATGCCAATGGTCACCGCCTGATCCTCTGGACAGTGAGGGAGGGGGAGTTGTTGGACGAAGCAGTAGAGTGGTGTAGGGAGAGGGGGCTCGAGTTCTACGCCATCAATAAGGATTACCCTGAGGAGGAAAAGTCACATGAGTTTTACTCCCGCAAGCTCAAGGTGGATGTATGGATCGATGATCGCAATATTGGGGGACTTCCTCCTTGGCCCTCCATCTATCGCATGATTGAGGAGCGTAAGCCCTTCTCCTTCTATTCAGTGCTCAAGTATACTGCAGATAGTACGCAACATGAGATGATGGAACGGTATCGTAAGCCTGTAAAGCGCAGCTTCCTCTCCCGACTATTTGGGCGTCGCAAGAGAAGATGAACACCCTTGGTCGTATCCTCCGCCTCACCACTTTCGGTGAATCCCACGGTCCCTATATAGGTGGTGTCATTGACGGATGCCCTCCCGGGGTCACCATTGACCTACAAGCCATACGTGTAGCCCTCACTCGGCGAAAAGGAATTGCAGGTATCTCTACCCCCCGCATTGAGGAGGACGAACCCCAATTCATATCCGGAATACTCGATGGAGTCACTACCGGTACCCCTCTCACTTTTCTGGTTCCCAATCAGAATCAACGATCCGCAGACTACTTTGATATCAGCGATCTATTTCGTCCCTCGCACGCTGACTACACCTACTATGCCAAGTTCGGTATCCGTGACTATCGTGGAGGTGGACGAGCCTCAGCCAGAGAGACCGTTGTACGCGTCATTGCGGGAACTATCGCTGCCGGGATACTTCGCAGCTTCGGGGTCTCTATTCATGCTTTTACCTCTTCACTCGGATCGATCGCACTCCCCCATCCCTACCTCGATGAGCTGTCACCCGATGAGTTGGAGGAGAACCATCGCATGGGCTGCCCCTTGCTCCCCTATGACAATCGGATGTGGGAGCTTGCGCAAGAGATTCGCAATGCCGGAGACTCCATAGGTGGGGTGGCTTCGTGCCGAATCAGTGGAGTTCCTCCCGGTATAGGCTCCCCACTCTATGGCAAACTCTCTGCCCGACTCTCCGCCGGCATGATGAGCATCGGAGCAGCTGTAGCCTTTGAGATGGGAGACGGCATTATGCTAGCTCGTATGACGGGGAAGGATGCCAATGACCCATTTGGTGTTGACCAGAAAACTCACGAGATATACACCCTCACGAACCACTCCGGAGGTATTCAGGGAGGAATCTCCAATGGCATGGAGATACGATTCCGAACCACCTTCAAGCCCATCCCCTCCATAGCCGTAGAGCAGCAAACTGTAGACATACACCGCCACTCTCAAACCCTTCATATACGAGGCAGACACGATGCGAGCGTCTTCCCCAGAGTCCTTCCCGTAGTGGAGTCCATGGCGGCACTGGTGATTCTGGATGAGATGATGATAAACCACTCACTACACCTCTCGCCTCAATAAAATTATTTGCGACCACAACCCTATTATGAAACAAGCCCAACGCCCTCATACTCTTCACGGCATACTCTTCATGGCGCTCTTCAGCTTCGCCGCATTCTACATTGCTGATATTCCTGTACTTCGTGATACCCTCAGACTCAGCCCCCTGATCATTGGCATTGTGCTGGGGCTTCTCTATGCTAATACTCTACGTGCCCATCTCCCCGAGGAGTGGGTTCCGGGGATCAAGTTTTGCTCCAAGACCCTTCTCAGGCTGGCGATCATCTTCTATGGATTTCGTCTCACCCTAAGTGAGGTATTCGCTGTGGGTTGGTCCGCCATACTTATAGATATTTGTATCGTTACTACAATTATCCTGCTCGGCTTGCTGGTCGGCAAACTACTCAAGATAGATCGTGACACCACGCTCCTCACCTCTGCCGGAAGTGCCATCTGTGGAGCAGCAGCCGTACTCGGTACCGAACCGGTACTCAAAGCGGATGCAGGAAAGACGGTAGTAGCAGTTAGTACAGTGGTCATCTTCGGTACCATCGCCATGTTCGTCTATCCGGCACTCTACAGCCTAGGGATATTTGACTTGGACCCCCAGACCATGGGCATCTATACGGGCTCTACACTGCATGAAGTAGCCCACGTTGCCGGAGCCGGTGAGACCATGAGCGTAGCTGCAGGTGTACCGGAGATCGCCGGCATTGCCACGATCACCAAAATGATTCGGGTAATCCTCCTTGCTCCCTTCCTCCTCATTTTGGGAGCCTTCCTCACCCAAGAAGATCGAGCCTCCTCAGGTAGAAAGCGAATCTCCATACCTTGGTTCGCCGTTCTATTCCTAGTGGTGATATGCATCAATACCTTGATTCAATATCTTCTCTCAGGATCTGCCGATGCCACTGCCCTCTATGCCAAAGGTGTGGACTTCATCAATCTCATGGACACCTTTGCCCTTACCATGGCAATGACAGCGTTGGGTACCGAAGCTTCCTTCGCCAAGTTTAGGGAGGCAGGAGCCAAACCTTTCATATTGGCATTGATACTCTTCATCTGGCTCATGGGATTTGGATACTTCCTAGCCAGAGTTATACCACCTCTCTTTGCATGAAATATTTATCCTAGCATGTTTGAATATCCACAATTATTACTATCATTGCGGTGAAGTGGGAGATAACTTTAACACCTACTTCATACTGAACAGGTTTAAATGAGCGGTTCTATAGCACATAACGAGATACGCTGCACAATGTCTATGATGGCAGCTATGATGCGAATGTCCATGTGGATGTCCGCAGGTATTTCGTGCATGCTGAGCCGGGGGAGGAGCCCTATAAAAACAACTTAGGTCCTACTCCCATACTCCCCAAAAGAATATCGAAAGCTATCGCACGAGATCCTCGTCGGTAGCTTCCTTTTTTATATCCACTTTTCATCAATAAACTATCCATCAACATTCATTCAATTGCCTTATGAAATCATCCGAATTAAGACCATCAACAGTTGCCCTACACTATGGGTATGATCCATCCGAGACTGATCACAAATCCATAGCTGTACCCTTGCATGCCAATACAGCTTATGCTTTTGACGACAGTAACTCTGCCAAAGATATCTTCGAGCTGAAAAGTGGAGGATACCTCTATACGCGTCTGAATAATCCCACCACGACCATTTTGGAAGAGAGATTGGCTGCCTTTGAGGGAGGGGTCGGAGCTGTAGCCACCTCCTGCGGTCAGAGTGCCAATGCTCTGGCTCTCCTCACACTCCTTCGCAGTGGTGATCATATCGTGGCGAGTAGCAGTATCTACGGCGGTACCTTCCATCTATTATCTGATACCCTTCCCAGATTTGGTATCAGTACCACCTTTGTGCAGATTGGGGATCTCAATGCGGTAGAGAGAGCCATACGTCCCGAGACAAAACTGATCTACAGTGAAGTATTAGGTAATCCCAAGCTTGACTTTACGGATGTTCGCAAAGTTTCTGGCCTGGCTCACAGACACGGACTCCCGTACTTTGTAGACAATACATTGACCCCCGGACTCTACAGCCCCATGGAGGATGGGGCAGATGTAGTGATCTATGCCCTGACTAAGTATATATGTGGGAATGGTACGGTCATGGGTGGGGCGATCATTGACTCCGGGAACTATGACTGGGGTGGAGGACTTTTTCCGGAGTTCACACTTCCCAATAGTAGTTCCTCAATTCCGTAAGGTGAGCATTCAGGTTATGCGGAAGGCTCCAATTACTGTT
>X289_Eastern_Grey_Kangaroo__coassemble_87_pt1 | contig 100736 bp, 73 predicted proteins | sample X289_Eastern_Grey_Kangaroo__metabat2_low_PE_002 | metagenome-assembled genome bin X289_Eastern_Grey_Kangaroo
TTTACGGCTTCGATATCCTCCTCACCTTTCTTGAAGAACTTCCCGATGTACCCTTCCAACTCCTTGATCTTGACCTGATTTTTCTACTAAGCTTCAGTGGTGGAGAGAAGGGGGAGGGGGGGGGGTTGGCGAACCGACTTTCATTACCCTGCCTTTCTTTTGACAAAGTGTGTACTTTTTTTGAGCAGTTCCAAAGCAGACTTTTTAGAAGAGTTTATGTCGTGAATGCCGAATGATACTTTTGTATCTTTGCTTGCAGTGATATTCAAGTCCGAGACCTCTCTCGGCAATCAATCAGGTAGATTATGGATAAGAAACTCACCATAGCGCTGGTAGCGCATGACAACCGTAAGGTGGAGATCGTGGAGTGGGCTGTACACAATGCTCACTTCTTGGCTCAGCATCACATCGTATGTACCGGGACCACGGGGAAGCTTATACAGGAGGCATTCCGTAAGATCGGCACAGACATCCCCGTGGACTGCAAAAACTCCGGGCCTCTGGGGGGAGATGCTGAGATAGCAGCCATGGTCGTTCGCCATGAGGTTAATCTGGCTGTATTCCTCATCGATGACCTCAACCCTCAGCCCCATGAAGCAGATATCCAGATGCTGCTGCGCCAGTGTCGTGTACACAATATACCTATTGCGTGCAACCGATATAGCGCAGACCTCATGATCACAAGCACGCTCTGGGACGATCCCTCCTATACTCCCACCGAGCCCAAATATATCAAGTTCGACAGGGAGATCTTCGAGCGTTCCCTCCATGAAGAGCGTCCGGATGGGATCTCAGAAAATCTTTGACCTATTGATATTTAAGGCACCATTGAGGAATATGAATTCCCTCTCTACTGAGGAGAAGTATAGCAGTCATCCGGGAAGTTCATTTCAGTGGCTGCTCCTATTGATAGCGCTATTACTCCTACCCACTCCACTCCTTGGGCAGAAGGATAGTGTACCACCTAAATCCCCCTCATGGGTGGATGCTTCAGTGTGGAGTGCTGCGACCTATACGGCTCTACCTATAGTGGCATTTGACCTTCTACACTACCGCACAGACGAAGCACATCGCTCAGTGGCTCTTCACTATGCCCATGGAGATATACCAAGGTGGGAGAGCTTTGCTATCCCTCTGCCACTGGTGGCAACCTGGGGAATGCATTGGGCAGGGGTGGAGGCTAGGAGCTCTTCATCTCTCCGCATGGCGAGTGCTCACGCACTGAGTGCCGGCATCGCAGTGGCAATGGTGCAGGGAACCAAACGAGTAACAAAGAGGATGCGACCGGACGGACAGGACGCATACTCCTTCCCTTCAGGGCATACAGCCTATGCCTTTGGTTCGGCAGCCATCTTGGATGCTGAGTATGGAGAGCAATATCCATGGCTGGCAGCATCGGGATATGCCCTAGCATCAGGAGTCGGAGTGGCAAGGATCTTACATGATAGGCATTGGGCAACGGACGTGATCACGGGGGCAGGAGTAGGGATAGGTGCCGTCTATATCGGTTATCTACTGAACGACCTCTTATGGGATCGACACAGATACAGCCTTAGGGATTTCGCTCCATCCTGGGGAGTATCTCCACTGTGGCTCTCACTGGATTTTGGGTACACGACAATTCCCTCATCACTTTCGGACTTTACCCCTGAAGGATGGGGGATCATGGATGCCTTCAGTATACGGCTACCTCTCTACCGGAGGTGGGGTGTGGCGGGACGTGCCGCCTTGGGGCACCGTTCCGGGGGAGATCCTACTGATATGGCAGATCACTATTCACTCTTAGGATCAGTATCCTATCTCTACCCTATCTACTCTTCCCGCTTTGCACTGGAGGGACGATTGGGGTTGGGATACCTCTCTGAGAGCCGTATCAGCACCGGGGAGATCACTCCACGGAAGGAGGCTACACCTTTTGCGGCATCAGCGATCCTCGGAGAAGCTTCCTGCCACTTGCAGATTCTGCTTCGGCACCATACCATGGTCTCCCTCAATGCCGGGTACCAAGTAGCACCTACGGCACGACCCTATGACCGCAGTGAAAAGCGAGGCATGAAGGGAGGTTATCTCGGCATGAGCGTGGGGTATCTGATCCAATGAAGGGGAAAACCTTATTTCAACTAATCATTCATTAATTCCAAATACAAACTCATGGCATCGAAAGTAGCAGAGACCCCCATGATGTCTCAATACTATAAGATCAAGAAGCAACATCCGGATGCCATCTTGCTCTTCAGAGTCGGGGACTTCTACGAGACCTTTGCAGATGATGCTGTAGAGGTCTCCTCACTCTTGGGTATAACCCTCACGAAGCGATCCAACGGAGGGGCAGCGAACGTTCCCCTGGCAGGCTTTCCACATCATGCGCTGGACACTTATCTGCCTAAGCTCGTAGCGCAGGGTAAGAGAGTGGCTATCTGTGACCAGATTGAGGATCCCAAGCTCGCAAAGACCCTTGTACAACGTGCCGTGACCGAATTGGTGACCCCGGGACTTACGATGAACGACACGGTGCTGGATGCCTCCTCCAACAACTTCTTGGCAGCTCTATGCCTGGAGCGAGGCTTCTGCGGGGTATCCTTCCTGGATCTATCCACAGGGGAGTTCGTAACCTCGCACGGTGCAGCCGATGAGGTGGAGAAATTGTTGGTCAACTTCTCACCCAAGGAGGTTCTCATCAAGAGGGGTATGGAGCGTGAGTTTAGTGCTCTCTTCGGGGACAAGTTGAACTTCTACCCGCTGGAAGATTGGGTCTTCACAGAAGATTATGGTCGTGAAGAGCTACTCAAGCACTTTGGCATCCGACATCTCAAAGGATTTGGCATCGATCAGTCCCCTTCTTGCATCATTGCTGCCGGGTCCATACTTCATTACCTCAAAATAACGCACCACAAAGAGCTGGGACACATCACCGGTCTGCACCTCCTGGAGGAGAGCCGATATGGGCAGCTGGATAAGTTTACTCTCCGCAATCTTGAGGTGCTGGCACCGCTATCAGAGGAGGGAGTTCCGCTGGTGCAGATCATGGACCGGACCTGTACTCCCATGGGAGGGAGACTCCTCAAGAGGTGGATGGTATTCCCACTTCTGGATCTCCATGAGATACGTACCCGACAGTCCGCCGTGACAGCCTTCGTCGAGGATAGGCAGTTGGGCGAAGAGATTCGGAGCAAACTCAGCGGCATAGGAGACATCGAGCGTCTTACCTCTAAGGCTGCCGTGGGGCGCATCAACCCCAGAGAGATGCTTCAGATAGCTGAGGCTCTACGACTCCTACGTCCTATCAAGGAGACCTTGATGCAGTCCTCCTCCCAAAGCTTGAAAGACTTCAGCCTCGCTTTGGATCCCTGCGATGAGCTTGCAGAAAAGGTGGAGAGAAGCATTGATCCTGAGACCCCTATCTCCCTGGGGAGGGGAAAGGTGATCCGAGACGGAGTGAGTGAGGAGCTGGATAGACTTCGTGCCGTTGCAGGGGGTGGCAAAGACTATCTCATGCAACTCCAAGCCAGAGAATCCATGAAGACAGGAATCCCCAATCTCAAGATCGCCTTCAACAACGTCTTCGGATATTTCATCGAAGTACGCAATACATACAAGAATAAGGTACCACAGGAGTGGATCCGCAAGCAGACGCTGGTGAGCGCCGAACGCTACGTAACGGGAGAACTCAAAGAGTATGAGCAACAGATCTTAGGGGCTGAGGAGAAGATCCAAGTCCTCGAACAGCAGATCTATGATCAGCTTGTGAAGGAGATGGATGGGTATATCCGTGTACTTCAGAGCAACTCTCGACAGATATCTGCCATAGATGTATTGAGGAGTTTTGCAGATGTAGCTATAGAGTACGACTATCACTGCCCCGAAGTTGACAATTCAGACTCCATATATATCAAGGACGGCAGACATCCTGTGATTGAGAAACTACTTCCGATCGGTGAGGCATATGTCCCCAACGATGTCAAGCTGGACTCACATGAGAATCAGATCATCATAATCACCGGCCCCAACATGTCCGGTAAATCGGCATTCCTACGCCAGACGGCTCTAATCTCTCTCCTAGCCCAAGTAGGTAGCTATGTACCCGCCTCTGAGGCACGGATGGGTATTGTGGATAGGATCTTTACACGTGTAGGAGCTTCAGACAACATCTCTCGTGGGGAGTCCACCTTCATGGTCGAGATGACCGAGAGTGCCGCCATTCTCAACAATCTCACTCCCAAAAGTCTGATACTTATCGATGAACTGGGCAGAGGAACCAGCACCTATGATGGCATCTCTATTGCGCGAGCCATAGTGGAATACCTCCATGAGCACCCCAGAGGCAAGGCTAAGACACTCTTCGCCACCCACTATCATGAGCTGAATGAGCTCGAATCTCTCTATCCAAGGATCCATAACTTCAACGTATCCGTAAGAGAGAAGGATGGTAAGGTGATCTTCCTACGTAAACTGGTTCCGGGAGGGAGCGAACATAGCTTTGGTATCCATGTCGCAAAGATCGCCGGAGTCCCCTCACCCATAATAGACAGGGCCCAGGAGATTCTGGAAGCACTGGAGAGGAGTGCTGCAGAGATGCGGTCGGGAGAAACTCATCTCAGCACCATCGGGACTCCCATCTCCAAGAGTTCTGCCATATCAGCCGGGGGTGAACCCTATCAACTCAGCTTTTTCCAACTCGATGATCCTGTCTTGAGCCAGGTCCGGAGTGAGATTCTGGGCATTGACGTCAACTCTCTAACCCCAATAGAAGCGCTGAATAAGCTCAATGACATAAAGTCTCTCCTTACCGGGAAGGACACAAATCTGTCGTAAGTCGCTGGAACTCAAAAATAAGTACTATCTTTGCGAGACATTTTCACAATATAAAGTCTAACCAACTAAACTGTTTTTTAGTACAAACCAACCAAATGAACAACTACTACGAAGAAGTGAAGCCCCTAGAGGACTTCGATTGGGACAAATTCTCTCAGGATGCCACAGCCTCCGAGGAGGAGCGTAAGTCTGACGCTGACGCTTACGAATCCACACTGAGCTCTGTCAAGGAGAAGGAAATCGTCAAAGGTAAGGTGACTGAGATCGGTAAGAGAGAAGTAGTCATCAACGTAGGATTTAAGTCTGAAGGGGTCGTTCCCGCCAACGAATTCCGCTACAATCCCGACCTACAGGTAGGTGACGAAGTAGAGGTCTTTGTGGAATCTCAGGAAGATCGCAACGGACAACTAGTATTATCACACAAGAAAGCTTGCGCAGTACGCTCTTGGGAGCGCGTCAATCAAGCTCTTGAAAACGACGAAGTGGTCAAGGGATACATCATGTCCCGCACTCGTGGCGGTATGATCGTAGAGATCTTCGGTATCGAATCCTTCCTTCCCGGCTCTCAGATCGACGTCAAGCCTATCAGAGACTTCGATATGTTTGTCGGCAAGACCATGGAGTTCAAGATCGTCAAGGTGAACCAAGAGTACCGCAACGTCGTCGTATCTCACAAAGCTCTCATCGAAGAAGAGCTCGAAGCACAGAAGAAAGAGATCATCTCCAAGCTCGAAAAGGGGCAAGTCCTCGAAGGAACTGTCAAGAATATCACCTCCTATGGTGCCTTCATCGACCTCGGTGGCGTGGATGGTCTGGTTCACATCACCGACCTCTCCTGGGGACGTGTCAGCCATCCTGAAGAGGTGGTGCAGCTCGACCAGAAGATCAACGTGGTTATCCTAGACTTTGACGATGAAAAGAAGCGCATCGCTCTGGGATACAAGCAGCTCACTCCGCATCCTTGGGATAGCTTAGATCCTAACCTCAAGGTAGGTGACAAGGTTAAGGGTACTGTAGTGGTCATGGCAGACTACGGGGCATTCGTGGAAGTCGTTCCCGGTGTCGAAGGTCTCATCCATGTCTCTGAAATGTCTTGGACCCAACATCTGCGTAGCGCTCAGGACTTCCTCAAAGTCGGAGACGAGGTTGAAGCACAGATCCTCACTCTAGATCGCGAAGATCGCAAGATGTCTCTGGGTCTCAAGCAGCTCACTCCGGATCCGTGGGAAGATATCGAAGAGAAATTCCCCGTTGGATCTCGCCACACTGCCAAGGTTCGCAACTTCACCAACTTCGGTGTCTTCGTTGAGTTTGCTGATGGTATTGATGGTTTGATCCACATTTCGGACCTCTCATGGACCAAGAAGATCAAGCACCCCAGCGAGTTTACGAAAGTAGGTGCACCCATTGATGTGGTCGTCCTAGAGATAGACAAAGAGAATCGTCGCCTCAGCCTGGGTCACAAGCAGATCGAAGAGAATCCTTGGGACGTCTTTGGTACCATCTTCACTGTGGGTTCTATCCATGAAGGGACGATCATCGAGATGACCGAACGCGGTGCTGTGGTAGCCCTGCCCTATGGAGTTGAAGGATTTGCCACCCCTAAGCATCTCGTTAAGGAAGATGGCACACAGGCTCAACTGGATGAAAAGCTCAACTTTAAGGTTATTGAGTTCAACAAGGATGCTAAACGCATCATCCTCTCACACAGCCGTATCTTCGAAGATGAGCAGAAGGCTAAGAGACAGGAAGCTGCCGGGGGCAATAGCGATCGCCGCTCCAACCGTCAGCAAAACTTCACTCAACCCACAGTTGAGAAGTCCACTCTGGGAGACCTCGACGCACTTGCCGAACTCCGTGAGAAGCTCGAACAAAACGAAGGTCAAGAGCAATAATCTGACCGGTTACTAGATTTCATTTCTACAACGTAGGGGGTATGCCATAGCGGTGTACCCCCTACTCGTCTTTAGAACTTCACTGAAACTTCATCGATAGTTCACAGCTACTTCACACGGATTGTCCAACTTCGCACCATCAATCAAATTCAGCAGTATGGAATTACGATAGCCCACGTGGCTAAACCTTTGGGGTGTTTCTAATAGGTTCACCCCATCTACCGGCGAGTAGAGGCGGACGTCCCGAGAGGGCTGTCCGCCTTTTGTTTAGTAACCCTCCTCCTACAAGCCTCCCACACCCGTGAGCTGGCAAAGGGTCTCCTTAATTCGTATCTTTGTACTCGGAATATTCTATACGATCAGACTCATGAGCAAAAGACGTGACAAGTCCGCCAAGCGGACATCCCCCCTCAAGAATAAAAAGAAAGCATATAAAAATACGAACCGAACTCTTCCTTCACTAGGTAAGCTAAGGAAAGAGATCCTCAACTACTTCAAGGAGAGGGCGAAGAAGCCTCTCAATCACAAACAGGTAGCGGCAGGACTTCCATTTGAAGCTCCTTTACCCTCCGGCATTGTGGAAGAGATGCTGGAGAGCCTGGCCGATGACAAGCTTCTGGAGCGCGCCGGAAGAGGGAAATACCTCTTTGTACCGCACTCCAATACGGTCACCGGAACGTTTGTGCGGCGAAGCAATGGAAAGAACAGCCTCATCCCTGAAGATGGTGGCGAACCCATAAGGGTAGCGGAAAGAATGTCGGGGCATGCCATGGACGGAGACACTGTGGTGATACAGCTCCATGCCAAACGTCGTGGAAGTGAACCTGAAGGGGAAGTGATCAAGATCCTTGAGCGTAAGGAAGCCAACTTTGTGGGTACTCTCTCCATCAATAATAATGTAGCCTTCCTCCTCACTGAGAGTTCTATGCTCGCCAATGATATATTTATCCCGGATCGTTCGCTCAAAGGAGCTAAGGATGGGGACAAGGTCCTCGTCCGCGTCGTAGAATGGGCTGAGAAGGCTAAAAACCCAATGGGTGAGGTCTTAGATGTTTTGGGGACTGCCGGAGATAATGATACGGAGATGCATGCCATCTTGGCTGAATATGGTCTCCCCTACAAATACCCTGAAGAGGTAGAGGAGGCTGCCAATCGTATCGACGAACAATCAGCTTATGCACCTGAGTATAAGAGAGAGGACTTCAGAGATCGCGCTACCTTCACTATTGACCCCAAGGAGGCTAAAGACTTTGATGATGCTCTATCCGTTCGCTCACTTGAGGGTGGAGACTATGAGATAGGCGTCCATATCGCTGATGTTACTGCCTACGTCAAGGAGGATGATATTATAGATCGGGAAGCTCAGAAGAGAGCCACCAGTGTCTACCTCGTAGATCGCACGGTACCGATGTTGCCGGAGCGGTTGTGCAACGACCTCTGCTCCCTTCGCCCCGATGTGGATCGCCCTGCCTACTCTGTCATCTTCACACTCTCATCTGAGGGGGAAGTGAAGCAGTACCGTATCACCCGAACCACAATTCATAGTCGCGCCCGTCTGGCATATGAAGATGCCCAAGCAATCATTGAAGGCGGTGACGGTCCCTGCAAGGAGGAGATACTCATCTGCAACACCTTGGCACAAAAGATGAGAACTCGAAGGATGGAGGCTGGAGCCATCGACTTTGAACGTACAGAGATGAAGTTTGAGATAGATGAAAATGGGAAACCCATCTCCGTAAAAGTGGTCGAAAGCAAGGAGGCGAATAAACTTATAGAGGAATTCATGCTCCTGGCAAACCGCACAGTGGCTGAGCACATCGGGGCAGTGAAGCCCGGGCGTCAAACTCCTCCCTTTGTCTACCGTGTGCATGACACCCCTGATCCGGAAAAGTTGCAGACCTTGGCAGAGTTCGTAATGAAGTTTAGTTATAAGCTTCGCTATACCGGCAAACCCATGGTCATCGCCAAGTCCATCAATCAGTTGCTGGATGCTGTTCAGGGTAAGCGGGAAGAGAACCTCATAGAGGTGGTGACTATCCGAACCATGGCGAAAGCAGTCTATCAGACAGACAATATTGGGCATTACGGATTGGCTTTCCCCTACTACACCCACTTCACCTCACCTATTCGTCGGCACCCAGACATGATGGTGCACAGGCTACTCACACACTATCTCGCCCGAGGCAAGAGTGTCGATCGGAACCATCTCGAAAAGGCGTGCGAGCATGACTCTAAGATGGAGCAGACTGCCTCCAAAGCCGAACGATCTTCGATCAAGTATAAGCAGGTGGAGTATATGCAGGACAAGGTGGGGCAGACCTTTGATGGAGTCATCTCCGGAATCACAGACTGGGGTCTCTATGTGGAGCTCAAGGAGAACGGCTGTGAGGGACTGGTACACATCCGCAATCTGGATGACGACTACTATGAATTCGATGAGCAAAACTACTGTCTCGAGGGATTCAATACCCATAAGAAGTACAGTCTGGGAGACTCTGTGACGATTGTGGTGGTGAACACCGATCTCGAAAAGCGCCAGATGGACTTTGAACTCGCTTGACTATCGGTCGCATGAAGAAGGATATTCAACATAACGATCCCGAATTCGACATCCGTGAGTCCGCCTTTACATCCACTCCGGGTGAGCGGACCTCCGGAGCTGAAGTCGACAACATTTTGCGGCCACTCACCTTCGATACCTTCAAGGGTCAGGAGAGTGTAGTCGAAAATCTTAAAATCTTCGTGATGGCTGCCAAGATGCGCCAGGAACCATTGGATCACGTTCTTCTTCACGGTCCTCCCGGGCTGGGTAAGACCACCCTTTCGCAGATCATTGCCAATGAGCTCGGAGTAGGGATCAAAATCACTTCGGGTCCTGTGCTGGACAAGCCCGGAGACCTTGCCGGCGTCCTCATGTCTCTCGAACCTAACGATGTACTCTTCATCGATGAGATACACCGCATGCCTCCTGTGGTAGAAGAGTATCTCTACTCGGCTATGGAGGACTTTCGTATAGACATCATGATAGATAAAGGTCCCGGGGCACGCAGCGTGCAGCTCACCCTCAATCCCTTCACCCTCATCGGAGCTACGACACGCAGCGGACTACTGACAGCACCTCTTCGTGCTAGGTTTGGTATCAATATGCATCTGGAGTACTACGATACCGATACCCTCAAGCAGATCGTGCTCAGGAGCGCGGGGATACTGGATATCCCATGCGATGAAGCAGCTGCTCTGGAGATCGCAGGTCGCAGCAGATGCACCCCTCGTATCGCCAATGCCTTGCTCAGACGGGTGAGAGACTTTGCTCAGGTCAAAGGTTCGGGACGCATCCACCGTGAGATAGCATGCTACGCTCTGGAGGCTCTCAAGATTGATCGGCATGGACTTGATCAGATCGACCATAAGATCCTGAGGGTGATCATCGACAAATTTGGCGGAGGTCCGGTAGGGCTGGGCACCATAGCCACTGCCATCGGGGAGGATCCCGGCACGGTAGAGGATGTCTACGAACCCTTCCTGATCAAGGAGGGCTTCATGAAACGTACACCTCGTGGTAGGGAGGTCACTGAGGCTGCCTACAGACACTTCGGACTATCCTTTGGGGGACCGGAGAGAGGTCTCTTTGACTGATGACGATGCGCACCACCGAGGGGGGCACCGGAGTAAGGTCACTGGCTAAGGACACCGTCATCTACGGTGCCACAAATATCATCAGCAAGTTTCTCAACTGGCTGCTGGCACCTTTCTACATACGAATACTCTCCGGAACTGCAGAATATGGCATAGTGACGAATCTCTATGCTTGGGTGAGTGTGGTATTAGTAGTGCTGACTTTAGGACTTGAGACAGGTCTGTTCCGCTTCATCAATGCCTCCGAAACTCCACGTAAAGTTTATGCCACCTGCCTGAAGCTCTTAGCAGCAGCGGTGTCACTATTCCTTCTCCTCACCTTCCTGGGACTTGATGAGGTAGCCGGACTCGTCGGGTATCCGGAACATCCCGAGTTTATAGCCATATTTCTGGTGATCGTCAGCATTGATGCAATGCTCTCGGTACCCTTTGCCTACCTAAGATATACACGCCAGGCTCTGAGATTCTCCTTCTACAAGTTTCTCTTCATCATCCTGAATATAGCCTTCAACCTATTCTTCCTTCTCCTATGCCCCTACATCTATGCCGGGCATCCGGAAGCCATCTCATGGTTTTACGTTCCCGGCTACGGTGTGGGATATATCTTTATCTCCAATCTCCTGGCTAGCGGTATCGAAGCACTTTGCATGGCGCCTGTGATCCGTCCCGGAATAAGAGGCTTTGAAAGACAACTGGTACGCCCCTTGCTGCTCTACTGCTATCCTCTGGTACTACTGGGGCTAGCAGGCAACTTCAATAAGATGGCGGGACAGATCCTCCTCCCCCACCTCTATGCCGACAAGAGTTATGCCATGAGCCAGCTAGGCATCTATGGGGGTTGTCTCAAGATTGCGGTAGTGATGGTGATGTTCATGCAGGCATTCCGCTTTGCTTATGATCCATTCGTATTCGCAAGGGTGCGGCAGAAAGATGGACACAAAGCCTACAGAGTGGCGATGAACTACTTCCTACTCTTCACTTGCCTGATATTCTTGGGAGTGATGTACTATATCGACATATTCAAGTATATAGTCTCACCAGAGTATTACGAAGGGCTCCGCATAGTCCCTATCGTGATGGCAGGCGAAATCCTCTTTGGGATATACTACAACCTCTCCATGTGGTACAAGCTCAGCGACCGCACCTACTTCGGAGCCATCTTCTCAGGCATAGGACTCATCATTACGGTGACTATCATCCTGATCTTCACTCCGCGGTACGGATATATCGCATGTGCCTGGGCATCTCTCATCTGCAATCTGGTGATGATGCTGCTCTCTTACTCCTTTGGGCGCAAATACCATCCCATCCCCTACGACATCGCTAAGCTCCTAAGTGTAGCTGCCCTGACCTTCGCCTGCTACGTCGGAGGCATGCACATCCTCCCGGAGTCATTGGTTCTACGGCTTCTACTCCGAACCCTCCTCCTCGGCATTTTCCTAGTCTCGGCATTGTGGATCATGCGTGGGGATGATCTAAAAAGTATAAAACTCTCACAACGATAATTGATAACTATGGCATCAGCTACTGAGGAGAACCCTCAATCCAAACTCCCTGCAGAGACGAATAAGACTAAGGTCACACTTTGGCAATATCTCAAAGAGTACTTCGACCTCAAGAAGGAGAAGGAAAATGAGTATGAGACGATAGAGAGTCTCAAGGCAGATGTAGAGTTTCGGGGTACCAGAGCATGGATCCTCATCTGTGCCGTCTTCATCGCATCACTGGGACTCAATACCAATTCCATCGCTGTGATCATCGGCGCCATGCTCATCTCTCCTCTCATGGGACCGATCATCGGACTGGGGCTGGGATTGGGCATTACAGACTTCAAGCTGGTACGCAAGTCCCTACGCAACTTTGCCATCTCAACCCTTCTGGCGATAGCTACCTCCGCCCTCTACTTTATCATCTCACCGATATCCACAGCTCACAGTGAGCTTTTGGCACGTACCCAACCTACCACCTATGACGTACTCATAGCCTTCTTCGGGGGGCTTGCCGGGGTCATCGCAGGTAGTTCTAAGTACAAAGGGAATGTGATCCCCGGTGTTGCCATAGCTACCGCACTTATGCCTCCCCTCTGCACAGCAGGTTATGGCATTGCTACCGGTCAACTCAACTTCTTTGTGGGCGCATTCTATCTCTACCTGATCAATAGTGTCTTCATAGGACTGGCGACATTCCTGATGATCCGGCTGATGAACTACCCCCGCAAGTCTTTTGTGGATCCCGCAAGAGCCAAGAGACTCAACATGCTCGTGGTGGTGATCGTCATCAGCACCATGGTTCCCAGCATCTTCTTAGGTTATAGGTTGATCCAGCACGACTACTTTGTGCAGCAGGAGCATAAGTTTATGGAGAGGGAGTTTAACTTCCCCAATTCCCAAGTCATACGTCACAGCATCTCCCGCGATGGGAAGCAGAAGATCATCAATGTCACTATGATCGGAGAAGAGCTTCCGGAGTCTGTCCTGCAGTCACTCTCCGCCAAGCTCCCCGAATATGGTCTTCGGAACGTATCCCTGAATATCCGCCAGGGCTTCGGCAATTCACCTCTGGATCCGCACACTGCCTCTCAGCCCTCCTTTGACTTTATGCGCATGCAACAGGTGCAAATAGACTCTCTTCGCAATGAACTCCAAAATCGGGAGGCAATCTTTACTTCAGCTCAAGAGCTCTCCAAAGTCATCTCTGAGATCTTCCCGGAGATTACCCGCACGGAGCTCGGCAAGAGCTATGGGGTAAATAGCACCGACAAATCCATGGACACACTCTACACAATCTCTCTCTACAGTGCTCAGGCGCTCAAGGAGGACAATCAAAAACGTATAGAGTCGTGGCTCTCCGGTCGCTACCCAAAGAGTACCATCCACTTCAATGTACAGGATAAGTAATGTGGGATAGTATCCTCAGCTTCTGGACCTCCAGGTCCATGCTGCAGACCCTGATGGTGATCTGCCTTGTAGGCGCTCTGGGGCTGTGGATCTCCAAGCTAAAGATCTCCCGTTTTACGCTTGGCTCCACGTATGTCTTCTTTGTAGGGATCCTCATGGCACATTTCGGAGTCAAGGTGCACCCCGACATGCTACTCTTCTGCCAGAATTTCGGACTCATCCTTTTCGTTTATGCTCTCGGTCTGCAGGTCGGTCCCGGGTTTGTATCCTCCTTGCGTCGACACGGTGTTTGGCTCAATCTTTGGGGAGTGGGTCTCATCCTTCTCGGCACCCTCGGCACTCTTATTTTCTTCTTCACCACAAATCAATCTCTCGGGGATCTCATGGGTGTCCTCAGCGGTGCTGTCACCAATACCCCTGCTCTGGCCGCCGCCCAGCAATCCCTCTCCATGGTGGTCCACACCCCTGACTTGGCGGAGCGACTCAATAGCATGGCACTGGGTACAGCCATCACTTATCCCATCGGAGTCTTAGGCGTCATCGTGGTACTTGCCCTTCTCAAGCCCCTTACCCGAGGGCTGCCCACCAAACCTCATGCGGAGGATATGCCCCCCTACGTGGCAGAGTTTCGCATCACCAACCCTGCAGTTACGGGCAAAGACCTCTCCCTCATCCATGATGCCACCCATGTGGACTTCATTATCTCACGCCTATGGAGGGATGGGGAAGTGCTCTCCCCGGATGCTGATGTCCGGCTGCGGCTCGACGACCATGTCATTGTCGTCTGCAAGGAAGAGGATGCCGACCATATCACCCATCTTCTCGGTGAACTCGTCAACGTTGAGATGGGAGTAGACTGGGAAGAGGATGACCCCAACCACCTGGTATCCAGGCGCATTCTCATCTCCAAACCCGCTTTCAATGGGGTCAAGCTCGGATCCCTACGCCTGCGCAACCTCTACGGTGTGAATGTCACTCGCGTCAGCAGAGCGGAGATCGAACTCCTTCCGGTACCTGCCCTCAGGCTGCAGCTCGGGGATAGACTTACCGTCGTCGGTAGAGAGTCCTCCATCGCCCGTCTTTCGGAGAAAATCGGCAACGAACTCCGCACCCTTGACACCCCCTATCTGGTATCCATACTCCTGGGTGTCTTCCTCGGATGCCTCTTAGGATCTATACCCATCATGCTTCCCGGACTTTCACAGCCTATCCGCCTCGGTATTGCCGGGGGTCCCATCATCATAGGTATACTCATGGGAGCCTACGGACCTGCCCTCAAGCTCACCACCTATATCACGCAGAGTGCCAACCTCATGCTGCGTACCTTCGGCTTAGTGCTTTATCTGGCATGCCTGGGGCTGGCATCCGGCGCAGAATTCTTCTCCACCCTCATCCATGGCGATGGATTGTTATGGCTAGGGATGGGAGCCCTCATCACACTTTTACCCACATTCCTTATCGGCATCTTAGCCATATTCTGGGGCAAGCTCTCTTACAGTGTGGCAGGAGGCGTACTCTGTGGTGCCATGGCTAACCCCATGGCACTCGAATATCTCCTCCAAAACGGCGGTGATGGACGAGCCTCCGTCAGTTATGCTGCGGTATATCCTCTCGGGATGTTCGTCAGAGTCATCCTCGCTCAGCTCCTTATCGTCATCTTCCTACATTAGTTTTGATGCTTCTCCTACCCACTTTAGATCGATTCTTGCATTATTGTACCTATCTTTAGGGATAATAAGTAGTGATAATTGTGCGCCAACTCAGGTTGACGCTAATGTGAATTCAAAATTGATTTGAGCTATGAAAAAATGGGAATGCGAACCCTGTGGTTATGTTTATGATCCCGCTAAAGGTGATCCTGATGGTGGCATTAAGCCCGGAACTCCCTTTGAAGAGATACCCGAAGACTGGGTTTGCCCGGTATGTGGTGCCTCCAAAGAGGACTTCAAAGAAGTAAAAGAGTGATCTAAGCTCTTGACGGAGGGGTTCACTTCAAGTAACCCCTCTAAAAACTTAGAGGATCGGTTGAGACCGGTCCTCTTTTTTTACCTTCCAACCAACATATATACAATCAGACATTGACCCTACATAATGAAAAAGGGAACACCTTCTATCAGAAGATGCTCCCTCATCAAAATGATGTGACCCCGGAGAGGCTCGAACTCTCGACCCAATGATTAAGAGTCATTTGCTCTACCAACTGAGCTACGGAGTCATTCCGCTTTTTGTTGACAGGTGCAAATGTAGCCATTTTATTTTAATCTACAACCCCTTTCCCCTATTTTTCTTTTGCGAAGGATCCAAGATGAGGTTCAAACCTCCCGAGATCAGCTCCAAAACCCAATGAGACTCCAAGCCCATATAATACTGAACTTCAGACAACTATCACTCAAAACACACATTCATCCATAAAGCCTCATTTTTACCCCGCCTTTTTCCAAAAAGAAAGGCGGGGTAATTCAAAAATTAGTCGGACGTTTTTTTGAGAAAAAGGCGGGGTAATTTTTTCTTGATCCTCATCTACAAAATTCACCCGAACCTGAACGAATAATACAATCAAAAGGACATCGTCAGAATGTTTTTTGTTTACCTTTCAGCAGATGAGCATGATGATCTCTAATATGAATATACATATGCTGCACAAACACATTTTTTCCGTCTTGGCAGTGCTTCTGATTTGCTATACAATGCCACTACATGCACAAAATTCTCAAGTTCGACCCTTCATTCACGGAGGGTACCAAGGATCCACCATTTCGGGTGCCATGAGTCTACATAGCGGCTTCCGAGTGGGAGCAGGTTTGGATGTCCTCATGGGAGCTACTGACCAGGTCACGTTTGGCTTTTTGCCATCAGTAAATTTTGCGACTAAGGGTGCAAAGGTTTCCGTGTCAGGGGGTGAGAGTATCTCCACCACCACACTTGACCTATACTACATAGATACTCCTCTGCTCTTGGATGCATTCTTCAAAGTGAATCCGGACATGGGCTTTCATCTCAATGCCGGTCCTTATGCGGGATTCTTGGTGAAAGGAGAAAAAGACCCTGACAACACGGGTCTTAATTTCCAAAACTTCGACTATGGACTGCAAGTCGGTGGAGGCATGGAATACTCCGGTGTGATGCTGATGGCAGGACTGCAGTGGGGACTACAGAAGATCACAAAAATAGAAGGCGATAATTCAAAGAATCGGAGCTTTTTCATCACTGTGGGCTACAAATTCTGACCCTGTTTGTCAATTCTTTTATAAGATCGCGAAATATCAAAGAGAGAAGGATTGCTTGTAATACTGATCCTGACAGTATCGGTAACCACAGGGCTACAGGCACAAAAGGTGATACGCACCGATCAAGTATCCTTTACGGCTGAAGAGCCGGCGAAGCGACAGTTGAAGTGGAAGGTAGCTATAGGACCGCTTCACAAATGAGACCCAATATGGCAAACGGATATTCTACGACAGGAAAAATGGCGTAGACCTGCAGAAGATAGGAGTGGATTACCTCATCTTCGGTTCCATTACGGAATTCGGGAGGAAGGTGACCGGAAAGGACAACATCTTCTCCAACGAAAAGAGCCAGACAGTGGAAGCAGGAATGAGTATACGAATGGTGGATACATCTAAAGGACTGGCAATCTACTCCGAGGAGGGCAAGGGATAAGCCGAGACCTCCTCCAAGAGCATCATGGGGCTTGGTGGCAAAGCCGATTTCGATGCCACAATGAGCGACAAAGCCATATCTGCCGCAATAGAGCAGATAGTAGAGAATATCGTTACTAAGCTCACTGATAAGCAGTGGCGTACCTATATTCTGAGTGCCGACTCAGACGGGATCATCATCGCCGGAGGCAAGACTCAGGGGATTGTTGAAGGTGACACCTTCGGACTCTCTACGCATGATAAGAAAGTGAAGAATCCTCAGACAGGCGTGACCTTTGAGCTCAAAGGGAAGCGGGAAGCGTATCGGGACACCGAAAGTGCCGGGCACAGGGGGAGGAGAGCGTAGTGAGACGGGAACCATTGGGCATGGGGAAGAACCTCTTGGGGAACCCGGAATGGTGACTTAAGACAAAAGAGGGATGCGGGTATAGCCACATCGCACACGCACCGCACATTCAGAACGGGAAGCAGTTTTTGCGGGTATGGGAAAATGAGTTACCTTTGCGAAACCTTTGAACAAAATGTTTTGAGGACGGGGTGTAGCGCAGCCCGGTTAGCGCATCTGCTTTGGGAGCAGGGGGTCGCGAGTTCGAATCCCGCCACCCCGACATAGGAGAGAGACATTGGCAACGTATCCATAGAGAGGATATCGGCGTCGGTGTCTCTCTCCTTATTTTGCATGATACAACCTGCCTAAGATGTACTACATTTGGTATTATGTCTGAAAACTCAGTTGAATAAGCCTAAAGACTATGTGGAAGTATTATGCCCTACTCTCAGCCTTCTTTGCGGCACTGACCGCGATATTTGCCAAGCTCGGAGTACGAGATGTCAACTCTGATCTGGCAACCGCCATACGTACTGTGGTGATCCTCTGCATCTCGTGGGGGATCGTCATATTTGGGTCTCACCTGCATGAGATCCGGGATATAGGCAAGACTGCCTGGGTCTTCCTGATCCTATCCGGCATAGCCACAGGACTCTCTTGGCTCTGCTACTTCAAGGCACTACAGAGTGGAGATGTCTCACGAGTGGCTCCTGTGGACAAGCTCAGTGTAGTGCTGACCATACTCCTCTCATTTCTGATATTGAACGAACCGGCATCCCCCAGAGTCATTGTGGGCGGACTACTTATAACCGCAGGTAGCATAGTGATGCTTTGGCATTGACTGACGAAATTTGTGGATGATTATGGATTACATCAACCGTTTTCTGGAATATCTTGAGTATGAGAAAGGAGCATCTCCTCACACCCTCCAAGCCTACCGCACAGACATTCGACGATGGCTAGAGGTAGAGGGAGTGGATATGGAGCAGGCCGATGAGGCTCGATACTATATAGAAAATGTGACACCCCAGAGTGCGCGACGGAGCATGATGAAGATCATGAAGAGTGGTGAAGCCGTAAGCACTGTGCACAGGAGACTCTCTGCAATGAGAGCCCTCTATAAGTACCTGATGAAGATCAACGCAGTCTCGTCCAATCCCTTCAGCTCCGTCCGACTACCGAAAGCAGGTAAATCCCTCCCTCCTTTCGTCAACGCCAAAATCCTCACCCGACGTATCGAAGAGCTCTACCGTGATAGCGTGGAGGCAGAGACAGAAATGGATAGAGGGAAGGCGCTCGTGCAAGCCTTCGTGTGCGACCTGCTCTTCCAGACAGGATTGAGACGTGCCGAGCTGGCATCATTAGACATAGAGGATGTGGACCTGAAGGGCTACCGGCTTAGGGTGATAGGAAAGCGTAATAAAGAACGCATCGTTCCTTTTGGGGAGTTGCTTGGAAGTAAAATACGGTTATATTTGCAATATAGGGATAAGGTGAGTCCCGAGACGTCCGCGTTCCTCATCACCCCAAAGGGCAAGCGTGCCTCCGTGTACTATATATATGATGTCGTCCACAGAGCTCTGGCACCTCTGGAGCAATACACCAAGAAGAGTCCCCATGTGCTACGTCACAGCTTTGCATCAGCACTGCTCAATGAAGGCGCCGATCTGATGTCTGTCAAGGAGCTACTGGGTCACGGGTCTATATCCACGACGGCAATCTATACCCACACGACATTCGAGGAACTCAAAAGAATGTACAACGCTCATCCAAGAGCAAAAAAAGAGGTATCAACTATGGATATTAGAATTCAATGCCTACACTTCAACCCCTCCTCCCAACTCGAGGAGTACGTCAATAAGAGAGTCTCCAAGCTCGAAAGGTTCATGGCAGACATCATCGCTGCCGAAGTCACGCTCACACTGATCAAGCCGGAGACTGCTGATAATAAAAGAGCACGGATATCCCTCTCCGTGAAGGGTCCGGACCTTTTGGCTGAAAAGGAGGCAGACACCTTCGAAGAGGCTGTAGCGCTCTGCTGCGAAGCTCTTGAAAAGCAACTGGATAAGTATAAAGGGAAAAAGGAGAAATAATCCCTGCCTTTACCTCATTATATTAATGTATATATGCATATATGGCGATAGCTCATCTGAAAGAGCCATAACCATAATGAGCAAATGACTCTGGAAGTCACTAAAGAGAGACCTCTCCCACGGGTCTCTCTTCCTTTTGGGAGAAGGTGATGAAAATTGTACCGCCATGTATTGCACAGAAAAAATAATATACTTACATTTGCAACCGATTCACCTCACGCCGGAAGGGTCTATCTAAGGCTGCAACCGAAGGGGAATCAGAGAAGGTAGAGTGTCTACCAATGGGCAGTTACCAGAGTGGCCAAATGGGGCTGACTGTAACTCAGCTGGCTTACGCCTTCGGTGGTTCGAATCCATCACTGCCCACACGTGAGGATGTCTGAGACATCCTCACGACCATGCGGAAGTAGCTCAGTTGATAGAGCATCAGCCTTCCAAGCTGAGGGTCGCGGGTTTGAACCCCGTCTTCCGCTCAAAGATTATGCCAATGTAGCTCAGTGGTAGAGCACTTCCTTGGTAAGGAAGAGGTCCCGGGTTCAAGTCCCGGCATCGGCTCTGTCGCTACCTGTCATGAGGTAGGACTCAGAGGTGAAAGCCAAAGCACGGCAGCTCCCCGCGCGGGAGCTTTAAGTGTAGAGAATGAACTAAAACGAATATACTTTTTGAATCATGGCAAAAGAAACATTTCACAGGACCAAACCGCACGTAAACATTGGTACGATCGGTCACGTTGACCACGGTAAAACTACCCTTACCGCTGCTATCACTAAGGTACTGGCAGAAAAAGGTCTTTCTCAGGCACGCTCCTTCGACTCGATCGATAACGCCCCTGAGGAAAAGGAAAGAGGTATCACTATCAACACCTCTCACGTAGAATACGAAACAGTTAACCGCCACTACGCACACGTGGACTGTCCGGGTCACGCCGACTATGTCAAGAACATGGTTACCGGTGCTGCTCAGATGGACGGTGCTATCATCGTAGTAGCTGCTACTGACGGTCCCATGCCTCAGACTCGTGAGCACATCCTGCTCGCTCGTCAGGTGAACGTGCCCCGTCTGGTGGTCTTCATGAATAAGTGTGACATGGTTGATGATGAGGAAATGCTCGACCTCGTCGAAATGGAAATGAGAGAGCTCCTCTCCTTCTACAATTTCGACGGAGACGAAACTCCTATCATCCGCGGATCTGCTCTCGGTGCTCTCAATGGAGAACCCCAGTGGGAAGAGAAAGTCATGGAACTCATGGAAGCAGTAGATACCTGGATTCCACTGCCTCCGAGAGATGTAGATAAGCCCTTCTTGATGCCTGTGGAAGACATCTTCTCTATCACCGGTCGTGGTACTGTAGCTACCGGTCGTATCGAAGCAGGTCGTATCCACACAGGTGATGAAGTTCAGATCATCGGTCTCGGTGCTGACGGTATGAAGTCTGTAGTCACCGGTGTAGAAATGTTCCGCAAGATCCTTGAAGAAGGTGAGGCAGGTGACAACGTCGGTCTCCTCCTCCGTGGTATCGATAAGGATCAGATCAAGCGTGGTATGGTCATCTGTAAGCCCGGTCAGGTAACTCCTCACAGCAAGTTCAAGGCTGAGGTCTATATCCTGAAGAAGGAAGAAGGTGGTCGTCACACTCCTTTCCACAACAACTATCGTCCTCAGTTCTATATCCGTACGCTGGACGTTACCGGTGAGATTAAGCTCCCCGAAGGTGTAGAAATGGTTATGCCCGGTGATAATGTCACCATCGAAGTAGACCTCATCTACCCTGTAGCATGTAACGTGGGTCTCCGCTTCGCTATCCGTGAAGGTGGTCGTACAGTAGGTGCAGGACAGATCACTGAACTGCTCGACTAATACTCAAGACAATAACATCCCGTCAGCAAGGGGGGTTGAGCCTCTTCGACCTCCTCACTCTCGGGAAATAGATAAGATCATCCAATGGTAAAGTCGGGTAAAGGCACCCAGTGTGAATTACCTGACTTTACCATCCTTTGGAATACGGGTTTAGCTCAGTTGGTAGAGCATTGGTCTCCAAAACCAAGTGTCGGGAGTTCGAGTCTCTCAACCCGTGCAAAAGAAAATTAGGTTTCATATGGCTACTCCTAACGAAAAGAAGAATGTTTTTGCAAGACTAGGTTCTTACATAAACGAGTGCTATAAAGAGCTACGCTATAAGGTCTCGTGGCCTACTCAGAAAGAGCTTTCAAACAGTGCTGTAGTGGTTCTGATTGCTTCCCTGATCATCGCAGCATTTGTATTCCTCGTAGACCAAGCCTTTGAGTTTATCGTTTCCGGAATTTATAGACTGATCATATAGTATCCTACGTTAATGACGAAGTCAGACAATAAAGATGCTAAGTACTATGTTCTCCGTGCCGTGTCCGGCAAGGAGCAACAGGTCAAGGAGTATATAGAAGCGGAAATGAAGCATACAGACCTCGGTCAGTATGTCTTTGACGTCCTGATCCCCATGGAACGTACCTACCAGATACGCAATGGGAAGAAGATCGCCAAGGATCGTCCATATTACCCCGGATATGTATTCGTGCAAGCCCTCCTGGTAGGTGAAGTACAGCACAAGCTGCGCTACACGCCCAATGTCTTGGGCTTTCTCGAAGCCAATCCTGAACCCTCACCTCTGCGTCCGTCAGAAGTCAAGAGGATGTTGGGTGTCATGGATGAACTCACAGAAAAGGCTGACGACATTGAGATTGAGTTCTTCATCGGTGAAAAAGTAAAAGTAGCCTTCGGACCCTTTGCCGGATTCTTCGGAGAGGTGACTGAAGTGCAAAATGAAAAGAAGAAGCTCAAACTTCTCGTGAAAGTATTTGGTCGTGAGACCCAAATGGAAGTAGACTTTATGCAAGTAGAGAAGGAGGGCTGAGCCATAACTTGCGAGCTAGAACAGCTTGGCAAGAGCCCGTGGCACTTCTCTAGTGTTTATCCAATTAATTAAACTGTTGAATCATGGCAAAAGAAATTGCTGGACAGATCAAACTGCAAATCAAAGGTGGCGCAGCCAATCCTGCCCCTCCGGTGGGTCCCGCACTTGGTGCAAAAGGGATCAACATCATGGAGTTTTGCAAGCAATTCAACGCCAGGACCCAGGATAAAGCCGGAAAGGTACTGCCTGTAGTGATTACTTACTACAGCGACAAATCTTTTGACTTTATCGTTAAGACTCCTCCTGTAGCTGTACAGCTGCTAGAGAAAGCCAAGAAGAAATCCGGATCAGCGGAACCCAACCGTAACAAGGTGGCTACCCTGACTTGGGATGACATCAAGGCTATCGCTGAAGATAAGATGGTGGATCTCAACTGCTTCACTATCGAGTCTGCTATGCGCCTCGTAGCCGGCACAGCTAGGAGTATGGGTATCGCAATCAAGGGAACCTTCCCGGAAAATCTCTAAAATCGATTTGAATCATGAGTAAACTAACGAAGAATCAGAAGTTAGCTTTAAGTAAGATCGAGCCCGGGAAAGCTTATACCCTCAAGGAAGCATCATCACTGGTAAAGGAAATAACGACCACGAAGTTTGATGCATCCGTGGATATAGACGTTCGTCTCGGTGTCGATCCCCGTAAGGCTAACCAGATGGTAAGAGGTGTCGTATCTCTGCCCCATGGTACCGGTAAGGAGGTAAGGGTACTGGCTCTGACCACTCCCGATAAGGAGGAAGAAGCTAAGCAAGCCGGAGCGGACTACGTCGGTCTCGATGAGTATATCGAGAAGATCAAAGGCGGATGGACAGACATTGATGTGATCATTACTATGCCTGCCATCATGGGTAAGATCGGTGCTCTGGGACGTGTCTTAGGTCCCCGAGGTCTCATGCCTAACCCCAAGAGTGGTACTGTAACGAATGATATCGGAGCAGCTATCCGTGAGGTGAAGCAAGGTAAGATCGACTTCAAGGTGGATAAGACCGGCATAGTACACTCATCTGTAGGTAAAGTATCCTTTACTCCGGAGATGATCTATGAAAATGCTAAGGAGTTTATCAATACTTTGATCAAACTGAAGCCTTCGACCGCTAAGGGCACCTACATCAAGAGCATCTTCCTTTCAAGTACGATGAGCTTAGGTATCAAGATCGACCCTAGGTCAATTGTAGAAAACTAAAGCAGCTAATAATGAAAAAGGAAGATAAATCGACAGTAGTAGAAAGCCTCGTGGAGATGCTGGAGAAGTATCCTCACTTCTACCTCACCGACATTGAGGCTCTGCCCGCTGACAAGACTAGTGCCCTCCGTAGGGAGTGCTTCAAGAACGATGTCAAACTCATCGTGGTGAAGAACACTCTACTTCGTATAGCACTGAAGCAGGTGAATGATGAAGCATATGCACCCCTCTACGATCTCCTAAAGGGTAATACCGCTGTGATGTTTGCTGAAACAGCGAATGTCCCCGCTAAGGTGATTAAGGACTTCACCAAGGATACCAAAGGTGAAGGCAAGCCTCAACTCAAGGGAGCTTATGTACAGGAGTCCGTGTATCTGGGAGCCCAAAACCTGGATGCGCTGGTCAATATCAAGAGCAGAGAAGAACTCATCGCAGACGTCGTGGCTTTGCTGCAGTCTCCGATCAAGAATGTCCTCTCCTCTCTCCAATCCGGTGGAAATACGATCCATGGATTACTTCAGACGCTGCAAGAGCGTGATGCATAATGAGATGCATAGAATATAGATCAAGAAAAAGAACAAACTACTTATAAAACTGAACTAAAATGGCCGATATCAAAGCTATTGCTGAACAACTAGTTAATCTGACCGTAAAAGAAGTAAGCGAACTCGCTACTATCCTCAAAGATGAATATGGCATCGAACCCGCAGCTGCTGCTGTGGCTGTAGCTGCAGGTCCTGCAGCAGGCGCAGATGCTCCTGAAGAAAAGAGCTCCTTCGACGTAGTCCTGAAGGCTGTAGGTGGTGCTAAGCTCCAGGTCGTTAAGGCTGTCAAGGAACATTGCGGTCTGGGTCTGAAGGAAGCTAAGGATCTCGTAGATGCTGCTCCCTCCACCCTCAAGGAAGGTCTGGACAAGGCCGCTGCTGAAGCTCTGAAGGCTGCTATCGAAGAAGCAGGCGCAGAGGTTGAGCTTAAGTAAGCCCATTACATCCCTGTTGTAGAAACAGGCTCTGGTTAAGAATCCACTTCAGTGGGTTCTTAACCTTTTCGTGTCTTTCACCTTTTACTCATCTTCATCGACAAATATGTCCTCAAACAAATCTAACCAAAGAGTAAACTTCGAGTCCATCAAGAACCCTCTGGAATATCCGGACTTCTTGGATGTACAGCTGAAGTCATTTAAGGACTTCCTGCAACTGGATACTCCGCCAGAGAAGCGTAAGAAAGAGGGACTCTACAAGGTTTTTGCCGAAAACTTTCCGATACACGATACCCGAAATAACTTCGTGCTTGAGTTCTTGGACTACTTCATAGATCCTCCCAGGTACACTATTGACGAGTGTATATCTAGAGGCTTGACCTACAACGTCCCGCTCAAAGCTAAGATGAAACTCTACTGTACGGATCCCGATCACGAGGACTTCGCCACGGTGACTCAAGATGTATATCTGGGACCTATCCCTTACATGACGGAGCAGGGAACGTTCGTTATCAATGGGGCAGAGCGTGTAGTCGTATCTCAGATGCACCGTTCTCCCGGCGTATTCTTCAGCGAAAGTGTGCACCCGAATGGGACCAAGCTGTACTCCGCGCGAATCATTCCATTCAAAGGCTCTTGGATCGAATTTGCTACAGACATCAACAATGTCATGTACGCCTATATCGACCGTAAGAAGAAGCTTCCCGTGACGACATTGCTGAGGGCTATCGGCTACGAGTCGGATAAAGAGATCCTTGACATATACGGTATGGCAGAAGAGGTGAAGGTAAATAAGACCAACCTTAAGAAGTACCAAGGTCGTAGGATCGCGGCCCGTGTCCTCAACTCCTGGATCGAAGATCTTGTGGATGAAGAGACAGGAGAGGTGGTATCCATGGAACGCTATGACGTCATCGTGGATCGTGACGAGGAGCTTACGCCCGAAAATGCTGAGAAGATCCTTGAGGCAGGTACCAAGACCATACTCATTGCCAAAGAAGATAACGAGGGGCTGGACTACTCTGTCATCACCAATACTCTCCAAAAAGACCCATCGAACTCCGAAAAAGAGGCTGTATACCACATATACAAGCAACTTCGTAACCAAGATCCGGTGGATGATGCTTCGGCGCGTGAGGTCATCAACAACCTATTTTTCTCCGAAAAGAGGTATGACCTGGGAGATGTAGGTCGCTATCGGATCAATAAGAAACTGGGGCTCAATATCGATGAGGATACCAAGGTGCTTACCAATGCAGATATCACTGCGATCATCAAGTACCTGATAGAGCTGATGAATAAGAAGCAGATCGTCGATGATATCGACCACCTATCCAACCGTCGTGTGCGTACTGTCGGCGAACAGCTCTACAACCAGTTCGGTATCGGTCTGGCTCGCATGGCTCGTACGGTACGTGAAAGGATGAATGTCCGAGATAATGAAGTCTTCACACCTATCGACCTAGTGAATGCCAAGACGATATCTTCGGTTGTCAACTCTTTCTTTGGTACCAATGCCCTCTCACAGTTCATGGACCAAACGAATCCATTGGCTGAGATCACTCACAAGAGACGTCTCTCAGCACTGGGTCCCGGAGGATTGAGCCGTGACCGTGCAGGGTTTGAAGTGCGAGACGTACACTATACCCACTATGGTCGTCTGTGTCCTATCGAGACCCCTGAAGGTCCCAACATCGGACTTATCTCTTCTCTGTGCGTGTATGCCAAGATCAATGAGCTGGGATTTATCACCACTCCCTACCGCACTGTTCGCAATGGTAAGGTGGACTTCTCGGCAAATGGTGTACACTACTATACTGCTGAGGCTGAAGAAGACAAGACTGTAGCCCAAGGTAATGCTCCATTGGATGAGAAAGGTCACTTCATCAACGAGACTGTCAAGGCAAGATATGGCTCGGACTTCCCCGTGGTGGCACCCGAAGAGATCGACTTGATGGACGTATCTCCTATTCAGATTGCCTCTATTGCAGCATCCCTGATACCCTTCCTGGAGCACGACGACGCTAACCGTGCGCTGATGGGATCTAACATGATGCGCCAGGCAGTTCCCCTGATACATAGTGATGCCCCCATTGTCGGTACCGGCATTGAAGGACAGTTGGTTCATGACTCACGTACACAGATTGTAGCTGAAGGAAAAGGGACGATCGAGTACATCGATGCGAACGAAATCAGGATTCGTTATGACCGTACAGACGATGAAGCCTTTATCAGCTTCGAAGATAATCTCAAAGTATACCCTCTGCTGAAGTTCCGCAAGACTAACCAAAGCACGACCATAGACCTCCGACCTATCTGCAGAGTAGGTCAGAGAGTCGACAAAGGGGAGATTCTCACGGAAGGATACTCGACAGAGGCGGGTGAACTCGCTTTGGGGAGAAATGTCAAGGTGGCATATATGCCTTGGAAGGGATACAACTATGAGGATGCTATCGTGCTCAATGAGCGGATGGTGAGAGAAGACATCTTCACCTCTGTGCATGTAGACGAATATATCCTAGAGGTTCGTGAGACCAAGAGAGGTCTTGAGGAGTTGACTTCAGATATCCCCAACGTTAGTGAAGAGGCTACCAAGGATTTGGACGAGAGAGGTATCATCCGTATCGGCGCCAGAGTGCATCCGGGAGATATACTCATTGGTAAGATTACTCCTAAAGGAGAGTCCGACCCTACTCCCGAAGAGAAACTTCTGCATGCCATCTTTGGAGACAAAGCAGGTGATGTCAAGGATGCCTCTTTGAAGGCCAATCCCTCTCTCTCCGGAGTAGTCATCAAGACGCATCTCTACTCCAGAGCTATGCGAAATAAGAAGGATCGTACCAGCATCAAAGAGATCCTCAAGCAGTATGATGACGAGATGGAGAAGCAGCAAGATGAACTCAAGTCCGTCATGCTCAAAAAGCTTCACAAACTTGTAGAGGACAAACTCTCCAGTGGCATCAAAAACTATGAAGGTGTGGAGATTGTCAACAAGGGTGTCAAGCTCACTCCTGCCGTCATCGCTAAGATCGAATTCAATGAAGTTGAGATCTTCAATTGGACTTCAGATGAACGCACCAATAAGCTGGTGGCAGGTCTCATCACCAACTATCTGCGCAAGTCCAAGGAGATCGAGTCAGACAATCGTCGTAGGAAGTTTGACGCTACGATCGGTGACGAGCTTCCCAATGGCATCATCCAGATCGCTAAAGTGCTCATCGCCAAGAAGCGTAAGATTCAAGTCGGCGACAAGATGGCAGGACGTCACGGTAACAAAGGGATTGTCTCCAAGATCGTTAAGGCTGAAGACATGCCCTTCATGGAGGATGGCACGCCTGTAGACCTCTGCCTCAACCCTCTGGGTGTACCTTCTCGAATGAATCTCGGTCAGATCTTTGAAGCAGTTCTCGGATGGGCAGGACAGAAGCTTGGCGTCAAGTTTGCCACTCCGATCTTTGATGGTGCCTCCCTCTCAGATATTGACGATTGGATGGATAAGGCAGGCTTACCTCGTTATGGTAAAACCTACCTCTACGATGGTGGTACCGGCGAACGTTTCGACCAGCCTGCTACGGTGGGGGTTACCTACTTCCTCAAGCTGGGTCACATGGTTGACGACAAGATGCATGCCAGATCTATAGGTCCCTACTCTCTCATCACGCAGCAACCTCTTGGGGGTAAAGCCCAATTTGGGGGACAACGTTTTGGGGAGATGGAAGTCTGGGCTCTCGAAGCCTATGGTGCTGCCCACGTTCTCCAAGAGATCCTAACTATCAAGAGTGACGATGTTGTCGGTCGCTCCAAGGCTTACGAGGCTATCGTCAAGGGGTCTCCTATGCCTACTCCCGGAATTCCTGAGTCTCTCAATGTATTGTTGCATGAGCTCAAGGGTCTCGGACTCAGCTTCTCAATGGAATGATTCCCCACTCGTTTCTTCATTATTTATCATAGACTATGGCTTTCAAAAGAGATAATAAAATCAAATCCAACTTCTCCCGTATCAAGATCGGACTCTCCTCTCCGGAAGAGATTCTCGAGAATTCCTACGGAGAGGTGCTTAAGCCGGAGACTATCAACTACCGCACCTACAAGCCGGAGCGTGACGGTCTCTTCTGCGAGCGCATCTTCGGTCCTGTAAAGGACTTCGAATGTCACTGTGGCAAGTACAAGAGGATCCGCTATAGAGGAATCGTCTGCGACCGCTGTGGTGTCGAAGTGACGGAGAAGAAGGTTCGGCGCGAACGCATGGGACACATCTCATTAGAGGTTCCCGTGGCTCACATTTGGTATTTCCGGTCTATACCCAATAAGATTGCTTATCTACTGGGAATTCCCAGCAAGAAGCTTGACTCCATCATCTATTACGAACGCTACGTGGTTGTTCAGCCAGGCGTTGTAGAAGAGGTGGCAGTCAATGATCTCCTCACCGAGGATGAGTACTTGGATATCCTAGATCGTCTCCCGGAAGGCAATGACCAGCTGGAGGATACGGATCCCGATAAGTTTATCGCAAAGATTGGTGCCGAGGGGATTTATGATCTCCTATCTCGCATCGATCTCGATAAGTTGAGCTACGAACTCCGTGCTAAGGCAGCCAAGGATACCTCTCAGCAGCGCAAGAAGGAGGCGCTCAAGAGACTTCAGGTAGTAGAGAGCTTCCGTGAGAGCGAAGGCTACAATAGACCTGAATGGATGATCATGAAGGTCATACCCGTTATTCCGCCCGACCTTCGCCCCTTGGTACCTCTTGACGGGGGTAGATTTGCGACCTCAGACCTAAACGAACTCTACCGCAGGGTTATTATTCGTAACAATCGTCTCCGTCGTCTCATAGAGCAGCGTGCTCCCCAGGTTATACTCCGCAATGAGAAGCGCATGCTTCAGGAGGCTGTCGATAGTCTTTTCGACAATTCCAGTAAATCCGGGGCAGTTAAGAGCGATAGCAACCGTCCTCTCAAGTCACTTACAGACAGCCTCAAGGGTAAGCAAGGTCGTTTCCGCCAAAACCTTCTGGGTAAGCGTGTCGACTATTCGGCTCGTTCGGTAATTGTAGTGGGTCCTGAGCTCAAAATGCATGAGTGCGGTCTCCCCAAATACATGGCAGCCGAGCTCTACAAGCCCTTCATCATACGCAAGCTGATAGAGAGAGGTATAGTCAAGACCGTAAAGTCTGCCAAGAAGATTGTAGACCGCAAGGAGCCTGTGGTATGGGATATCCTCGAGCATGTCATCAAGGGACATCCCGTACTGCTCAACCGTGCGCCTACCCTCCACAGATTGGGTATCCAGGCGTTCCAGCCCAAACTCATCGAAGGAAAAGCTATCCAGCTCCACCCACTTGCTTGTACGGCATTCAATGCCGACTTTGACGGTGACCAGATGGCTGTCCACCTACCATTGAGCAATGAAGCGATCCTCGAAGCACAGATGCTTATGCTCGCTTCGCACAATATCCTCAACCCTGCCAATGGTGCTCCAATTACCGTACCCTCTCAGGATATGGTCTTGGGACTCTACTATATCACTAAGATCCGCAAGAATTCCAAAGGGGAAGGCTACACCTTCTACGGACCTGAAGAGGCTACCATTGCCTACAATGAAGGTCAGGTGGACATCCATGCGAAGATTAAGGTCATGGTGGATGACTTGGATGAGAACCGCAAGCCCATTCGTCACCTTGTAGAGACGAGTGTCGGTCGGCTCATGTTCAATGAGTGTGTACCCTCGGAAGTGGGATATGTCAACATGGTTTTGGGCAAGAAGTCCCTCCGCAACATCATCGGATTCGTTATCAAAGAGTGTGGCATCGCTAAGACTGCGGCATTCCTGGACGATATCAAGGATCTGGGATACAAGATGGCTTTCAAGGGAGGTCTCTCCTTCAATCTTGCGGACGTACTCATACCTAGGGAAAAGGAGGAATTGATCCAGGAAGGTTTTGCTGAAGTTGATGAGATCATGAATAACTACAACATGGGATTCATCACCAATAACGAACGCTACAACCAGATCATCGACACCTGGACACACGTCAATACCCGCCTCTCCGGGATACTGATGAAGGAGCTGAGTGAAGACAATGATGGCTTCAACTCTATCTTCATGATGATGGACTCCGGAGCTCGTGGTTCCAAAGACCAGATCAACCAGCTTTCAGGTATTCGTGGTTTGATGGCTAAGCCACAACGTAGTGGTACGGAAGGAGCACAGACGATGGAGAATCCTATTCTGTCCAACTTCAAGGAGGGTCTTTCCGTGCTAGAGTACTTCATCTCCACTCACGGGGCACGTAAGGGTCTTTCAGATACCGCGCTCAAGACAGCCGATGCCGGTTACCTGACGCGTCGTCTCGTGGACGTTTCTCAGGATGTCATCATCACTGAGGAGGACTGCGGTACACTGCGGGGACTGAATATCTCGGAGATCAAAGAGGGAGACGTTGTGGTCGCTTCACTTTACGAACGTATCTTGGGACGAGTCTCAGTGCATGATATCATCCATCCGCACACCGGGGAAGCCATCGTCCATGCCAACGAAGAGATCAACGAAGAGGCTGCAGAAATCATCAACAACTCACCTATCACCACAGTAGAGATACGTTCTGTACTCGCCTGTGAGTCTAAGAGAGGCGTTTGTGCCAAGTGTTATGGTCGAAACTTGGCTCATAACAGCCCTGTAGAGATTGGAGAGGTCGTAGGTGTGGTTGCTGCCCAATCTATTGGTGAACCGGGTACTCAGCTGACACTGCGTACCTTCCACGCCGGTGGTATTGCATCCAATATCTCCTCAGAGAAATACTTCAAAGCCAAATACGATGGTATCCTAGAGATCGATGAGCTTCGTGCTGTAGATGCGAAGGACGAGGATGGCTCTAAGTTTAAGGTTGTGGTAGGTCGTTTGGCTGAAATGAGGGTTATGGATGAGAATACCGGAATCCCTCTCATCACCAACCATATCCCCTACGGGTCTAAGCTCTTCATTTTACCCGGCACCAAGGTCACCAAGGATGACATTATCTACGAGTCTGACCCCTTCAATGCAGTCATTATTGCTGAGGAGGCAGGTAAGCTGAAGTTTGAAGATCTGGTGGAGAATACCACCTTTAAAGTAGAATACGACTCCAACGTCAGCACCGGACACTCTGAGCAGATCATCATTGAGAGCAAGGACAAGAACCTATCACCTTCGGTTAGTATTCTCGACAAGTCCGGGGAAGTCCTCAGGACTTACAACCTGCCTGTAGGTGCACATGTCGTCAAGAGTGAAGGAGATAAGGTTAAGGCGGGAGATATCCTCGTCAAGATTCCTCGCGCCAGCACCAAAGGTGGTGACATCACCGGAGGTCTTCCTCGTGTCACAGAGCTCTTTGAGGCACGCAATCCTACCAATCCTGCTGTTGTCGCTGAGATTGATGGGGAAGTTTCCCTCGGTCGTATCCGCCGTGGTAACCGTGAAGTGATCATCACCTCCAAGCTTGGAGAGCAGAGGAAGTATCTCATACCCCTGTCCAAGCAGCTGCTCATTCAGGAGAATGACTACATCCGTGCGGGTATGCCCCTCTCCGATGGAGCCATCACACCTGCGGATATCCTTGCCATCCAAGGTCCCAATGCTGTCCAAGACTACATCGTCAACGGTGTTCAGGACGTATATCGCAAGCAGGGTGTGAAGATCAATGACAAGCACTTTGAAGTGATCGTCCGCCAGATGATGCGTAAGGTCGAAATCCTTGATCCGGGGGACACCCATTTCTTGGAACAGCAATTGGTAGATAAGATTGAGGTACAGGAAGAGAACGATAGGCTCTGGGGCAAGAAGGTTGTCACCGATGCCGGAGACTCTGAAATCCTCAATGAAGGACAGATCATCTCAGCTCGCCGTCTCAGGGATGAGAATAGCATCCTCAAGCGCAAAGACCTACGCCTCGTAGAGGTGCGTGATGCTCAACCCGCGACAGCCAATCAGGTGCTTCAGGGTATCACTCGCGCAGCATTGCAGACCAAGAGCTTCATGTCTGCGGCATCCTTCCAGGAGACTCCGAAGGTCCTCAACAACGCCGCTATACAGGGTAAGGTTGATAACCTCGAGGCACTCAAGGAAAACGTCATCTGCGGTCACTTGATTCCTGCAGGTACGGGACGTCGTGAATACCAACGCATCGTTGTGGCATCCAAGGCTGAGATAGAAGCCCAAAGAGAGCTTGCCATGCACACAGCTGAGGACCCCATGATGCCGGATGATGATGATTTCTAAGATTTACTAACTCTGATCTTCAACTCACAGAGTGAGGATCTCCTAATAACTCAGCGGGGCATTTTCCGATTGGAAAATGCCCCGCTTTTATTATATCTGTTGCTTTTATCTACTGACCATATTCCTATTACAGAATCTTGTCACCGGGTATACCGAAGGAGATACCCATGCGCAGCCCCTGCACAATAAGTTCGTGATCATTGGGTACAGTCTTGAGCTTACCTTTCGTCTCAGCCAGAGGTATGTGGGACATCTCTCCTCCCTTGAGGGTAACCAATACCCCTGTGGTTCCGCTCTCAATGAGCTGCGTAGCATAGCCACCCATACGCGTACAGAGGTTACGATCGGCAGCTGAGGGACCACCGCCTCTCTGGACATAGCTCAGGACTGTCTCCCTACTCTCTATCTCCGGAAGTTTGGAGAGGAATTTACAGAGTCTGTGAGCAGGACGTGGCTTATCATCAATGCGCAATCCTTCAGCAACCACCACGATGGAATACTTCTTTCCCTCCTCCTTACGCTCGAGGATGGCACGTGAGATTTCTTCTTTATCGTAGCCCAGCTCCGGGAGCAGGATGATATCAGCCCCCCCTGCCATACCGGCATAGAGAGCGATCCATCCTGTATCATGTCCCATCACTTCTACCACCATGACTCTATTGTGCGACTCAGCTGTACTATGCAGCCTGTCTATTGCCTCAGTGGCTATGGAGACTGCTGTATCGAATCCGAAGGTAACATCCGTTCCATAGACATCATTGTCGATAGTCTTCGGAATACCAATCACCGGATATCCTAATTCATCCAGCACAGCAGCCGTTTTCTGGGTGCCATTTCCCCCTATCGCCACAATACAGTCCAAACCCAGAGCATCAAACTTGCTGCGGAATTCTTTGCGAAACTTATTGTCCTCTTTCAAGTTCTCTCTGAGGTCCTTTTCCCGAGCAGTACCTAAGATGGTTCCCCCCAGATGTAGCAATCCGCTGAGTTGATCCGGCTCCAGAATCTCATAGTCTTCATTCAATATTCCGGAGAAACCTCTATGAATCCCAAGAACTTCCATGCCTCCTCCCACGAGGGCAGTCTTACCTACCGCACGGATGGTAGCGTTGATTCCGGGACAGTCACCCCCGGAAGAGAGAATACCTATTCTTTTCATAGTCATTTTTTCTTGTGTATACTTTGTTGCCTATCACGTTCTTACTCTATCGCATTTCTAAGGTAACTATTTTCCTCCTTGCCGTCGCAACATAAGTGGGTTTCGGTGAGTGCCGCCCCGCCGGGGCTCTCATAAAATCAACAATCCTTACCCGGGGTTCCCGGAACGTCGGACGTTGACACGTCCGCCCTTCCTCCACCCCGGGCTTAGACCAATCCACCCGCTCCGCGGGTTCCATTGCCACAGCAGGATTCTACCGATACATCACACCGTATCAGTGTAAGAAACCGAAATTTGCCACACCACTAGCATCTACCTGAATATTTCCCTTCATCCCTTGTATCTGATGTTTCTGATGTATCTGAGCCCCGGCAGGGGCGACACGTTCTTAAGCCCGCGGTGAAATGGAGCTACGCGAAGCGGAGCGGAATGTAACCCCGGGTAAGAATTGTAACCAATTATTGAGCTCCGGAGGTGCGGCACCCACCGCATGGGATAAAAAATGTGAGAGCATCCGCCCGCAGGCAAATGCTCTCACAAAGTGATATTCTTAAGGGAAACTGGATTACATTCCCTTCAAGGCATTCAGGAAGAAGGTCTGATTAGCATACTTAGCGAATTCTCGGTCTCTGCTGATATTCACGGCCAGAGAGGGATCTGCCTTCACCGCATCGGAGATACCCTGCTGCATGAGATTCACTTGAGAAGTACGGGCTCCAATGATCGCCTTCAGGTAATGCGTCACAGCATCCGGATTGGGGATCTGAGAGAGAAGCTCGAGAGCTTGGTTGTAATCCCTATTCAGGATCTGCGCCAGCACACCGTTGTTGGTGGCAGTGTTACGCAAAGTCTTGGCTGCATCGGCATATTTACCTTGACGGATGTACAGCAGTCCAAGGGCATCCGAGAGTTCTGCCACATTGGCAGCGTTCCCAAACAGTTGCTCAGCCTTTTCCACTTCGCCCTTACCCAGAGCGATGAGACCCTGATTATAGAGGACTTCTTGGACATCCTGACTTCCTGACTGACGCAACTGTGCGGCTTGGTCAAAATATCTGGCGGCGGTGTCATAATCTCCGGCTCGGTACGCCAGTACACCAAGATTATTATAGCCTCTTGGATCCCTCGGGAAGATCTTGGTGGCAGCCTTATAAATTTCACTCTTCTTCTGATCGTTGTCAAAAAGGGTGGCAGAATACAGGAGTTCATCCACCGTCAGTCTGTTGGGACTCTCAGAAGCCAGTTTGGCAAGCTCCTCATCACTCTTACCGATGATCTCCACATTAGCCACAAGGCGAGAGCGTCTCAGCTGAGGCAGGATTTCGTCTGCCAGCTGCTTGAATACCGTAGAGATATTCTTGATCTCACGTTCACGCACTTCAGGATCAGGATACATGGAGAGTACACGGAGTACGAGATCCTTATCCTGGAGGTTGCTCTTCTCTACAAGCTCACGGAAGCCTTCCCAGTCCTGAGCGGTATAGTGAGCAGAGAGAGGAGCATCGACTTTCTCCTTCTTCAGCTGATTCTTCAGATAGTTGGTAGTATTCTTCTCACGCTGAGCAGCCAACTTCTCATTGAGCTCATAGCCACCATCGGGAGAGGCGTATGCCTGCACCTCTACTGCCACCTTCTGATTGGGGGTCTCATCGGCATTTTTCACGATGCCCTTCCATTCTTGGACAGAGGCTTTACCCAGCTCCTGAGCGCGGAGATTAGCTTGCTGGATGAGGAAGAGTATATCCGCATCATACTTCTCCTTGATCACTCTCTGAAACTTATCCGGAGCAATAGCAGGAGTAGCATACTTATAGCTGGCAAGAGCTTCGGTGGCGATCACCCCTTCACCCACCTTGACAGGAGGAAGGGTCTTCTCCTTACCCTTAATGGTAGCCACAAACGTCAGATAGAGGTCACTCTTCAGCATTTCGGGCTTGTAGACGAATTCCGTAGAGATAGTCACCTTACCGCCATTGGAATAGGGTATCACTGTAGCATTGCCACGCACCTTCTCACCCTGTAGGCGGGTCGTAGTACCCCAAGCTTCACCACCGGCATAACGCAGTGTGGGAGTGATCTTTACTTCAGCGTTCTTATTGAACCACTTGGAGGGAAAGTCGATAGTGATCGTGGCAGGAACCTTGCCCCCCACTACCTGAAGAGGTTGCGGATCAACCTTCACATAACGTGCATCCAAGGGCTTCAAAGTCCCTGCACACGATGATAGCAGGACAGCAATCATCGCTACTGCCCATACTTTAGTGATCGTCATTAGTCTCATAACGTGTTGGAAAAAATGATTGATTAGATTCAATTATGATATATATGTGCGTCACTCGACGCATAGAATACACGCTCCATCGTCACTATACAAAGATAGTCAAATATAGTGACTGCCACGGATTTAAGCCGACTTAGTTCCCTAACCCATCTCCTTATTGAGGAATCCCATTGGAACAAAATTGGTGACCCAAATTACACTGAATTGAAATACCGGAATGATCTCACCTCTTTGAAGGGACGTCAAGAAGTTAAATTTTCCCCTATTGGACCTCCAAAATGCCTTTCAAGCGATCATCAGAATCACGCCCTTCTAACACCCTGTAATATAAACACTTAGGAAGCCCAAAAAAAAGGCGGGGTAATTCGAAAAAAAAGGCGGGGTAATTTGAAAATTACTCGGTACTTTTTTGGACAAAACGTCCACCTAATTTTTTGCCTCCTCATTCTACACATCTTTCATACTAATGTCAATGAGGTAAGTTATACGAAAATAGTTTGCCATTATACGATTAATTGAAAAACTTTATTTATCTTGTAGCTTCAATTCTAGAAATAACTACCCATGCCAATGATTAGACGTATCTCACTGCTCCTCACAGGACTAATCCTCATGCTGCCCTTGGCTGCTCAGACCATGGCTCTGAAAATCACTTACCAACAAAAGGTCAAGCCCCAAATCACTGCACTCAGTGGCTGGGATGGCAACTACACGCTCTATGCCAATGGGGCTCAGTATGCATATATGCCTACAGCCCTCATGATGGCAGCTGACAGCGTACTCACCGTCGAGGGCGAGGGGAGCGTCATGGCAGATCTCAATACCAACGAAATCTTTGATCTGCGCACTATAGAAGGGACCACCTATCTGGTCACCGACACCCTTCCCGACCGGATGTGGGAGATGCAACCGGGCACTAAAGATGTGCTGGGTCAACGCTGCAAAAAGGCTACTCTAAAGCTGGATGATGGCTCTATAGTGACAGCATGGTACACTGAAGATATACCAATTCCGGTGGCTCCACGCGGATTTTTTGGATTGATGGGTTTGGTGCTTGAGTTGGAGACCCCTCAATATACCTGTACAGCAAATGCCATGGAGCTCTCCACCCCTTACACCAAGGTCTTGCCCTCCTCCAAGGCAAAGAGGATCAAACCTTCCGAGGTGGGTGCTAAGCTGATCCCCTAAGTGTGAACCATTTCTCAGCCACCCTTTAGCCTAAAACCTCTGCGTTTATTCACATCTATGAAAATATATAGCACTTGGAGTATGAGATTGCTCACACTCCTTCTTGCCCTCTTTGCACTCTCGCACCCTCTATATTCACAGCGACCCACCGCAAGGCAGGACACTATTTTGCTCATTGAAGCCAAGCTGTTGCCCCCATTGGAGACCCGCGTACCCCTCATGCTGGACGCTGTGAACATCAAGGGGAAGACCTATAATCCATGGGATATGCTTTCTGCTCAGACCTATAGACCCAGCGAAACCGAGACCATGCAGACAATACAGGTGAATAGGTTGGCAGAGTTTTTCCTCCGAGATCCTGCAGCTCCGTCCCCCACGGAGGGTAGCTACATCGTCCATGGACTGACAGCGAGCTTGCTGGCTGAGGGATTCGAGACAGGCACCCTCTATGTGGAGTCTAATGTCCCCTTCAGACTCTACGTGGACGGGCAGGACAAAGGGGGTAGAGAGACCTACTCCCAACACAAGGAGCGACTCCAAATCGGGTACCCCGCTCGTATGAGTCTGACACCCTCAGCCCACCCCTTCGTGATACGTACGCTGACTCACGCCAAAGACTCTGTCGTCCCCAAGGTGAGGGTCTGCTGGGTAACAGAAAACCGACCCGGAGGAGTCTACTTCAGAGCCGATGGCAAGGAGGATCTCTCCCTGGGATTCATGCAGTCGGGAGAGAATTTGGGACAGGTCAAGATGTCTCCGGGAGGGAAATACTATATCGTCAGTGAAAACCTTCGCTCGGGGAATAAGAACTTTGGTACCACGGCTCTATACAAGGGTACCGAATTGGTATCTCACGTCCCGGTCTACTTCAACGATCTATTCTGGATGCCGGACGAAGAGATGCTCTACTATATCAGGCAGACCGATCAGGGGCGTGAGCTAAACCTGTATGATCCTGCCACGCTACAGATCACCAAGCTCTATGACAACTTTCCTTCAGGGAATTTCACTCTCCTTCCTGCAAGGAGGGGCGCCATATTCACCACGCACGAACCCGGACCGGAATGGGGTAAGGTGCTGGATCGTATGAATGACATTACGGATCGACCTCCGGGAAGTCGATCCAGACAGAATCTCCTCTACTTCGATGGGTTGAATCTGCGTCCGCTAACCTTCGGACATGCCAACGTCGCCCTCAAAGATATTCGCTCCGATGGAAAGAAGGTACTCCTCTCCGTCACCAAACCCCTCCGTGAGGCCCCCTTCATAGCCTTGGATCTCTATGAGATGGACTTGGAGAGCATGGAGGAGACTCAGATATTGGACACCGATCCACACGTTGCCTCTGCCAAGTATACAGCGCTGCCGGGAGTCTTGATGGTCAAGGGGTCGGCAGATGCTTTTGGGGGAGTGGGGAGAGACATTCCGGAGGGAGTGGTGGCAAATGCTTTCGAAGGTCAGCTCTTTCTCCTGAATATCTCGACTCATGAAGCCACACCGGTGACCAAGAAGTTTGATCCCGCCATTGATGCATATTTTCCTCTCCAATCGAAGCCTCTGGCATACTTCACTGCAGATGATAAAGACCGAAGAAGTCTCTATGAGCTAAATCTCGATAGTCATAAGATCCGCAAACTCTCCACTCAAGAGGATATGGTGAAGTCCTTTGACGTCTCCCAAAATGGTTCTTCGGCAGCCTATATTGGACAGAGTGTCAACAACTCCGACCGCCTCTACATGGTGAATCTCAAGAATGGACGGGAGACTCCGGTGTATGACCTATCTGCCCACAAGCTCCGGGATATAATCCTCGGTGAGGTGAAGGACTGGAACTATCGCTATCCTAGTGGCGAAGAGGTTCAGGGTCGGTACTATCTGCCACCCAACTTCGATCCTCACCGAAAATATCCTATGATCGTGCACTACTATGGGGGAGCCTACCCCACGCAACGAACTTTTGAAGGATTGTACTCCATGCCTATGTATGCAGCGCAAGGGTATGTCGTCTATGTGGTGAACCCAAGCGGAAGCATCGGTTTCGGTCAGGAGTATGCTGCTCGTCACGTGAATGCATGGGGTAAGCATACTGCGGATGATATCATCAACGCCGTCAAGGGATTCTGTGAGGCTCATCCCTTCGTCGATGCTCACAAGATTGGATGTATCGGTGCCAGCTACGGAGGATTCATCACTCAGTATCTGCAGACGGAGACAGATCTCTTTGCGGCTGCTGTCAGCCATGCCGGCGTGAGTGCCCTGAGTTCCTACTGGGGGGAAGGCTTCTGGGGAGTGACCTATGGAGCCGTGGCCAGCTTCAACTCCTATCCCTGGAACAACCCTGACCTCTACGTCAAGCATTCTCCCCTTTTCCGTGCGGACAGGATCCATACTCCACTACTCCTGCTACATGGTACTGCAGACACCAATGTGCCTATAGGTGAGAGCATGCAGATGTACAATGCCCTGAAGATCCTAGGGAGGGAAGTGGAGTTCATCCGCATCTACGATCAGGATCATTATATCAGTGACCCCACCAAGCAGGGTGCCTGGGCACAGTCTATATTCGCATGGTTTCAGAAATATCTCAAGGACGATCCCTCATGGTGGAACGCCCTCTATCCTACCCCTACATACTAATCGCCTAATCTCGTGATCTATGAAAAGAATGATCTGTCGATCGTCCCTGCTCTCTCTGCTATCCCTACTGCTACCGGCTATGGTAGCATGTAACTCTACGGAGGATGCCCCGACCTACAATGGACATATGAAGATGTATGGACATACCTTTCCCTTTGCGAAAGCAATACTTTGGCAGATGCCCTCCAATGAGGTCTATGCCACAGATACTTTCGACTACGAAGTCCCCATGGAGCTCTACGGCTCCAAGTACACACTTAAGAATGTGATCAAGGTATCAGATGATGTCTTACGCTTCGGCAATCAGGTGATAGCACTCTACGCTGAAGGACTATCTCATATCGAAGCCAGTCAGAATCTCCAGGGTAAGGGAGCCATGATGACAATCCATCTCTCTCCGGAAGGTCCCCAACTCAAAAGTGGCACCTATAAGTTCTCCGAAAAACCTTTGCCGGGGACCTTCAGAGCCTACGTCACCTCAGAATATAACAGTCTGGGATATGCCCAAAATATTGCTGATGTGACAGATGGTACTGTAACGGTAGAGATGATCAACGAGTCCCAACTCAAGGTAGAATATCACATGACCCGATCTATCGGAACAACTATCGATGGATCCTATGAGGGGGAATATGCTTCAATGGTTCAGCATGACCGGATCAAAGAGTTCAAGGACATTAAGCTGGATGGTCAGCGCAAGCGGGAAGTGGTTACCAAAGTCCCCATCTATTCACCGGAGGATGTCCAGAAAGATATCGAAGTATGGGATCAATTGGCTCGCTGCTACCTCATCCTCGGATCCGGAGAACCTCTACCTGTAGGATACTTATACAATCGCCTTTATATGCCGGATATACGGCTCTGCTGGGATGATGCCAAGCAGCTCTTCTACTTCTCTGCTCCCTATGCTCGCCCCGACTTCAATGACAAGGCTCCCAAGTATGATGCCTTGACCGTGACCTATTATGCCAAAGCTCCCTCGGACTTCACCCGGGAGGATTACGACAATCTTACAAGGCAGATGATTCCCGATGATTTTAAGTCTGAACGCCTCGATATCAAACCCGGAGAGACCTCATTTGTATTCTTCCGAAATGCCAGAGGGGTATGTGGCTGCATACGCATCCACGGATATATCCCTTCAAAGCCCTATGAGACTCTTGTCCAATATGGTACGGTCAGACAGTCCGGCATATCGGCTCCCTCTCTGATGTTAGACTACAAATACATTCAAATAACCGCTGTCCCTAAACTGCTATGAAGACTCTCCGGATCATACAAAACCTGAGCGTAGCTCTGCTATGCTCCTGCCTCTTCCTCACCAAAGGCGAAGCATCCACTATACCCTCCACCGAGACCTCTGCAGCAAATCAGAATCAGGTGGTCAAAAAGGTGAGTGGGAAGGTCATTGATGAACACAAGGATCCCTTAATACAGGCATCTGTACGTATCAAGGGAACCAAAGTAGGAACAGTGACAGACATCAAGGGACAGTTTGAGTTCAATATCCCCAACCCTCAGTCGGACAAGGTGGTTCTCCTAGTGTCTTTCGTAGGCATGACCCCAAAGGAGGTAACCGTGACAACGAAGACAAAGATGCCGCTGCTGATATCTCTTTCTCCTACCTCTCGCATGCTCAATGAAGTGGTAGCCACCGGTATGCAAGAAATCAAGCGTGAGCGGATGACCGGTTCTGCAAAGGTCTTGACGGCAAAGGATCTCAGGCTGCAAGGATTCACTTCTATCGACAAGATGATGGAGGGTATGGTGGTGGGTCTCAATAGTACCACAGTCAGTGGGGATCCCGGAGCCCGTGCTCAGATAACCATCCGCGGGGAGAATACACTGATAGGGAATACGGAGCCTCTATGGATCGTGGATGGCTTACCTCTGACCACAGGTGTTCCTCAAGTAGTGGGAGGTAACTACAGTGCCACCATTATGCAAGATGGTGTAGGCAATATCATGCCAGAAGACATTGAGTCAGTATCCATCCTCAAGGATGCTGCAGCCACCTCCATCTATGGCGCCAGGGCAGCAAATGGTGTCATCGTTATCACAACGAAGAAGGGCTTCAGATCCCAAACACAGGTGAATTATACGGGGTCTATCGTGATAGGTGAGCGCCCCAAAGTGGATCTGGGAATGATGAATACCGAAGAGAAGATGCGCTATGAACGACTTTTGCTGGATACTTACGGACTCGACAAAGCTCCTCTGGCAGGGAGATATGGCTACCTCTACAGCCAGATGCTGAAGGGATTCGTGACTCCTGTGGCATTCAAACAAGAGGAGGCGAGACTGGCAAGCATTGATACAGACTGGATGAAACAGATATTTCGTCCTGCTTTTTCTCACCTCCACAATCTCAATGTGCGTGGAGGTACGGAGACTCTGACGTACTACACCTCAATATCCTTCAACAAACAGGCAGGTATCCTGAAGAATAATGGATACGAAAATGCAGGTATTCTCTCCAACTTTGACTACAGGTCCTCCGATAAGTGGGTCTTCTCTCTCGGACTTATAGCCAATGCAAGGACCTACAACTCTCATGCCTCTGCCGTAAGTCCCTTCAACTATGGGGTATTTGCCAATCACTATGAGCAGCCCTTCAATCCGGATGGTAGCTATGCAGACGATCTCAGTTATCTGGCTAACAACTATTCGCAGGTCAATGCAGATGGATATCGGTACAAGCACTTCAATATTCTGCGAGAATTGGATCACACCAAAAGCCTCAAGGAGGGTAGTGATGTGATGCTGACCTTCACGGCAAAGTATGAGCCCTTGAAGGGACTCTTCTTTACGGGAGTATTCAATCGCAGCTTAAGCTTCAACAAAGACATTGTGGAGATTGCACCTAATACCTACACCTCATTTGTAAACAGTCAATTGGCTCAAGTAGTGTACTATGGGAGTCCGGAGATCCCTAAAAGATACGACGACGGAGAGCTCTCTGAGGCTGCCGGTAACTCTAAGAGCATGAGCTTCCGTGGATCTGTGGACTACTCTCTTCAATTGAATGAAAATAATCTCCTCACCTTCTTGGGTGCCGTGGAGATTATGGATAGACACTATACCAACTTTGGATATCGAAGCCCTATATTCTATGATGACTTCCGCATCGTGGGGTTGCCCAACTTCGATGATGCCAATCCTCAGTATAGGGATATCATGCTTACTATCCAACGTCTCTACCATACCAAGGAGGGTCAGGATCGAAGTGTATCATACCTCTTCTCCGGGATGTACAACCTCTTCCAAGATAGGTACGTACTTACCGGGAGCTTCCGGGCTGACGGGGCTGATATGATCGGGAATACAAATCGATATACTCCGCTGTGGTCGGTAGGTCTGAAGTACAATGTCCATAAGGAGAAGGTATTCACTCTGCCTTCGTGGATGACCTCTCTGGCCCTCCGGGGATCATACGGCTACACCGGAAATATCAACCGTACGGCTCTCCCCTTCCCTGTGATTAGCATCAGCAACCAATCCTACCAGGGAAATCGTATCGTGGAAGGACTAAGCTTCCCTAACCCCTATGTAAAGTGGGAACGAAAGAGAGACTATGGTGTAGGTCTGGAGACCTCCATCATGGACCGCGTCTTCCTGACAGCGGACTATTACTCTACGCGTACTGACGATGTGTTTACGGAACTGCGTGTACCTCACTCTACAGGGCGTACTACGGTGGTGGCGAATGGTGGCGTCGTGGCAAATCGTGGAGTAGAGCTTGACCTTAGAGTGAACTGGATCGAAAATGAAAATCTGTTCTTCTCCACCAACGTGAATGTGGCTAGGAACAAGAATATCATCCTTCACTCCTTCCAAAACTATCACAGCTATAGCGAGGCTATCAAGAGCAGCCCTCGAATGGGTGGGGTGATCAACATCATCGGTGAGGAGATCGGTAGTATATTCGGATTCAAGAGTGCAGGAGTCAATCCTGAGACCGGCAACCCTATGTACTATCTCACTGACGAAGCCAAACTGGAGTATGCCAAGGTGTTGGATGGCTGGGAGACCATGGATGAATACAACAAGAAACGATTTATCAATATCATCAAGGATTTCAACACCATTCCGGATGCTGTGGATATGGAGACCGACCAAACGAATACACCCCCCTTCCATCGCCCTTCACTACAATACCTAGGTCGAAGCAATCCTCTACTTGTCGGTGGTATGGGTACCTACCTTCGCTACAAGAGGTGGGAATTCTCTACCATGTGGTCGTACAAGTTGGGGCACATCATACCTCTCTTCCATGACTACTTCTCAGCACCTCTATCGAGTGGAGACGCTGACTTGAGTTCAGTCGGCTGGACTACAGACCTCGGGGTCTCTCACTCTAACCGTGAGCGCAAGTACCTAGGATTCTGGAAAAGGCCCGGAGATATCACCAACGTCCCTAGGTTTCAGTACGGCAACTATGACAATTGGGTGAGCTCTCCCAACTCCGAAAGCTATGGCAAGGGGGACTATATCCGCCTCACGAACCTCTCCTTGAGCTATAGATTTGATCCTAAACTCTTGTCCAACTGGCATCTGAACTCCCTTCAGCTCTCATTCTTGGGACGTAATCTCCTGACTCTCACGAAGTATAGAGGTATCGATGTAGCGACCGGTGGTGCCTTCAACTACCCGGTAGCACGTGAGTATACATTCAAAGTCTCTCTGGGGATCTGACCCTCCAAAGTATTTACACCTATGAAACATATTATATATTGCAGAAGAGTGACAGGCAGGATGCTGACATTGCTGTTTGCCTTATCATTGACAGGGCTCCTTAGCTCGTGTAGCAAGTTCCTAGACCTCAAGCCCAGAGATGTCAAGATCCTCAAGAGTGCCGAAGACTATCGTGATCTCCTAGCTTCATACTTGAAGTTTATCAAGACCACGAATCCCGAGCAACCTATTTCTATATTGGGGGGTGATCCCTTTACTTTTCCGAAGTTCAACCTCTCCGGAACCCTTGGTATCTATACGGGTGAGGCAGTGCTTTCCCCCACAAGACCTTTCGTCGATGAAGCTACAAAGCTCTATACCGCATCGGGTCGCAACTTCCTTCTGTGGGGTATTACCAAGCATTATAAGTGGGAACAGGACTTCAGATTCCTTGGACCGATCAACCTTATCATCCTCAATGTCCAGGATGCTGAAGGAGATGACCAGCACCTGAAGGATATGGTGAAGGGGGAAGCCTTGACATGGAGAGCATACACCTACTTCAAGCTACTGCAACTCTACTGCCCCTATGAGGGCGAACCTTACGGACTGCCTCTCTACTTAGACCCCTCTCTGGACGTGGGAATTGCTCAACCGGAACGGGCAACTCTCTCACAGACTTATGCCCAGATCATCAAAGATGCCAACGAAGCGTTGGAATTATTGAAGAGGACTCCCTACAGTGACTGGAACTTCGCTTATCGTCCGGACTTCCTACATGCTATGCTTTCAAGTATTTATCTCTACAAAGCCGGTTCGGGAGCCAAGGAAGAGGGAGACTATCGCCAGGCTCTGGAGCATGCCAAAGCCGCTATCGGACAACGCAAACTGGAAACTGATCCTGAGCGTCTGAGGAGACTCTTCAATGCTTCCGATCCATACAGTGCCGCTGCTTTCAATAGTGACGAATACTCTATCCGCATCATTGATGGCGATAATTCCCAGATTATTCAGTTCACCAGCTATTACAAAGGGAACACTACCGGCTTCACTACCAATGAGTTTATCTCTCTATTCAGTGAGGATGACAAGCGTAAAAACCTTTTCTTGGATGACTACGAGGTGGGCAAGATCCGTAAGTGGGAGCTCACAGAGGTTTGGACAAGTTCTCATGGCATCCTGATGCCCTACAGACTTGCAGAGATGATCCTCAACAAAGCCGAAGCTGAAGCTCAGCTGGGGATGACTGCCGAAGCCACCGCTACTCTTAAAGAGTTCACCGATGCAAGATATTCCAAGCCCCAGCCCACTCCGGCTCCCACGGACCTTATACCTGTCATACGCTTAGAGCGCAAGCGGGAATTCTTCTGCGAGAACGATGTGATTTGGCTGGACATGAAGCGTTTTGGTGAGGAAGTTACTCGCGAAATCAATGGCACCATGTATACTCTTAAGGGAGACGACTACCGCTATACATTCCCAATCCCCGGCTCCGAACTGGAAGACAACAAGAAGATGGTTCAGAACCCCGGGTGGGAAAATGTGATCCTCCAATAGTATCGACACACTCTTCCAAAGACATAATAGATATGCGACAATCAATATTCAATATAGCGACCCTGCTTCTACTCGGAGCTTTTGTAGGTTGCGTCCCGGACAAAGTTTGGGTGGCAGATACCGATACCACTCGAATCGGTGAGGTAGACTCCCTGGTACTCAAGAGTGCCGGACCTCAATTGATAGCTGATCCTTCCAATTTTCTGGACCTCCAACCCCTACTCTACAAGCGCAACAAGGAAGGAAAGATGGAGATGTTGAGTCCCGACTACGCCAATAAAGCCAAGATCTCCATCACTGATGAGCGTGGAAATGAGGTCGGATTGAGGTACGTTCCTCAGACCGGAGAGAGCGGAGTCAGGAGATTTCAAGCCAAAGTGGTGGACGGCAATGGTAAAGCCTTGGTCTCCAACACCGTGGAAGTTGAGATGATTCCCCCCTATACTCCCCCTTCCCTTAAGGAGATTCCATTTATCATCCATCTGGTTCAATCCCAAGAGGAGGTCCAAAAAGCCGGTCTTGAGTTCGGTGCAGAGAAGTTCATGAAGCATATGCGCAAGCTGAATGACCTCCTCGCCGGCAGACTTGAGAGATCGGCTGTGGGAACGGATTCCCGGATCCAGTTCGTACCTGCCAAGACCACTCCCTCAGGACTCAGCCTCAAAGAAGAGGGTATCGACAGGCTCATCGTCTCCGACAACATTGAACTAACCGCTGACAAGATCCTCGAGCTCCTCAAATCTGAGTCTCAGATCGTATGGGATACCACTCGCTACTTCAATATCTACATGCTCTCCAGCATTACCGCCAAGCAGCGTAAGATCCATGACCAATATCTGGCCCTGGAAAAGAATCCGGAGTTTGCAGGTCATGGTATAGTCTATGTGGCTCAAGACTTGGATCGAAAAGAGACCGGCTTCGGGTGGTTCGACTATCAAGTAGATGAGTTGGTGACTTATGTAGGCAGATATCTGGGATTGCTCTACACCACAGAAGCGGACGACAAGTGCGAGGACACCGTAAACTATACCTGGGAGGACAAGTGGTTTCAGGGGAATATGGGAGAATACAAAGAGACGCAAGATCACTTCTTCCTCTCCCGCAATCTCATGGATGACCGCAAAGGGATGCACACCCACATCACTCCTGACCAAGCCCGTCGAATGCACGATTATCTGGAGACCAAACCCTATCTGGGAATGTGGAAAAACAGATAAATTCTCCTAATATACCGCCATCATGTATCGAACACTACTCTCCTTTACGATCTCTTTGCTCATCCTATCTGCATTCAGCTCACCACTCGAAGCACAGATACACCGACTCGAAGGGCACGGACTCCCGAAATTCCTGGAAGGTAAAAGTCTCTACATCTACCATTCAGCGGAGACACCCATGGACTCCGTGCAAGTTGTGGGTGGGGCTTTTGTCTACTCTACCCCCTCCGATACCACTATACTATATAGTATTGGCAACGCAGCCTTGGGAGTTCCACCCCTCTCATTTGTCCCCGAACTCGGGACTCTTACCTACACCATCGATGACCACAGCCACATCGGGGGAGGAACTCTTACGGACCGTGTGACTCATCTGACTGAGGAGATGAAGAAACTCTCGGACATGGGGGCACATGAATTCAACAAGATCTTCAACAACCGCCACATCGCTTTTGGCGCCAAGAAGGACTCTGTTCAGGCACTTAAATCTCGTATCGCACAAAAGAAAAAGGAAGCTGCGCAAGACTACCTCACAGCCAATCCCGAAAACGCTGTAGGGGTTGCTGCCTTCGGGTATCTCTACTTCCCCACAGAAGAGGAGTATGGCACTGCCTATAACCAAGCCTCTCAAGCTATACAGAAAGATCCTCTCCTGGCATCCAGGTATGCCCGGTTGAAGACCACGCTCTCCACTCAGACCGGTGAACGATATACTGACTTCATTATTGCCGGCGAAGAGGGAGAACGGAAGCTCTCAGATTACCTTGCCCCCAATCAATATCTTCTCGTGGACTTCTGGGCATCTTGGTGCGCTCCTTGCCGGAGAGCTATTCCCCATCTGGCCGAACTCCATGAGAGATACAAGGACCAAGGTCTCCGAATCCTCAGCATAGCCACTATGGACAAGCTCCCCAATTATCTCAAGGCGAAGAAGCAACTAAAAATATCCTGGGAAACTATTTTGGATACTCAGGATAAGGGAATTAAAGTCTATAGCATAGAGAGCATACCCACCCTCCTTCTCATCTCTCCGGAGGGCAAACTTCTTTATAGGGACCACAAGCCCGAAGAGATCTCCAAGCTCCTCGGAGAGATCTTTCCCGACTGATCTCAAGCTGATCTCCTAGACTCTTTCTACTCTGAAGCTTTAGAGATAAGCGTATTCACCCATTCGCGGAAGTGCGGGCATTTTAGGAGCATCGTCTCCATGCCCACATCTTCTGCGATACGGTTCCCCACAATGATCTTGTTGTAGCCCCTGCTGGCGCGGATGATGCGCTTCGAGGGAGCTCCTTCCGGGGAGGTATTGATATCTTCCGGGGTCTCGAATTGCTCCATCACCTTGGACAACTCCTTGGCAGCTCTCTTCCCCAGCCTGCGTTCGAACCCTACCATGGAGGAGAAGAGCAGAGCCTCAAACTCATGCATCTGTATATAGGGGATGAATCTCGGGTCATCTACATCCTCCTTCATGATCTTCTCCAAGACATCCAAGCGCTCGGAGGAGTCCTTGACTCTCCGCCATCTATCCTCCTGAGGAAAGGCAGGACTTCGGAAGTAGTCCACCATCGTCGTCACGATATATCCATCCCCCTTATTGGATTGGAGGACCAGATATATGTCCTTACGCAGGTGTCTGTATCTCAGGAACCCTCCCCTCCCATACTTACTCGTATGGATCAGGATGGGACGCACATCAAATATGCCATATCTGAGGAGGTAGTTTGAGAGCGTTCGGCGGACAAATTCCTGCTCTGTCTGCCCCTCCACGATGATAAATATCTTCTTCATGCTTAGATCTGACCACCTATGATATTCTTGGTCCAGATATCTCCCAGCGAATACTCCTGCAACCAATGCACCAGTTCTTCACCGTTAAGTCTCCTGAATACGGACTGTCTGTCTCTCCTATCCACGGTGATCACCTCATCCGGCTCAAAGCAGTTCAGGAGCGTCGCCGACTGAGTAGCCAAGATAATCTGACTATCGAGCGAAGCTCTAGAGATCAGTGAACCCAGTAGGTTTATCGCCACAGGATGCAGTCCCAATTCCGGCTCATCAATGAATATGGTCGCAGGCAGGCGGGGCTGGAGGAGAAGGGTTGCCAGGGCAATGAATCTCAGCGTACCATCCGAGAAGCTATAGCCATCCAGATAGCAGCTGCTACCCTCCTCTTCCCACTTCAGAGTGACCGTATCCGGTGTGAGACGATCCGGTGTGAGCTTGAATCTGCCGAAGTAGGGAGCTATGGACCTCGTCACACCCTCGATCATCTCAAGGGTATCGGGATACTTCTCCTGCAGCATGAAGAGGAACCCCGCAAGATTCGACCCATCACTTCTCAACCTATCGTTGTCACGCAAAGGGGAAGGGCGCCTCATGGCTGCCGTAATGCCGGTATCATGAAAATGGAAGACCGTAAAGTCTGCCATGTGCTGCTGCAGGATCTCATCCGCATTACTCCCGTGCCGAAATCTCAGAAGAGCAGACTCCTCCACTGAACTATCCACCATAATGTTCTCCTGCCAGTGCTTCAGTCGGTCATGATCCTCTCCTCCCAGGTAGCCGGTTAGGATCCTACTCTCTTCTATCAGTAGCTTGTTGGATACCGAAGGCACCAGCCTGAAGAAGAATGCAACCTCATGATCAAAGTCTATACTACCCTCCACGTAGGGATCGCCATACTCACCCTCGTAGAGAAATCTGTATCCACCGCCATGCACCAGCGAATAATGACCCAAACGTTGGTGGTATAGGGCATGGACCATCTCGAAGAATGATATGAAATTACTCTTCCCCGCTCCATTCTCCCCTATGAGGACATTCACACGCCCCAGAGGCAGGGTGAGATCACGAATCGATTTATAGTTGCGTATCGTTATATTCTTGATCATATTATACTCTTAGTATGGTTCCCTCCCAAAACTATGACACAAAGATAAGTGATTGTCAGCCCCATCTGTACAGCCATAGGGACTCATATATAAAAGGAGAGAGCAGACCGGCAAGCCATGCTTCCCGATTTGCTCCCTGTGACTCAGTATCATAATTATACTTAATGCTCCAACACCTCCACAAAGGATTCCGGCAGGATGATATTCGTCACCCCGAGAGCATCCCCGAAGAGAGGAGCTATCTCAGCAGGAGTGAAGCCTGCAATACCACAACCTATAGGGGTAACGAGGAAAGTCAGCTCCGGATGATCTCCTGCAAAGGCAATGAAGTCATCCACATAGGGACGGATATCCTCCGGACCTCCATGCATGGTAGGGATGCCATAGCTCTGACCGGACAGCCCTACACCTACGCCCCACTCAGCACCAAACTTACGGTATGCTACCAAGGCGGCACCGCCGCCATGATTCCCTTCCAGATTGCTCCCAAAGACAAACACCTCACCCGGCTCCAGCGAGGTGATATACTCTGCGGTAAAGGGTCTATTCCCGTACTTCTTCATCACTGTGTAGACAATAATATTTGAAAGGAATTTAGGTATCTGCTTTACTTATTTCGCAAAAGCTATTGCCCTAGTCTCACGGATGACGGTGATCTTCACCTGACCCGGATAGGTCATTTCGTCCTGAATCTTCTTGGCGATCTCTGCGGATAGCTCCTCAGTACGGATATCATCGATCTTGTCAGCCCCCACGATGACTCTCAGCTCACGACCCGCCTGGATGGCATAAGTCTTCACCACACCCGGATAGGAGAGAGCAAGCTTTTCGAGATCATTGAGTCTCTTGATGTAGGCTTCAGCGATTTCCCTGCGAGCACCCGGTCTGGCACCTGAGATGGCATCACAGATCTGGACTATGGGTGCTATCAGTGTAGTCATCTCCACCTCATCATGGTGAGACCCCACGGCATTGGCGATATCCGGCTTCTCCTTGAATTTCTCACACAGCTTCATGCCCAGCAGTGCATGAGGCATCTCCGGCTCATCATCGGGGACTTTGCCGATATCGTGCAGGAGTCCGGCACGCTTTGCCTTCTTGGGATTCAATCCCAGCTCCGAAGCCATCACCGCACATAGATTCGCCGTCTCACGTGAATGCTGCAAGAGGTTTTGACCATAGGAAGAGCGGTACTTCATCTTCCCGATCAGACGTATCAGCTCAGGATGCAGACCATGGATCCCCAGATCGATGGCAGTCCTCTTGCCGGTCTCGACCACCTCCTCCTCAATCTGCTTGCGCACCTTAGACACCACCTCTTCGATACGCGCCGGATGGATACGTCCATCCTGTACCAGCTGGTGGAGCGTCAGGCGGGCAATCTCTCTGCGCACGGGATCAAAGCAGGAGAGTACTATCGCCTCAGGTGTATCATCCACGATGATCTCTACCCCTGTGGCAGCCTCCAGTGCGCGGATATTGCGCCCCTCTCTACCGATGATGCGTCCCTTGATCTCATCCGAATCTATATGGAAGACCGTGACAGCATTCTCCACAGCCGTCTCCGTAGCTACCCGCTGGATGGTCTTGATGACGATCTTCTTAGCCTCCATGGATGCCGTCAGACGCGCCTCATCCATGATCTCATTGATATAGGCAGTCGCCTCATCACGAGCTTCGTCCTTCATGGACTCCATCATCTTCTCCTTGGCTTCCGTTGCGGAGAGACCTGAGATAGACTCCAGATCGGCAATACTGCGGAGCTTCAGCTGCTCCACCTCATGCTCCTTCTCCTTCACCACCATCATCTGAGAGGCGAGGTTCTCCTTGAGTGTCTCTATCTCACTATTCTTCCTCGTGAGTTCCTCACTCCGCTGCTGGAGAGACTGCTCCCGATTTTTCAGTTTGCTCTCTATGCTCTGAAGCTTGGATTGACGCTGAGATATCTCGCGATCGAGATTGGATTTCTGCTTGATGAACTGCTCCTTGACCTCCAGCATCTTATTCTTTTTGATCACTTCGATCTCCTCTTTGGCCTTTGCCATATCGTCCTCATAGCGGGACTGAAGAGTAGCTCTCTGCTCCTCATACTTGGCGTTATAGACCGCGCGGAACTGTTTCCACATGACAAATCCTCCGATCGCCAGCACAGCTACCAGGACCAGAAGTATTAATGCTATGTCCATATGCGATTTGTATTCACTTTAGGGATAAAATAGACTCATGTACATGTCACTATAGACTCTTACATGAGTCAGAAAAATATTGATACACACTCTCACGGCGAGTGCATACTCCCTATACATATCAGCGATCCGTCCACGATACAGCGTGGAGACAGCGGAAAGACTCTCCGACATCACGAAGTCGGAGGGCAATATCCACCTAAGGGCGACGATCCGCCTCCTTAGGCTCCTCTCTATGGGGATACAACGCTGTGGCAAGACGCTCCTTGAGCTGATCCAGACGCCCCTTGAGCGCCAGATCCTCCCGATCTATCTGCATCTCAGCCACCACAGTGGCAAAGTGCAGTGCCGTGTAGGTCATCAGCTCTTTGTCATCTGTAGATGCGCTATATCTGTCTCTATATAAGGAAAAGATACGATTGACTTCCGAGGCGGCAGCACGTATGGACTGCTCCTCAGATCGGTCTATATTCAGTGATATCATTGTATCATTGACACGTACATTGATATCCATCCTATTGTAGCTATTGTCGGATGACAATTGAGTATGTCGCTCAGTATTATCAGCCATTTATCCTCATTGGTATACTTACGCCTATCGAGCTAGATCTCCTTGTGCAAGAAGTCTATGCACTCATCCACCATCCTGATCATGCCGTCCACCCTCAGCTTCAGCCGCTCAATATGCTTCGAAGCCTCCGGATCTTCACTGCCTATCATGGCGATGGACAGCTTCTCCTCCAAGTCTCGGATCGTCTCCGTCTGCTCACTCACAAGCCTCTTCAGAGAGTCTCGCTCCTGCTGCAGGGTCCGTATATGCGCTGACTGCATGTCGCTCTGGCGGATGATCTGCTCCACCATAGACTCCAGCTCGTGCAGATATCGGTCATTGACCTTTTCTAAGACATAATTTGAAGCCATAGCAAATATATAAAATAATAAGCGCTTTTCCTACAACTCTCAGGTTACATACGCTCGGATAGATGCTTGGAACAAATATAAACTTTTTCGAGACGGGAAGGATCTTGCCCAAAGTGCTTAGGAAAACGTTTTCGACCGACAATGTAATACAGAGTAATACAGAGGGCTACTAAGCAAAGATGCTCCAATCGCAATAAAATAATGTCATTTAAGACGACTGTCAATAATCCCAAAATACCCCGCTCGTTTTTGATCATACAATGTGCACAAATCCGTTCCCGGAGCGGGCTGAGAAGAGTGTTAAGGATCGCCCAAAATAACCCCTTCTTTTTTCCTGAATTACCCCGCCTTTCTTTTGAGATTACCCCTACCTTTTTTCTGCAAAAAGGCTGGGTAATATTTTGGACAGATTGGATACCTGAATTAATCGCTCACGGCACAACGTCAGCAAATCCCTAAAAAAAGAAACGTTTTGTCGCCCAAGCCTCCAATTATATTGCATTTTAAATTACATTTCTGTAGGTTTGCAAAAAAAGAGATGAGGGGATACCGCCTCATCTCTACACTTTTACCTTTTACATGATAAAGTCTTTGATAACTCGGGTGCTCTGCTTGGGACTCTTCATTGTAGGAACCCCTAGTATATGTGCCCAAGAGGTGGATACTACACGGATCGAGAGGGTGAGCTACGGCAAGGTCTTCCCGAAGATTAGTGGTGAGATTATCTACACTACATGGATGGAGGGTTCACCCTTCCTCTACTATTATGCCGGGGAGGTGGAGAGTCCCCGCTACTATCTGGTGGATGCACGTACAGGGACCAAGAAGGAGATGATCCGAGATTACGACCGATTCATCCGGGACTACGCTGCCCTGACGGGGGATACCCTGCAGAGACGCAACCTTAAGCTCTTTGGGCTGAGGATGGCAGATAATTCCGGTAAGAAAGTAATTTGGCAGTCTCGCGACCGAAAGTTTATGCTGAATGTGGCAACTCAGGAGCTCCGAAGTATGCCATCCACATCTAAGAAGCGCGGTATACCCTCCGGCTTCATGTCGGACTACTCCTCCGACTCCCTCTATAGAGCTGTAGGGGATGGAAACTCCATACTCGTGGAAGATGTAAAGAGTGGCAGAAGATCTCGGATGGTTCCGCAGGAGGGTAGCCTCTTCGAGTATACTCGCCTGAATCCCATGGATAACACCCTGATGCCGAAAGGATTCTGGAGGGGACACACCTACGTACTCTTTGTCAGTAGCGACTCCCTGGTGGGGAAGATGCCTCTGGTACGCTCTGTAGGTACCGGAAGACCCACTGTGCGAACCATCACCATGCCCCTCCCGGGAGATAGACATGTCAAGCAGTATGATCTTCAGGTGATCAATATGGATCATCCCGACCACCCATCTCCGGATATATCCCGATTCAAGGATCAGGAGCTGTCTCTGAGTATCCACAAGTCAGATCGCGAGCTATACTTCACACGCACCAATCGTCCCGGGGACTGCCTCGAACTGTGCCGGATCAACTTTGAGGACAACTCCTTGGATGTCGTGATACAGGAAAAGTGTCCGCCACACTACAATAGGACCTTGATGGCACATCGAATCATTCGGGACGGGAAGCAGATATTATGGTGGTCTGAACGTTCGGGTTATGGAGCCTACTATCTGTATGATCGCGATGGCAAGCTCATACGCAACGTGACGGGTGACGGTACCCGCGTGGCAGGCAAGATCGTGAGCCTCAATGAAGAGAGTGGAGTAATGATCTATGAAGGATACGGGGGAGAGGCAGGCGTAAACCCTTCGTACCGCTACCATTATATCACGGATATAGACAGAGGTGGATCTAAGGTGATCTCCTCCTCTGAGGGACAGCACGATCTGAACGTCTCACCGGACATGAGGTATGCTGTGGATAAATGCTCGCGTATGGATCTCCCGCCGGTCTACTCAGTGGTGGATCTCAAGAGACCCGATCATGCAGTGGAGTTCCATAGGATGAGCAGCGCACTTGCCGTAGCTGCCGGCTGGGTGAAGCCTACCCTCCTGAAGATGAAAGCTGCTGACCACAAGACCGATCTCTACGGCATCCTCTACCTCCCTAGTGACTTTGATCCCACCAAGAAGTATCCGGTGATCAGCTACGTATACCCGGGACCGCAGACCGACCTGATGCCTCTGGACTTCATGGTGGACGACAATGGAAATCAGCAGCTGGCAGAGTGTGGCTTCATGGTGCTCCAGATGCCTCCACGCGGTAGTAATCCCTACCGTGGGAAAGAGTGGTATACCTATGGATACGGCAATCTGCGTGACTACCCTCTGGAGGATTCCAAGATGGCTGTGGAACAGCTGGCGGAGAGATATCCTCAGGCTGATCTGAATAGAGTCGGTATATATGGACACTCGGGAGGTGGATTCCAGACTGTGACCTCCATGCTGACCTACCCGGACTTCTACAAAGTGGGGATAGCTGCCAGTGGCAACTACGACAATAATATATACATACAGTGGTGGGGGGAATCCTTTCACGGCGTCAAGGAGGTGAAGGACTCTATCTCCGGTGAGACGAATTTCGTATCCGACATCCCCACAACGATGGAGTTGGCAGATAACCTGAAGGGTGACCTCCTCCTGATAGTGGGAGACCAGGATAAGAATGTACCGCCGGCGTCCACGCTGAGGATGGCAGATGCCCTGATACAAGCCGGCAAGAGATTTGATATGATGATACTTCCGGGGATGGATCACTAGGTCTTCATCCCTTACTACTATGCCCTGATGCGTCGTTATTTTGTGGATCACTTGCTCCATCCCCGCTCTGATGCTTCACGGCTGTGGACTTTGGAAAACTAACTACAACCTTTATTATACTCAACAATGAATCGATTCAAAGCTTTCCTCCTCCTGTTCGTCACGCTCCTCCTCATCGAGGTGCATGACCTGCAGGCCCAATCCCCCAAGACGATTCGTGTCAATGTCGCTGTGGTAGACGAAGAGAATCGCCCACTCCCCGGGGCTGTGGTACGTATCAAGGGTAAGCAGCAGGGAATGGCTGCCGATGCTAAGGGGATGATAGACATCCTCGTACCGCAAGGAGATGAGATCGTGGTCTCCTACGCAGGGATGACGACACGAACCATCAAGATCACAAAGCCCCTGACAAGCAACATCGTCCTGAAGGATAATGTCTCTATGCTCGATCAGGTGGTGGTCACCGGTTATGGTCAGACTACCAAGAAACGAACCACAGGCTCTGTGGCAGTGGTGCAGGCTGACGAGCTGAAGACCGCTCCGTTGGCTAACCTCGACCAACTTCTTCAAGGTAAGATAGCAGGGGTGGACATCAAGGCGATCTCCGGACGTCCCGGTCAGGCTGCCAAGGTCCGTATCCGCGGGACGAATACTATTAACGGTAACGCTGAGCCTCTCTGGGTAGTAGACGGCGTACCTCTGCAAAGGGATATACCCTCATATAATACAAGTCAGATACGTGCCGGGAACTTCGATGAGATCTTCTCCAACGGTATATCGGGCATCAACCCCAATGACATAGAGTCCGTCTCCATCCTCAAGGATGCCTCTGCAGCAGCTATATACGGATCTCGCGCTGCCGGAGGGGTCATCGTGGTGACTACCAAGCGCGGTCAGGAGGGTAAGCCCAGACTCAGCTACTCCGCCAACCTCTCCCTCGTGACGGCTCCCCCTAAGGATGTCAACCTGATGGACTCCAAGGAGAAATTAGCTTTCGAACAAGAGTTGTGGGATGAATTCTCCAAGAAACGTTTTGAGAACAATGATGGGATCTATCCTATCGTTGGTATTGTGGGTATGATACGTGCTGGGAAGGGCAAGTTTGCAGGTCTGACACCCGAGCAGCAGGATGCTGAGATAGCACGACTGGGGAGCCACACAACTAACTGGTTCGACGAACTCTTTCGAAACTCCTTCTCTCAGTCCCACTACCTCTCCCTCTCCGGAGGCTCCAAGAAGATCTCCTACTACGCTTCGCTAGGATATATGAAGAACAACGGTCTGGTACTGAGGACGGATGCCGATAGGTCCAACCTCAATATGAAGTTGGATCTCAAGCCTGTGGAGCGCCTCTCTGTGGGTATCAATATGGATGCTTCGATACAGAATGCCGGTTCCCCATCCCTGACTGTAGACGCTTTCAAGTATGCCTACTTCGCCAATCCCTATGAACGACCCTACGATGAGAATGGCAACTATACCTCTGATAACACCTGGACATCCCTGAGTGAGAATCATGGTACGCTCAGCACACAGACTCCGGTCAATGGATTCAACATATTGAGGGATATCAATGAGACTTCTTCGGATACTAAAAACTTTGCGGGATCCGTTATAGGGAACCTCAAGTACAACGTTAATGACAAACTATCCCTAGAGGGATTGGCATCATACTCTTACACCAATAACTCCACGGAGAACTACAATGGTGCCAACACCTACTCAGCGTGGATTGACAGGCCCTTCGACGATCTGGTATATCTCTCCTCCAAGAGGGTCTATAGCTCCATCACTCAGTCTGCCTCCACCAATCAGAGCTACCTCCTCAGGGCTCAGCTCAACTACTCCAACACCTTCAATCGGGATCATTATGTGAGCCTCCTTATGGGGAGTGAGATGCGTCGGCAATTTTCAAAGAGTATCATCTCTAAGAGATATGGCTATGACCCTGTCTCTGGGAAGCACTCCACGCCCACATATCTCACCCCAGATGGCGTCATCAATGCCAACCAAGCCAAAAAGGTTGCCAACCTTATTGACAATTTGTCAGGGCAAAGCATTCTGGAAAATGCGTTCCTCTCCTACTACATCTCCGCAGATTATGCTTACCTTCAGCGGTATATCGTGAGCCTGACAGCCCGTAGCGATGGCTCCAATAGCTTTGGGAGTAAGGAGCAGTTCAACCCCACCGGCTCGATAGGCTTCTCCTGGAATATCGATGAAGAGGAGTTTATGCAGTCTATTAAGCCGGTGATCAGCTCGCTCACTACCCGAGTGGCTATGGGCTATACCGGAAATATCAACCGCACAGTGTCCCCTTATCTCATTATGACCTATGACGAAATTTTTAGAAAGACCGAAGTCCAATCCTTCCGTATGGGTAAGATCCTCAAGGCTCCCAACCCTCATCTGAGATGGGAGAAGACACGTGACATGAAGTGGAGCATCGATGCAGGATTCTTCAAGGAGCGTATACACACCTCTCTCGAGCTCTATGACCGCCATACCTACGATGCTGTGACGACAGTCCCTGTGGTTAGCTCTACAGGATTTACCACTCAGGCTTACAACACTTCTGAGATCCTCAATCGCGGGATGGAGCTAACCCTTTCCACTCGGGTGATAGATGCCAAGGATTGGAAACTCACCATGAGTGGCAACCTCTCCTGGAACCAGAATAAACTCCTTAAGTATGATGTGGTAAACCCCAGCGTCTTCGGAGCCAACTTCGTAGGATACCCTCTCTCATCCGTCTTCACCGGAAAGATTGAAGGCATTGATAAGAGACTCGGTATCTACACCTACAAGCCTAGATCGGATGCTCGTATGGACACCGCTAAGGATCGCAAGTCTCAATACAATTACCTCTTCTATATCGGGACCAACAATGCTCCCATCTATGGAGGTGTTTCTCTTCAGTTGAGGTATAAAGATCTCTACGTAGGTGTAGGCGGATCTTACAACCTTGGCGGTCTGGTCCTGAACAATATCGTCAGCCCCACTAGTTACAACCTTATACAGAGATCCGGACAGAAAGAGGCTATCCCGCATCAGATAAACGACCTCTATTCCTACCAACTCAACACCGTCAAGGAGGCTGTGCATCGCTGGACGCCCGAGAACCCCATCACCGATGGGAGACCTCGCATTATAGACCGTTTTGGGGACAGGCTCTATCTCGATGACTATATGGTGACTGCGAATGCTGTCACTAGGGCTTCTACACTCGAGAATGTCTCTTACTTCCGCATCAACTCACTCTCACTGGGCTATGACATCCCCCAAAAGTGGGTTCAGAAGGCTGCCCTCTCCTCTGCAGGGCTCAACTTTACCGCCAACAACGTCTTGCTTCTCACCAACTACTCCGGCATCGATCCTGAGACTCCCGGAGCAGTATACCCACTCCCACAGACCTTCTCCTTAGGGTTGACTCTGGGATTCTAATCTCTTCACACTTTAGATTTCAGACAAACATATGATATACCAACATTCACTACCGCTCTTGGGGCTGCTTATCATCCTCGGATGTAGCTCTTGTAAGCACTATCTGGATATCAAGCCCTACGGCGAGACGGTGCCTCAGACCACTGAGGAGTTCTCGGAGCTTCTCCACTATCACCTCAATAGTATCGAGCAGGGTGGAGATCCCGACAAGATTGGCAACATCGCCTCCACCTCAGACCGGGATCTCATCGCTGACACCTTTGAGCCCATGCTCGGGAATACTTCCGCAAGTACCTTACCCGTATACTTAGGTTCAGCCATAAATACATCAGCTGCCACCTATGAGGGACTCTACAGTGATATTCGAGACTACAATATCATCCTAGCAGATATCCCCGAGAGAGAGTCTGAGCTGGCAAAAAATGTCATTGGCACCACTCACATGCTGCGCGCCATAGCCTACTATCAGCTCATGCGCATGTACTGCCAAATGCCCGATCCTACACAATGGGACTCCCAGCTTGGACTGCCCCTGGTGCATGAGTTCAATATCGAAGCTCAGGTATCGCGAAGTACCCTTCACGAACTCGTCAACTTTATCGAGGCAGACATTGACGCTGCAGTCAGTGCTCATATTCAGGATCCTATCTTCCTCTTCAATGATGATATAGCTCAAGGCTACAGAGCGCGTCTCTACTTCTGGACCGGGCAGTGGCAGAAGTGCTTAGATATCTGCCAGGAAATCCTTGTCAATCGTCCCCTTCTCTCCGGGGAAAACTATCTCCATATGCTCACTGCAGGCAAGGCTAGTGGGAATATCATCTTTAGAGCCGGATCCTCCACCGCAACTACTTCAAGTGAAACGACGAGGTATGAAAGCCTCAAGAACCGTCCGCTGTCACGCAGGTTTACCATGCTCTTCGAAGGTGAGGAGAATGCCAAAGACATCCGCAAGGACTTATATTTCAACCGCAAACGCATAGCTACCAAGCCGGTCTTCGTAGGTATGCGCGCTGCCGAATTCTACCTCATGGCAATGGAGTGCCATCTGCATCTGGGCAATGAATCTAAGGCGCTCTCCATGCTTAATACCCTTCGTCTAGCACGCAATGAAGAGGCGAAGGAGTATACCATGCAGTCCCTGCCCACTCCACCTGATGAGGAGGTTATCACCGAAGACGCCACCGGCAAGGCGCTAACCCCTCTGAGCTATGCCATCCTGAGGGAGCGTCGCAAGGAGCTTTTCCTCGAGGGAGACCGCTTCTTTGAGCTTAAGCGCAACGGCAGCCCTGAGTTCTGGATCCCCTTCCAGGGTCTTAAGTACATCAATGAGAAGTTTATGTACGTTTTCCCTCTCCCCATCGGAGACAACGCTGTGCAGAAGGATCTCATCCAGAATCCTGAATATGACAAGTATACCATCACCATTAATCTGTAGACATCCCCATGAACATACATACTACACATCTCGAAAAATCTCTCCGTCAGTATGTGGCTCTCTGCCTCGGAGTAGTTGCATCCCTCTTCCTCTTCTCATCGTGTGAGAAGTATGCTGAGGAGCCTCCCTTAGTGCAGGATGCCACAGATACGCGTCTGGAGCTCCCCAAGTCTATGCCTCTCTCAGGTGCCGATGCTGCTTTAGCAGAAAGCATTCGCGAGGAGTACAAGAAAAATGCGCGTTGATCCCATCTCACTCTTCAGATCACTATTTAAGATGAAAAGATATTATCCCCTTCTCCTTAGCTGGGTGCTGCTACTCTTTGCTTTTGGTTGCAAGGATTTTCACAACTATACTTCGGACGATACGCCCCAGATCAATTTCACCCATCCGCGATACATCCTCACCAAGGATATGACCATCAAGATCCCCGTAGAGGCTGATGTTGAGCCTTCCGGAAGGGTCACTGTACCCTATACCATCAGTGCGGAGGATCTCAAGGCAGGTGAAGATTATTCCGTCACCCCCTCGGAGATCACCTTCGAGCCGGGACGGACGATAGATACCCTCTACCTCAAGGGGCTCAAGACAATCCCCCAACGAACCCTCATGAGTGTCAAGCTCGACGAAGTTCCCAATGGGTATAAGAAGGGAGTCATGAGCTTCGTATCTGTGGACTTTCTAGCTACAGGTTCGCTCAGCCTAACCTTCAAGGAGAGCCAGACGGAGCTTCCCCGCAAGATCTTCATTCCTATTGAGCTTAAGGAGGGCAAATATGCCTTTGCAGCTGTTGATGATCTCGAAGTAGGCTTCAATGTCGATCCCCGCTCCACTGCAGTCGAAAACGTCCACTTCAGATTCCCTGACGGCCCTAAAGGGCTCATCAAGCGAAGCAACGTACGTGGAGGCATCAATGTCGAGTGGCTAAAGAATGAGGAGGGACACGACAAGCTCTACCTCCGCATCGCCCCCATGGAGGGCTATGTACCCGGAAATGATCCGGTCATTGAGATAGATATCCAAGGTCCCCTCAATCCCACCGGCACTTGGACGTACGTCTCCATGCTCAATAAAGACTATCTGGGTACCGCGATGAGTTTTAACGTAAGCAATGCCGTGGAGGGGAAAAAGGGTGACGAGATAACCTTTACAGGAGGTCCCGACGACTTTAGCTACGAAGCTAAGCTTGACCCCAAAGGTCTTGGCTGCTACTTCCCCAAGTTTGGCACCCTGAAGTTTAACCAAGAGATGACAGTATATTTACAAGAAGAGAGTGGCTTTCCACCTCCCCAGAGAGTATTCTCCGAATACCTTGCAGACAAGCTCAATGTCAACTTCTCTCCCAACTCTCAGAAGTTCCGTCCCGGCTACTTCAACATGCGTACGCACCGTGGCGACAAGGGTGAGGAGTATCTGGACATCACTATCTACGATATAGAGCCCACAGACTTCTTGGGAGAACTCATGGAATGGGGTTTTATAGACCCAACGGCACCCGAACAGACACGTCTGAGTATCCTCGACATGGCATACTGCCGTTATAGATTTGTACGTAAGTAGTCAGGCACACCGGACTGTATACCGGACTATATATACTCAGAGTCGACACTCATCCTCATGTAGGAATGAGTGTCGACTCTTTAATTATATCCTGATACGCCTTGGAAGAAGGGTTAACAAAAAGGGACTCCCACTCTGGGAATCCCATTTGACTTAGTAGCGGGGGCAAGACTCGAACTTGCGACCTTTGGGTTATGAGCCCAACGAGCTACCACTGCTCCACCCCGCGATCGTTTTGTACTGCAAAGGTACGCTTTCTCCAGCAGAATTCCAAACACCCCTTCAGGTCCTTGCACGGCTAATTCGCAAATTGATGTGATGGGCACCTGAAGGGAAAAGAAAGTATGTTTGATGAGGAGGGTGACAAATTGTCCGAAAGGGTGGGTGTAATTAGGAGAAATGCTTGCTGATGCGGTAGAGGTTGAGGGTATTGGTCCAGGTATACCTACGCATTTCGGAGTCTATTTGAGACATGAATCCCTTGTTGGCAGAAGCTTTGGGATGCTCTCTATCTAGGATACTCACGGACTTTCGCCCATAATAGTCCAGACCGAAATTGGTCTTGAAGCGTAACCAGTCCGTAAACTTGAGGGTAAGATTGGCGGATCCAAGTAGTCGCAACAACCCCTTATTCCTATCAAAATACTTGGTGATCAAAGTAGGATTATCTCCGTTGAACCACTTCTCAGGATCTTCGTAGGGGTATGCCAGCAACGATGTGAACCAAGGATTCCACCAAGCCTGACGAGCATCACCTACATCAGGGTCCCCAAAGGTGTTTTGAGTATAGCCTACACTGCCAGTCACTCCCAAGTCAAGGAAGGAGCTGACCTTATGATCCAGATTGAACCTTCCCGAATAGCGCTTGAGAGTAGACTTCTTGAGTATCCCATTCTGATCCAGAAATCCACCTGATAGGAAGAACTGTGTGCGCTCGCTTCCCCCATATACCGAGACATTATGCTCCATGGTCAGACCATTCTGTGTCATCAGTCCCATGAAGTCTGTATCCGTGACACGAGCAGCCTCCAGACGAGACTTCCCGGCTGTCCACTCCTGCATCTCAGCCGGAGAGAGGGCTCCTTGCGCAGCCATCTTTTCGAGCCTCAAGAGTCGCATCAGAGGGAATGCCTTGGAGTTGGGAGATAGCTCCACAGCATAAGTTTGGTAGAGAATATTTTCGGGACCGGTCATCATTCTACTTTTGGGTTCACTCAGTATCGAACTACCTACCTTAAGGTTGTAAGTCACACCATGACGATCCGCCTTACCTCGCTTTGTAGTGATGACGATCACCCCATTGGCACCACGAGAGCCATATATAGCCGTTGCTGAAGCATCTTTGAGGACTTGGACGTTTGATACATCAGCGGGATTGAGCGAAGCAAACTGAGCAGGCTCTACCATCACGCCGTCCATGATGTACAGTGGGGTATTCGATCCATTGATACTCCCGGTACCCCTTATTCTCACACTAATGTCCGCGCTTCCGGGCTGTCCGGAACCAGTGGTGATCATAAGTCCCGGGATCTTCCCCTGGAGTCTGCTCTCCAGCCCGGCAGCGGTTTCCTTATTGATGCGGTCACTCTCTACCCTCTCCACTGATCCGGTGAGCTGACTCCTCTTCACTGTGGCATACCCCACGACCACCAATTCATCTAGATTCAAGAGATCTTCTTCGAGATGTATTTGAATATCACTTTGAGCCCTATCCACTCTTAGGGTCCGGGATTTGTAGCCCATATAAGATATCTCCACAGAGGCTCCGGGGATCACTTTGAGGTGGAACCTACCATTAACATCCGTTACCGTACCATTAGGAGTACCCACCTCTTGGACTCTCACACCTATGAGAGGTTGATCATGAGTATCCGTCACCGTACCTGCGATTTGGATAGTTTGCTGAGTTGAGATTACACTACTCTGTAACTCTGCACTCTCTGAGTGTGCCAAGGTTCGGGTAGGAGATAAACTCATAATCACCAATGCCATTATAGCCAAGGCATATGGCTTAAGTTTGAGGGCCATGGATAGCATGTTTTTCGAAATTAGGATTATATGATGTTGTATATCGGGTGGCTAAAATAGTGAATTCTGCCAAAAGTGCGCTCCGGACTGGCGCTTTTCCCTTACTGCTACGAGGGAGAAATCAGATGATGATCTACATAAATCGCCGGAAATACGACCTCAAAATATCGTATTTGCATATATCTGATAATCAACCATTTATATCTGCTCGAAAAAAAAGGCGGGGTAATTCAAAAAAACGTCCGAGTAATTTTTGAATTACCCTGCCTTTCTTCTGAAAAAAGTACGGACTAATTTTTTGCAAGTCTCATATGTGCGGATTTTCGAAGGGAATGGGATGAGAAAAATGCGGTTTGAACGATATTCAGAAACCGACATAAAGCTATATAAAACCTTTATTATTATGGGCTCAGCATATCGCTATTGACCTGTCATACAGCCATTTAGATTTTTCAACGATTGATATTATGGAATTACTACTTTAGTTTACGGTTAGCAAATGGTAAGTTTGTAAATCGTCGTATAGGTGATAAATTCGTAATAACCCTTCAGTATTAACCCAAATATCGATATGCAAGATAAGTCCAAGTTATTTCGATTTGTATGGCGCTTCTTGAGTCTCCTCATCTTAGGAGTCCTGGGAGTTACCCAAGTTTATGCTCAGGATCTGACCGTGCGGGGACAGGTCCTTGATACCCATAATGAACCGATCATGGGTGCCAAAGTGCTCCAACAGGGCACCACCAACGGTACCATGACGAATATGGATGGGGAGTTCACTTTGAAAGTACCACAATCTTCACAGCTGGAGATATCCTTTGTGGGATTCAAGACTGTCATTGTGGCAGCTAAGCCCCGGATCACAGTCACGCTCGAAGAGGATCTCAAGCTCTTGGATGAGGTGGTGGTGATCGGATATGGATCCGTGAAGAAAAAGGATGTGACCACTGCCATCACGAGTGTATCTACTGACGATATAGAGAGTAGACCCATCACCTCTACGGGTCAGGCTCTCCAGGGGAAGGCCGCAGGGCTCTCTGTGGTACAGCCCAACGGTGCTCCCGGGGCGGGTCTCGTGATCCGAATCAGAGGTACCACCTCGCTCAATGGTAGCAACGACCCCCTATATGTAGTGGACGGGGTACCGGTGGATAACCTAGACTTCCTCGCGCCCACAGACATCGCTGACATACAGATCCTCAAGGATGCCTCCTCGGCAGCCATCTATGGGTCTAGAGCGGCAAATGGGGTAGTCCTCGTGACCACCAAGAGTGGCAAGATAGGACAGCCCAAAGTGACACTCAATATACAGTATGGGACCTCTCAGGTGGTTCGCTCCATGGAGTCTCTCAATACGGAAGAGTATCGGGAGCTGCAGGAGGAGATCGGCGTGATAAACCTTCCCGACGGTCTGACCGACCGCACAGATTGGTTCAGTGAAGCCTACCACCGAGGCACTACGGAAAACTATCAGATCTCGGCTTCTGACGGCAACGAGCGGATGAGATACTACCTCTCCGCAGGGTATATGAATGAGAAGGGTGTCCTTCCCGTAGCTTTCTACAAGAGGTATAGCTTTCGGTCCAATGTCGAAGGGAAGCTTCGTGATTGGCTTAAGCTGATCGGGAACATCTCCTACTCCGACTATACCAGCAATGGTATCACCTCGGGACTGGGTGCCAATAGAGGAGGCGTGGTTCTCTCGGTGATCAACACCCCCAAGTATGCTCCGATATGGGATCCCGATCATCCGGGACAATATTTCAACAACTTCTATGGAGTGGGAAATATCACCAACCCTCTAGAGAATATGGCTCGCTCACAGAACAACAAAAGTCGGGAGAACCGTCTCATCGCATCGGGTAGTGTGGAGCTGACCATGATACCTAATCTACTCCTCAAAAGCACACTGAGCCTGGACCGAAGAAATGCCATAGGCACTTCCTTCTTGGATCCTATATCCACCGCATGGGGGCGCAATCAGCATGGGGAGGCTTCCGATAACCGGAACATGAATACAGTGCTCACGTGGGATAACGTCGCTACCTATAATAAGAGTCTGGGTGATCACAACTTTGACCTCATGCTGGGTAGCTCCTATACACGCTCGGAGTATCTCAACAGCTGGATCAATGGATCCCACTTCCGCAGTGATGATATCATGACCCTCAATGTGGCAAATAAGATCTCTTGGACCGGAACAGGCACCGGAGGCTCTGAATGGGCTATACTCTCCTACTTCAGTCGACTTCAATACAACTATCAGGGCAAGTACCTCCTGACTGCCAATATCCGATCGGACAGCTCTTCGAAACTGCATCCCGATCACCGTACCGGATACTTCCCTTCTGTCTCCGGAGCTTGGCGTATCTCTGCTGAACCATTCATGCAAGAGGCTACCTGGCTGGACGACCTGAAGATACGTGCAGGGATCGGACGCACGGGGAATCAGTCGGGTATAGGTGACTACAGCTACTTGCAGAGGTACAATCCCTCTAGGGTAGAATGGTTCAAGCAAGGGCAGGAGAATGCTATGCCGGTGATCTCTCCGGCAAATCTCCGCACTCCTGACCTTACGTGGGAGAAGACTACCCAGACCAATATTGGGATGGACCTCACCGCATGGAAGAGCCGACTGACACTGAGCTTAGACTACTACTTCAAGCGAACGACAGATATGCTGATGCACGTGTCTCTCCCTAAGGGTGCTGCCATAGCCTCAAGCATAGTCCGCAACGAGGGCGAGATGACCAACCAAGGTGTGGAGCTGCAGCTTCACTCACGCAACATCCTCAAGCCTGTGGTTTGGGAGACGGACTTCAATATCTCCTTCAACCGCAACGAACTAGCCTCCCTGGAGCTGCAGAAAGTCTATAACGCAGCTGTGACGAGTGACTTCAGCCACGAATATGTGGTACGCAATGAGCCGGGAAGACCTCTGGGTGGATTCTATGGATATATCTCCGACGGTGTGGATCCCGAGACGGGTGAGCTGATGTACCGTGACTTGAATGGTGACGGGAAGATCTCCAGCTCAGACCGCACCTACATTGGTGATCCCAACCCTCTCTTCACCTTTGGTCTTACCAATCGTCTGGATTGGAAGGGGCTTAGCCTCAGTATCTTCCTACAAGGGAGCTACGGCAACGATGTCTTCAATGCTTCTCGCATTGAGACGGAGGGGATGTTTGATGGGAAGAATCAATCCACACGAGTGCTGGACAGATGGCGGATCCCCGGGCAGATAACCGATGTGCCTAAGGCGGGCTTCGACCTGCGCAATAGCTCCTACTTCGTAGAGGATGGCAGCTACTTGCGTGTCAAAGAGATCTCACTGGGATATGACCTTGCCAACAATTGGCTCCATAAGTATGGAATCTCTCGGATGAGGCCCTTCATCACTGCCACCAATCTATTTACACTGACGAAATACTCCGGAATGGATCCCGAAGTGAACCAGTGGGGAAATAACGGTGGTGTACAGGGAATAGACTGGGGCACCTATCCGCAGAGTAAATCCTTCACCTTTGGTGTAAACGTGGAATTCTAACTTAAACCGCTCGATGACTATGAAACTAAACCATAAAATATATGCTACAGCTCTCCTGGCAGGTCTGTGCACCACTGCCTGTACAGTAGACGGATTCGATCCCATCGACACCTATTCTGATGTTACTGAGGGGGTACAGGATGATCCCGGGAAGGAGGTATTCTTCAAAGACAAAGCTGCCGTAGACAGTCATATGGAGACCCTATACAAGCAGTTCAGGGATCGGCAGGAGCATCTCTACCTGGACAGACTTCTGCTTGCGGAGGCTCATTCGGACAATGCATACGGTGGGACAACCGGTGCCGAAGTGATTCCTTTTGAGAATAATTCAATCGAAGGAAGTAACTCCGTGATCAACCGTGACTGGGAACGCTATCTCGAGGATATCGCTCGTGCCAATCGTCTCATTGTGGGGATAGAGGATGTCAAAGATCCCGCACTGACTGCAGATATCAAGGCTAAATACGTTGCGGAGGCTAAGATCTTCAGAGCTTTCATGCTCTTCCACATGGTTCGCATCTGGGGCAATGTGCCGGTGATCACGGATGTCGCAGGTCAGATCACTTCAGAGACTATTGCGGAAGTCTACCCCCAATACTTTCCTGCACAGAAGAGTCCCAAGGAGGCTTATGAACAGATCGTAAAGTATCTCTCGGACGCTCTGGGAACCGCCTCACTACCTACCAACTCTCCCGAGGATAAGTCTCGACTCACGAAGGCTGTGGCACACGCTCTCCTCGCTAAGGCGTATGCCGAAAAGCCTGTGAGGGACTACACTCAGGTGATCAAGCATGCCGATGCTCTGGAAGCTATGGGGTATGACCTGCAGGAGGATTACGCCGATCTCTTCGCCATGAACGAGGATAATACGGATACAAGGATGCGTAACACCCGTGAGTCTATATTGGAAGCTCAGTTCTTCTCCGGTAGTGGGAACTGGGTATCTTGGATGTTTGGGCGTGACCTGAGCAATTGGGACAATAACTTCACCTGGGCTAAGTGGGTGACTCCTTCGCGCAGCCTCGTCAATGCTTACGAGCGGGAAGGTGACAAGGTGCGATACGAACAGTCCATCGTGTGGTACAAGGCAAACTGGAGCAACTACTACCCTGCGGATCGATACGCCTTCATGTACAAGATCCGCTCTGCCTATAGCAGCATTATCTACTTGCGATACGCCGACATCCTACTCCTCAAGGCAGAGGCACTCATCATGGGTCCTCAACCCGACCTCGCCCGGGCTGCCAATATCATTGACCGAGTACGCAGTCGCGCCCGGCTGCCCAAGCTCACAGCAGAGGATCGTGCCTCCAAAGAGAGCCTGCTGGAGGCGTATATGCTGGAAAGAAGGCTCGAACTGGCGATGGAGGGCGAACGATGGTTTGATCTCGTCAGGCTGGACAAAGTGGAGGGTGTCATGAACACGCTCAGAGACTCCGGTCGGAAGCCGAGGGTCTATGACTTCAATCAAGACTCCTACCTCCTTCCCATTCCTCAAGGTGCTGTCGATAGTAACGAGAACTTGAAGCAAAACCCCGGATATTAAATTATTAATCGACGTTGAACATATGAAATACAATACTCTCAATTATTTCGTCAAAAGAGGTAGCTACCTCTCACTTATGGTTATGCTCTTTGCGGGATGTGCCTGCAGTGAGACGAACAAATCCAACTCTGAGCCCAACGGTAAGGAAGAGAATAAGACTGAGACTGCTCACGATGTATCTGTGCTGACGACTTCGGCAGACAGGTCTCGTGAATTGGTTCGCAACTCTCTTGAATTCAGTAAGCGGGACAATATGTCTCCCTCTACTATTACCCTGAAACCCTCCGAGACCTTCCAGACCATGGATGGATTTGGGACAGCCATCACCGGCTCTACCTGCCACAACCTACTGAAGATGGCTCCTGAGGATCGCGCAAAGTTTCTCAAAGAGACCTTTCATCCAACAGAAGGAGTGGGATTCGGTTATGTGAGGATCTCCATAGGCTGTTCGGACTTTTCTCTCCAAGAGTTCACTTGCTGTGACACACCGGGGCTGGAGAACTTTGCCCTAAGCTCTGAAGACAAAGAGATGATCATACCTGTCCTCAAGGAGATACTCACCTATGCACCGGACCTGAAGATCATAGGCTCCCCCTGGACCTGCCCGAAGTGGATGAAGGTGAAGGATCTGAAGTCCCTCACGCCTTATGACTCCTGGACCTCAGGACACCTCAATCCGAAGTATTATGAGGACTACGGCAACTATTTCGTCAAGTGGATCCAAGCTTATGAGGCAGCAGGCATTCCGATCTATGCCATCACTCCGCAGAACGAACCGCTAAACCGTGGCAACTCTGCTTCCCTCTTCATGGGCTGGGATGAGCAACGCGAATTTATCAAGAGAGGACTCGGACCGGCAATGACGAATGCCGGACTTAAGACAAAGATCTACGCCTTCGACCACAACTATAACTACGACAACATGGAAAGCCAGCGTGGATATGTCACCAAGATCTACGAAGATCCGGACGCCTCCAAGTATCTGACAGGTGCAGCCTACCACAATTATGGTGGGAACAAGGATGAACTGCTCAAGGTACACAACGCTGCTCCCCGGAAGGAGCTTATATTCACTGAGACCTCCATTGGTGAATGGAACGATGGTAGAAACCTCTCCACACGACTCTGCGAAGATATGAGAGAAGTGGCACTGGGTACTGTGAATAACTTCTGCAAGGCAGTGATAGTATGGAACCTCATGCTGGACTCGGAGAAGGGTCCCAATCGTCCCGGTGGCTGTCAAACCTGCTACGGAGCTGTGGACATATCGTCCCGAGACTACAAAACTCTTACTCGCAACTCTCACTACTTCATCATCGCACATCTCTCCTCTGTGGTGCGCCCCGGTGCCGTCCGCATCGGTACTGATGGCTTTACTGCTCAGGGACTGGTATATGCTGCTTTCAAGAATACGGATGGAACTTACGCCTTCGTTGCCTGCAACGATGCGGCTGAAGAGCGCAGCATGACACTTTCGGACGGAACCCATCACTTCACTGCCAAGGTTCCGCCTCACTCTGTAGCCTCCTTTAGTTGGAAATAAGTAGTGTCTAAGAAGATGAAAAGTACACTATATATACTTGCCGGCGTGCTCCTTCTTTCCACCTCATCATGTCAGAAGGATTCACCTAAAGAGCCCGGCAACCCTACTATGGAGATCGTTTCCGCCCAATCTCAGGGACATTTCGGAGGCAGCATCCCCTTCAGCATCACAGCCGGCGACCCCTCTGTGCCCCTCTCCACCCTTAGGGCTGAGCTCTACTATGGGGAGGAAAAAGCATCAGAGACCGTCATTCGTACCAAAGAGTCCGGTAAGACCTACACAGGAAAGCTCTTCGCTCCATATTACAAGAACGTGCCTGACGGAACTGCCACTGTCATTTATACGCTGCAAAATATCCACTTTACGAAACAGTCGGAAGAGAAACCACTGGCACTTACTCGTCCTAAGTTTCCTTACCTAACCCTCGTGATGGCGGATGGCACGGAGCACAAGATGACTCCCAAGGGCAATGATCTGTACAGCGTCACTGCTGAATTTGCCAACAAGGTGAAAGCTTATATCAAAGCCCCCGCAGTAGCACCTAATGGCAATCCCTTGACGTTCGGATGGGAAGGAGGTGGTGTCACAGATGGCAACACCAATCTCATACCCTTCTCATCCTTCTCTTCGGGGCGGTATGCTATCTCCTTCAATACCAAAAGCTACGAGGCAGCTCCCTTCGTCAACATCCGCCTCAACGGACAGGATATGACCCTGGTATCTGATGACGTCTACGCACTTACCCTCTCCCTGAAGCCTGAGGACAAGATCACCCTCGAGGGCTTCCAAGATCTCGATAGCTGGTATGTGGACGTCGACTACTTCAGCAGGGATGGAGATGCACTCAAATTCCTTCCCCTAGCAGGTGACTACAAAGTGGTGGCTGACTTCGGTAGCAAGACGATCCATGCCGGACTTCAGGTTGATGGCAAGGATGCCACGATGACCTCCGATGGTAGAGGGGTGATCTACCTGATGGGATGGGGTGTGGGATCACCCTCCATGGATAAGCAGTTCGGTTGGAATCCCGGAGCGGCATACCCCGTGGCAGAGATTGCACCTCATGTCTTCCAATTCACCGGAAATGCAGGACCAGAGAAAAATTCTGCCGTCGGAGACAGATTCCGCTTTGATTATCTGGACTTCAAGTTCTTCTTCCAAAATGGTTGGGGCGGCGAGTTTGCAGGTGACAATGAGCTCAGCTTGGCTCCGGGAACAGAAAAGTTCCTCAAGCCGGGAGGTAATCTGAACCTCGCTGACGGTGTGAAGCTTGAAGAAGGCAAACGCTACCGCGTCACGATAGACCTCACCAAGGGTGTCTCCAAAGGAACTGTAAAGATGGAAGAGCTCTAGAAAGAACGATTAGGTAATATGTGTGTTTCAGGACTCCGCGAAAGTCATCTGTCAGATGGCACCTCGCGGAGTCCTTCATTATACTATTGTGCCACCAATTATTCTACCTGAGGTGTCGGATACGGTACTCAAAGCTATCTCGATCCAGTGCTTTGCCCTTCATCTTGGATCGGTAACTGTATATCGTATTCACGGAATATCTTAGGAAGTCTGCAATCTGTTGAGAGCTCGTGATGCCCAGACGCATGAGAGCATAGATCCTCAGCTCCGGACTCAAGATCTCACCCTCTTTGGGATACATTCTTTCCTCCTCCCTGAGGAGAGCATTCAGCTGGTCTATGAAGTCAGGAAAGACCTCTAGAAATGCTCTGTCAAAACGGCTGAAGAACTCCTCCATGCTCTCCTCCTCCATTCGTTTTGACTCCAGCATCCCATTGAGTTCAGACCTCTTTCCCGCCTTCAAGAGCAGGCGTGTATCCTTCCGAAAGGCACCCATTTTATTCACATAATGGGATGCCAGTTGCATGAACTGCGTCAAATACTCCATCTTGATGCGATTAGCATCCTCGAGTTCAATGTTGAGAGCCTGCTGTTCACGGAGGGATTGCTCCTTCTTCTCCGTAGCATCCATGAGATCTGCATTGAGCCCCTCCAGCTTGAGACGGTACCGGGAGAGCCTCTGATACTGCTTCCATATTAGGATCAGAGCCGCAACCAGCAGTAGAGTCACTGTAGTAATGGCAAAGACATAACCCCGCAGATTGGCATTCTTCTCCGATAGCTGCTTCTGATGGCTCGCATCAATGATCGAGAGTGTATGGGCACTCTGGAGATTGCGTAGCCTGGCATTGAACTTATTCGTCTCATTCCATGAGAACCGTATGTACTTATACGACCTATCGATGTCCCCCGCCTCATGCAGCATCTCCGCCAAAGTCCATAGAGATGCATGGTCTCTGGTGGCATTTCGAATATCCGCTATGGCAGACTTAGCCAAAGTCGCCATGGCAGCCTCCCGATCCTCTTGCGCTTGGTATATCAGGAATCTGTAGAATAGCGCGATAGGATACTCCCGATCATCCGGTTTGAGCCGGCTCAAGCGCAGGTCATTGAGTCGCAGCGCCTCACCATACTCACCCCTATCTCTTGCATCCGTCTCCCTAAGCGTCCTCACCAGATCGGCATCCGGCGGCAGATGTTGATAGATAGAGTCCTTATACGCCCTTGACAGATGCTCATAGATCTCTATCGCATGAGGATCCTTGGCGTAGAATGCCAGCTCTCCAAAGAGATGCTGTCCGGCATCATAGTAGTCTATCTTAAGAGAAGGAGGAAGACTCTCGAGATCGACTTCTTGGAAGAGGGTATAGCTCTCCACATACATGCCGATCGAGCATAGATAGTAGCAGAGCTTGAGACGGGCGCCGGTGGCACGTTCGAGATCATCATGAGCCTGTGCCAAGTCTCTATAGGCGTGCATATAGTGGAGTGTGGAGTCACTGTCAAATGCCGCATAAGCCCCTATCAGATCCTCCAGAGCACCAAAGAGTCTCAGTGTATCCGTGGTGGTTTGCAGCATACGGTACCTCGTGTGCAGAGAGTCCAGCTTGGCAGCATGGCGCTGCTCATACCGTGGAGCACGCTCTATCTCCCTATCCACCTCCCTCAGGAGCGAATCCGTACGGAATGAAGGTGACGAAGCATATCCTCCCGAAGGAGAGAGTACGAAAAGTATGATGAGAATCGAGAAAAAATATTTCATTACCCGGACAAACAAGATATATGGCAAGCTCCCTAAGTTACCCAAATATCGCTAACCCTTACTGAAGAGTCTCCAATGGTGACCTAATGTCATTCACCTCACACAAGCTCTATTATGACCCTTTTGGAGAGGCGTGCTATAAGCGTAAGTGCCTGTTTTGGTTATATTTGTATTTATCTTGAAACTGAGAGGCATTCAATTCGGCATGGTGATAATAGGTGACATGAGATTGGCATGAATCCGTTGCAGGGCTTGAAGTATAGTCTGCTGACATTGGTTCTCATAGCGCTATGCAGTGTCTCATATGCGCAGACAGTGCCCCATACAGTATGCATTCTTGTCAAGGATTCTGTTGGGGGTCAACCCCTTGTGGGTGTACAGCTCTCAGCCCCAAGCCTTACAGATTCTATTCTCTACACATCGCCCCAAGGGGGGATTAGCCTGCAGCTTCCTCATGCTTTGCTCACCAATGAGGCTGAAGTAAAGCTTTCATTCTCTCGTCAAAAGTATTCTCCCGTCACCCTCACTCTTCCTTACTCACAGCTACTTGCGGATACTCTCGAAGTGTCAATGATGCCCACGACCAATGACTTTCCGGACCTCATTGTGGAGAGTGAGCGCACGAAGTACAACCCTGTAGGAAATCCTGCCGTGGCACTCATCAGCAAGATTGTGCAGGGACGTCAGAGCTCCTCCGGGCTTATCCCCAGCTACTCCTACCGGAAGGTCGAACAGCAGACTTTGGCACTATCCAACTTTGACCTCAATAGTAAATTTCTCAATAGGGCTTTCCCATTTTTCTACAAATACCTCCTTCCCTCCAAGCTGGATGGTAGGATGGTGCTACCTCTCTCTGTGCGTGAGACGGTGTCAGACATGGGATACAATTCAGAGGGACGGATCACAAACGAAGTTATTCGCTACAGACGTCACATCGGGGTGGATCAGAATATCGATGACGGCACCATGACCCAGAGCCTGGAGGAGATATTCCCTAAGATTGACCTCAATGCAGACTACATCGAGCTACTCAACAACAGGTTCATCTCCCCTCTCTCCTCACTCGGTAAACGTTATTACAAATACTACCTCACGGACACTGTGGTTCGGAGCGGTGAAGTATGCCATGTGGTCGACTACTTTCCGTTCAATCCTCACACCCTTTGCTTCAAGGGGCGCATGTATCTCACTCTGGACAGCATTCCCCAGCTGGTGCACAACGATATGCAGGTCCCTCCGGTGATCAATCTCAACTTCGTCGATAATCTCCGCATCATTCAGGACTTCACCGAGGTGGCTCCGGGACTTCGACGGGTGAAGTTTGAACAGATGCAGCTCTACCTCTCTCTCTATCACCGTCTGCTTTCAGTATATAGCGAACAGGATAGGATCTATGACAACTACGATTTTGTTGATCCTGACTCTTTGGCAATACATGCTGAGAGCAGGGTCATCAACCTCTCGGGTCATCCCGATGCAGAACGTTATGGTGCCGAACTCAAGAGACAGTCTATACTCGCCAGCCACCAGGGGTTACGAAACTTCTTGGAAGACCTCCGTGGTATCCCGAAGTATAAATTGGCACTTGACGGGGTGGAAATGATCTCCAAAGGATACATCCGAACACGCTACAATCCCGACCTTGTCTATGGCGGAAGCGCTGTGGATATAGGCAATGTATTTACTTTCCTAGGTAAGAATAGTATCGAAGGTCAGCGGGTCAGCCTAGGTGCTAGGACTACAGGATACTTTTCCGGGCACCTCTTCCTAGATGGTCATGTGGCTTACGGCTTCAGAGACAAGAAGTGGAAGCACCGGATCTCAGCGACACTCAGCATCCCCAGGAAGAGATACTATCGGGACGAGTTTCCGAAGCAGGACTTCACCGTGACTCATGAATATGATCTCTTCACTCCCGGGCAGATCTACAACAAGGATGCCAAGGACAATATCCTCTTCAATCTCGGCACCTCCTACCTCACAGACCGCTCCTATCGCGACAAATGGCAGCTGGAATATCGTAGAGACTGGCTCAATGGGATGTCCATACTTCTCCAAGGGTCCAAGCTTGCGGACTCCCCCACAGGCTCATTGCGTTACATTAGAGTGAATAGAGACAATACCTTCATATCCCTCCCACAGATTCACGATACCGGAGTAGGGATCACTTTTCGCTATGCTCCCGGCGAAAGAGTATATGAAGGGACACTCAACAAGTACCAAAGGATTCGTCTTCAGCGCAATGTCCCCATCTTTACTGCTCACCATCATATGTCTCTCAAAGTACTTGAGGGGGAATTCTTCTACAACAAGACGGAACTTTCTGTGGAGCAACGTCTATGGATGGGTCCGTGGGGAAGGCTGGACTACAAGCTGACAGGTGGTAAGATCTGGAACAACGTCCCCTATCCCATGCTCTACACCCCTCCCGTCAATACGGCTCATGCCCTGAATGAATTCGCTTTCCAGCTCATGCAACCCCTGGAGTACATTGCCGACGAGTATCTGACCCTCTTTACCACCTATCACATGAAAGGCTTGATCCTCAATAGGGTTCCTCTGGTTCGGAAGTGGGGGCTGCGTGAGGTAGTCAGCTTCAACTGGTGTTTTGGTAATACCACTCCGCTCAACCGTCAATCTAACGCCAAAGAGATATTCATCCTCCCCCACTTCTCCACGGAGATGGAGCGTACCGGCTATGCAGAGGTGGGCATGGGTATCGAAAATATCTTCCGTGTCTTGCGCTTAGACCTCTACCATAGAATCACCCCACCCGGAGTCTATAGTGGTCCCGAATGGGGTGTCAAGGGGCAATTAGTCCTAGACTTCTAGCCGGACTGATACCAATTAGGGTAGATCTCTTCTACGTCAAAGCATACTGAAAACTACTCCTCCAGAAACTGCGGCACCATCTTCAGCGAGGTGGGTTCTACCCCGATATACTGAGCTACTCCTCTAAACTGCTCCATGATCTGCTCAGGGACTTCCAAATCTCTGGAGATCACCCACGCTTCATTGAGGGTATTACCTACTACAAGCGCATGCCTGTAGTCTGGATCCAATGCTACGATATTGTAGCCACGGTAGAATGGTTTGCGATAGGAGATATTGAAGGCTCCCACATCCGGACTTCCCCTGAACACCATATGAGCTTCGAGCTTTCGAAACTGTCCTCTCCCCCTGTCGTATCCTATGGTGGTCATCACCATGGAGCCATCCTCACACATCGAAAAGGCAGTTACCGAACCATCCAAACTGCTGTCATGAGCACCATCGGTACGGGCTATCTGGTACCAGTCTCCCAAGAATCTAAGGGAATCAAAGGATTTTACCGGGAATGCCTTACGGGGTTTGCGTTTATAATACCTGAAAAGTGCGTAGCTCACCACCCCTGCCGTGAGTACTACCTTGAATGCTGTATTGACCTTCATGCTTCTATATTTTGGCGTTAATACGGGAACTTTACGGCATCAATATACGAATTAGTCACCTAACAGCGGATTGATAAATAGGTAAGAGGGTGTAAGAAAAGATAAATGGAGGGAGAATCCGTAATGTAGCACGAAGAAGAGTAATAGCTATTGAGTAGCAATCCATCGGTTTATCATATATAAATAAAGCCGGTTGCTCCCGGGGTTAGGATGTTAACTTATCCGGTAAAATAACCCTCAACTGTGCCTCCTTTTACCAGAGAAAGACTCCCCGGAAAAATTACTCCGCCTTTCTTTCCGAATTACCCCGCCTTTCTTTTCCGATTACCCCGCCTTTTTTTTCTGATTACCCCGTACTTTTTTCGCGAGATTTTAACCATCCCCTACTTCCCGCTCCCGGAGCCTTCCGGAGTGCTCTCGGAACACTAAATGGAGAGCGTGGCTTTAATATTTTTTCAGAGGCAACTTTGAATTTACATGAATTTACTCTTTACCTAGCGATCACAGGTCCTCAGAGGTACGCAAAAGTAGTGATACTCAACCCTTTTGGGATGGAAACTTTACCGACATCAAGGTATTGACCCCGAGTAACTGCCTCCATACCTTTGCAGCACTAGAATTTATTTACAAAAAAATCTACGCACGCACTTTTACGATGAAATCACTAAAACTCATCCGAGAGTATATGACAGGGCGAAGATGGCTCCTATCTGCTTCGATATTCCTCTCTGCAGTCCACGGCGTCGTCATGCTCCTCCCTTATGTCTTCATATGGTTGGTACTTCGCTCACTCCTACAAAGTCACGGAGCAGTGGACGGAGACGAAGTACTCCACAATGCCCAGTGGGCATTGGGTTTGACCCTCATCTCCATCCTGCTCTACTTCTTGGCACTTACGCTCTCCCATCTGGCAGCCTTTCGAGTGGAGACCAACATGCGACGCAGGGCGATGCACAGACTCATGCAGATGCCTCCGGGATACTTCAACACCCGCCAGAGTGGGAATATCCGCAAGATCATAGACGAAGACAGCTCCATGACACACACCTTCCTGGCACATGTCCTCCCCGATCTCGCAGGAAGTATAATGGCACCCTTAGGCATCTTGGCGCTCATGCTCTGGGTGGACTGGAGACTGGGACTGATCACCTTCATACCCCTTGCGATTGCATTCGGTATCATGATCTATATGATGGACCCGAGGAGGAACAAGTTTCAGCGACTCTATCTGGATGCCCAGGAGAGGATGGCGAGTGAAGCGGTGGAATATGTGCGAGGGATCCCCGCCGTAAAGATCTTCCAGCAGACAGTGTTCTCCTTCAATCGCTTCTATGACAGCATCATGGACTACAGAGACCTCTGCATGAAACACGTCCGGGGATGGAAGCTCCCCTACAGTATATACTTCACAGTGATGAATAGCGTGGCTCTCTTCCTGATACCGGGAGCTATTCTACTGATAGGGTTTCAGCATCTCGACCCCGCTACGGTCATCGCCGACCTTCTTCTCTATCTGCTCATCGTGGGACAGTTGGCTTCGACTATCATGAAGGTGATGTACACCGGGCAGGGACTCATGCAGGTCAATGAGGCACTTAGCCGACTTGAAAAGCTCACGGATGCCCCCTCTCTGAAGGTTCTGGAGCCTACCGATTTACCTACAGAGTATACACTGGAATTGAAAGAGGTCACTTTCACCTATCCTGAAGCTAAGGAACCTGCCGTGGATCAAGTGAGTTTTGTGCTCCCGGCAGGCAAGAGCTATGCCTTGGTAGGTCCTTCCGGAAGTGGCAAATCTACGCTGGCACGCCTGATCCCGAGGTTCAGGGATGTCGACAAAGGGACAGTGATGATCGGTGGAATGGATGTGAGACATATCGAGAAGCGAGCACTTATGGAGATGATCTCCTTCGTATTTCAGCGAGGAGAACTCTTTGCTGCCTCCATCCGAGAGAATATCACCTACGGATGCCACGACTATACGGAGGAGGATCTACACAAAGCCATAGAGGGTGCCAGGTGCAGAGCACTTATTGAGAGGCTTCCCGAAGGACTCGACACCGTCATTGGGACGGAAGGCACCTACCTCTCCGGCGGCGAGATCCAGCGCATCATCCTTGCCAGAGCGATCCTCAAGGATGCACCTATAGCCATCTTTGATGAAGCTACCGCCTTTGCAGATCCGGAAAATGAGGTGGAGATCCGCAAGGCACTCACCCACTTGTCGCACGGCAAGACGACTCTCATGATCGCTCACCGGCTCAGCAGTATACAAGATGTGGACTGCATCCTCGTGATGGATAAGGGGAGAATCGTCGAGAGAGGTACTCATGATGAGCTCTTGGCTGTCCAAGGTCTATACGCCCGCATGTGGTCGGACTACCGGCAAGCCATCTCCTGGAAAATCAAGTAGGCCGGCTTCATCCTCATGCATCATCACATATAAGTAAAGACAATGAAAAGATATCTTCAACGTAAGTATGCACTTTCCGACAGGGGAGCCAAGGACATGGTCAGAGGAATTCTGTGGAGCACGCTCCTCAACCTCTTCCTATTGGCTCCGGCATGCTACGTCTTCCTATTCCTGAGTGACTACATACAAAACGGCGTCATCTCCTATACATTGCTGCAGTACGTGTTGGCGGGAGTCATGATCTTTGTGGCAATCCTCATCGTGGCAGTCATTCAATACAACAGTGTCTACACAGCAGTATACAATGAGAGTGGCAAGTCCCGCGTCACCTTGGCTGAGACATTGAGGAGGCTTCCCCTCGCCTATTTCGGGGAGAAAAATCTCAGTGACCTCACCTCGACCATCATGGAGGACTGCTCCTTTGGCGAGCAGATCTACTCCCACGCCATCCCACAGCTCTATGCCTCCTGTCTCAGCCTGCTCCTCATCAGCGCCGGACTCTTGGGATACAACTGGCAGCTGGGTGTAGCCCTCCTATGGGTGGTACCTGTGGCCCTTCTGCTGATCTTGCTCTCACGAGCCATACTCAAGAGATCCATGAAAGGAACATTCGATGCGAAGAGAAAAGTCTCTGAAAGCATCCAAGAAGGCATTACCCTCATCGAGGAGATCAAAGCCTATAACGGGGAGCTCTCCTACCTCTCCTCCTTCGACAGGAAACTTCGGTCCTATGAAAAGCAACTGGTCAAAGGCGAACTCATCTGTGGAGTGATCCTCAATATCTCCTACATGATCCTCTATCTGGGACCCGTCAGTCTCCTCGTGGTGGGAGCACACCTACTCTCTCAGGGAGAGGTCTCTCTCTTTGACTACCTCATCTACTTGGTCTTGGGGAGTGGCATATTCTTGCCCATCTTGGAGGTGTGCAACAATATTGCGATGCTGGAAGCACTGCAGGTGAGGGTAGATAGAGCCAAAGAGATTCATAATATGCCTCTTATGAGTGGATACAAGAAGTTTGTCCCCGGTAGCTTCGACATAGAATTCAGGGATGTATCCTTCAGCTACCTTGAGGGTCAGAAGGTCCTACAGCATGTCTCCTTCACTGCCAAGCAAGGCGAGGTAACCGCACTGGTAGGGGGATCCGGAGGAGGTAAGTCGACCAGCGTCAAACTCGCAGCAAGGTTCTGGGATCCCACCTCCGGTCAGGTGCTCCTGGGAGGTGTGGATATCTCCACAGTGGATCCGGAGAGGCTCCTTAGGTGGTACTCTGTGGTCTTTCAAGATGTACTTCTCTTCAATACCAGTGTCGCTGATAATATACGTGTAGGTAAGCCGGGAGCCTCGGATGAGGAGGTGCGGAGAGTAGCCAGGCTGGCTCAGTGTGAGGAGTTCATCGACAAGCTGCCTCAAGGATACCATACCCTCATAGGGGAGAATGGTTCACATCTCTCCGGTGGGGAGCGCCAGCGCATCTCCATAGCCAGAGCCATCTTGAAGGACGCTCCCATCATCCTGCTGGATGAAGCCACCGCCTCTCTGGATGTCGAAAATGAGTCCAAAATCCAGCAAGCTCTCTCCGTACTGATCAAAGACAAGACTGTCATCATCATCGCCCACCGCATGAGGACCATAGCTAACGCCGATAAAGTTGTGGTACTCAATCGCGGTCGGGTCGATGAGATGGGGAAACCCTCCGAACTCCTCGCACGTCCGGGTGCCTTTGCCCGCATGGTATCCCTCCAAATGGAAACTTAGATCTGACACCGGATCTAGAGAGATAGGACTGAGAAGAAAGGAATAACTGTTGCCTGAGGGGGGGAATTGCTACTATTTTTCAGTAACTTGAACGCACAAACGATCAGGAGGGGTACTACTCCCCTCCTTTTCGTATAAGTTACTCAACCAAAATCCCAATCATCATGTCGAAAAGGCTTTTCTACCTACTTCTCTCGTGTCTGCTTCTCTGTAGTTTCGGTGTCATTGCTCAGCAGAGAATCGTTACGGACTCCATCTCGAGCCGTATCCTCGGCGTCCCAAGAGCTTATACCGTAATCCTCCCTAAGAGCTATGCCAAGGATACTCAGCGACAATACCCCGTACTCTATCTGCTCCATGGTATGTGGGGCAAGAATACGGACTGGTTCTTCATCGGTCATGCTCAAGATATCTATGATATTGAGGTGGCAAACGGGAAAGCGGACGAGATGATCATCGTGACGCCGAATGCCGGTGGAGGTGATCCAAATAAGTTTCAGAATGGTTATTTCAACATGCCGGGATGGCGCTATGAGGACTTCTTCTTCCAAGAATTGATCCCCCACATTGAGTCGACATACCGAGCCATCCCTGATAGAGGGCATAGAGCCGTCGCAGGACTCAGCATGGGTGGTGGTGGCGCTACCTCCTACGGTCAGAGACATCCGGACACCTTCTCCTCAGTATATGCTATGAGTGCTCTGATGAACCTCCTCCCGGACTGGGCTGCGAAGAAGCCGGAATTGAATGACAAGATGACCAAGCTCTACGAATCGGTGGATAGTCTGGACTGCGTGAAGTACATACAAAAAGCCACGCCTGAGGAGCTGGAAAAGCTCAGAAGCGTGGCTTGGTACGTTGACTGCGGAGATGATGACTTTCTGCTCGAAAGCAATATGGCACTGTATGCGGAGATGCGCAAAGCCAAAGTCCCCTGTCAGTTTAGAGTAAGGGATGGCGGTCACACCTGGGAGTACTGGCGCAGTGCACTCTATGAGGCGCTGGGATTTGCGTCAAGGAACTTCGAGAGGTGCAAGTAGGCTCATCTCTTGAGGCGTATCACCTCTCTACCATCTGCAGCATATAGGTTAGCTACCCCTCCAGAGGTGGTCACGTCGAAGTGATGAACCTCCTTGAGGGCAGCGGCAAGGCTGTTCTCTGTAGACATATCTTCGCACGCCATGCGGGTGGTGGCTACAGAACCTATGGAGAGCTCCTGCTTGGCAGAATCCAAAGAGAATGAGGCATTGAAATCATTGCAGGAGAGATTGCCGTAGATCTGCCCCTTGGAAAGATCAAAAGTGATGTGAGGTGTGGTCTCTGTGAAGGTGATGTCCCTCTCATAGAGACGCTCCACCTGCCAATCACCCTCCAATTCGGAGGGATTGGAGTGGCGTCCCTGCTGAGATGTGGCACAGGACGCCAACAGCGAAATACCCGCTAATACAGCGAAAAAGCTCTTTTTGATTTGCATGATCATCTGTTTTTGAATGAATTTAGTTTACCGTGAAGAAGAAGGAGGGTTAGTCCACTCACTACAAACCTACTGCATTTATCACTAAATCTGCCACTTTTCGCTCAATCCTGGCTATAAATTCACACACCCAAACCAATTGTGGTCTAAGCCATTGTGCCATGAAGTTTGTATATTTGCAGTAATAGATGGTTTCAAAATGCCATTTATTGTGGAAATTTGTCTCACCGTTGGGGTTCTCTTTCATTAGGTTAATAGTAGAGCCTCAGTGGGACAGGTAGTAAGAAAGGAGATAATTAAAGATGAAAAGTATGAAAAGATTTGCCATGATCCTGGTAGCACTGGTATGTATGATCGGTGTGGATAGTGCGTTTGCGCAAAACAAGGCTAAGATCGAAGCCCCTGAGACTGAATATAACTTCGGGACTATCAAGGAATCCGATGGAAATGTACAGCACATCTTTCGCATCGATAATAAGGGTACTGCCCCTCTGGTCATCACCCGCGTGATGTCTTCCTGCGGCTGTACTACCCCTAAATTCAGCAAAGATCCCATCGCTCCCGGAAAGAGCGGGCAGATCACTGTGGTATACAATCCTACCGGAAGAGTGTATCCCTTCGTAAAGACCGTCTCTGTATATAGCAATGGTAAAGAGGGTCCTCTGGTACTCACGATCAAAGGTGAAGTCGTGAAATAATCACACCTTAGACTCTTTGGGAATACATTTCTGCTTCGGCAGCTAATCACACAAGGTCCTTCCCCTTATTTTTACCCTCCGGATAGATAAGGGGAGCCTTTTTTTGACTCGCCTCTATTATGAACGAACCTCAGACTCCCGGACGCAAATCCTCACCGCTCCTAGGCTATGCCATGCGGTTTGGAATGATCCTGGGGCTGGTGATGTCGATGCAAATATTGCTCTCGCTAATGTTTCCGGGATCACTCTTTGCGCAGTTATTCTCCTGGGTTCTTTTGGTTTTCACGCCCATATTGATGATACGCCTGGGCATCGTAGTAAGGAAGCAAGCCTATGGGAACATGATGCTCTACGGTAGAGCTCTGTGGTATCTCATGTTGCAGCTCATCTTTGCTCTGATTCCATTCACTCTGGCGGCATATGTAGGATTCTCGAGATTGTTGGGGACTCCGGAAGGTCAAGAGATGATGCAGAAGTCCATCGAGATGTGGAGCCAAGTCGCCGGGGATGATCCCTCGATACAGCGAGGAATCGACATGATACGGCAGCTGAGTGTATGGGATATGACATGGCAATTCGTGATGAGTGTGGCGATGTTTGGAATGCTGTTTAACTATATCGCAGCCTTTTTCGTTCGGAGAGGAGTCCCGACTCGACAGATATGATGTACCCAATGCTGCAAGATGCACAAGTCCGTGCCACGAAGGATCTCAGCATTGTGATCCCTCTGTATAACGAAAAGGAGTCTCTCCGAGAGCTTCACGACTGGATTCGTCGCGTGGTGGAGGAGAATGGCATCGATACCGAAATCCTCTTCATCGATGATGGCAGCACAGATGGCAGCTGGGAGACTATAGAGACCTTGGCGTCTCAAAACTCGGATACGCATGGGATACGATTTGGTCGCAACTATGGGAAGTCTCCGGCTCTCCATGTGGGGTTCCATAAAGCTCAGGGAGAGGTCCTCATCACGATGGATGCGGACCTCCAAGACTCCCCGGATGAGATCCCCGAACTATACCGTATGATCAAAGAGGAGGGATATGATCTGGTGTCCGGGTGGAAGAAGAAGAGGTATGATCCACCCTCCAAAACTATTCCGACAAAGCTCTTCAATGCTACAGCACGACTCTTTTCGGGAGTGAAGCTTCATGACTTCAACTGTGGGTTGAAGTCCTACAGTAGAGCTGCTGCCCGGTCTCTGGAGGTCTATAATGATATGCATCGCTTCCTGCCCTACATGGCGAAGCTCAATGGTTTCGATAAGATAGGAGAGAAGGTGGTGCAGCATAGAGCCAGACCGTATGGACACTCCAAGTTTGGTCTGGATAGATTTGTCAATGGATACCTGGATCTCCTCGTACTATGGTTCACTGCCCGGTATGGCCGCAAGCCTATGCATTTCTTTGGACTCCTGGGAAGTCTCATGTTTCTTGTCAGTTTGGTGGCATTGATAGTGATTATTGTAGACAAGTTCTTAGCTTTGCAGGAGGGTCGTCCGGCACCTCTGATCGCCTCTACCCCCTATTTCTACCTCTGTCTGACCGGAATTATACTCGGTGTACAGCTATTTCTGGCAGGATTTCTGGGAGAATTGATATCACGTCAGTCCTACTCTCGCAATCAATATATCATCCGTGAAGAAGTTTAGTATTGCCCTTATATTACCGCTACTCCTTGCCTTGGGATGCTCCTCGGATAGGGATAGCTCCTATATTAAGGAGTCAGGGACACGCTTCCACACCTATTATCACTTGACATACAGAGCCGAAGCCTCTCTCTCAGATGAGATAGACTCTGTGATGAACGCATTCAATGCCTCATTGAATCCCTTTGATACGACCTCCCTAGTCTCTCAAATCAACCGAAATATTACGGACAAGGTGGATACCATGCTCGTGAAGGTCATTGACAAGGCAGCGCAAGTGAGCGAAGAGACAGAGGGAGCCTATGACATTACGGGAGCTCCCCTCTTTGACATCTGGGGATTTGGCACTCGTAAGGGTGTCACCAGAGCTGCTACTAAGGAGGAGGTAGACAGTATTCTCTCCTTCGTCGGTTATCAAAAGTTGATTATCGACCGAGAGAATATGCGTATCCGTAAGGAGGATCCACGGCTGTACATAAATCCTTCCTCGCTCTCCAAGGGATATGTCACAGACCTTGTGGCGGGCTTTCTGGAGAGTAAAGATATCACAGACTACATGGTGGAGATCGGTGGAGAGATCGTTTGCCGTGGAAAGAATCCTCAAGGTGAATGCTGGAGGATAGGTATCACGCGTCCCGATCCTGACAACTCCGGTAATGAAGGGGAGATCCTCTACAGAATACCCCTGTGCGAGAGAGTCGGAGTAGCCACTAGCGGTGACTATCGCAACTACAAGCTACTGGATGATGGGACCAAAGTGGCGCATACGATAGATGTTAGGACGGGTTATCCTGCTCATCAAGACATCCTCAGCGCCACAGTCATAGCTCCGACCTGCATGGAAGCTGATGCCTGGGCGACAGCATTCATGTCCATGGGGCTGAATCGGAGCTTGAAAGTCCTCCAAAATCATCCGGAACTCTCCGTACTATTCATCTATTTCGACAATGAAGGTCGCTATACTTCCTACCATAGGGGCATAGACCTCTCTGACTCTAGCGACATCCGAAGCGAACAATCTGCCAATTAAGCTTATGGGATTAAGGTTCTCCGACATCGAAATCCTCCAATATAAGCTCTCCGGATTTGATCAACTTACGCCCCAAAGCCGGATTTTCCTCTACTACCTGAGCGAAGCAGCCCTAGTGGGTCGTGACATACTCTATGCCCAGCATCATGCTTATGCCCTCCCTATGCGCTATCTACTGGAGCAAGTCTACCTGAGAGAGCGTACTGATGGACTCAGTGAGGAGGGGCTTAAGCTGGAAGAGTACCTTCGTTGCTTCTGGTTTGCCTCAGGATTTCACCACCATTACAGAGAAAGCAAGCTCATTCCCCGTTTCACTCCGGAGTATTTTGCTTCCTCTTTCGACCAAATACCTCACCATATTCGGCATAAATGTCGCACCCTCGGCCTCACTAAAGAGAAGGCTTTGAGCCTCCTCTTTGACCCGAAAGAGAGTCCTATTCGTCGAGCTTCGGGGGATAAGAAGACTCTTCTGGAGCGATCTTCCGTAAACTTTTACGGCGCAAACGTCACCACCAACGAAGCTCTTGACTACTATGAATCCCTCAAAAGCTCCTTCTCTCCCGGACTGAATACCCGACTGGTTAGGGATATGGAAGGCAACCTTAGCGAGGAGATAGCATCCACTGAGGGGCTGTACGCGGAAGCTCTCAGGGAAGTTTGTCGCGCATTAAGTGAAGCGAAACGTTATGCCCCCTCGAAAGAAGTCTCCCATCAGCTAGATCTTTTGATACAATATTATCGCACAGGATCACTGGAAATCTATCGAGAGTTCAACATTGCTTGGGTTCAAGCCACTTCACCCTCCGGTGAGGATTTCATCAATGGATTCACAGAGACCTACACGGATCCTCTGGGACTCAAGGGTTCTTGGGAGGGAATCGTCATGATGAGGGACGAAATAGGCTCTCTCCGCACACAGACTATAGCATCACTTGCCGGAGTGATGGAGTCTAAATCTCCTATATCTGAGCGATTCAAGAAAGGTAATATCTCCGGTGTATCCGCTTCTGCCGTACAGGTCGTCATGCTTGGGGGAGATTCCTACCCCTCCTCACCGCTGGGAATTAATCTCCCCAACGATGAAGAGCTACGTGCAGAGTATGGATCCAAGTCAGTCACTCTTACCAATATTGCAGAATCCATAGAGTCCGAACGGAGTCGGGAACAGCTTAATGAAGAATTCTACCTGGGTTCTGATGTCCAGCAACGCATCTTTCAATGGGGAAGTCTCGCAGACCGAGTGCATACCGACCTCCATGAATGCATCGGACATGGATCCGGCAGACTGCTTCCCGGCGTATCTTCAGAGGCTCTCGGGCAGTTTGGTTCTACTATCGAAGAGGCTCGGGCAGACCTTTGCGCCCTCTATCACATTGCGGACCCGGTATGGGTGGAGAGGGGAGTCCTTCCTGATCCCGAAGCCTATAAGGCCGCCTACGACAGATACCTCACCAATGGTACACTCGTACATCTAGCCAGACTCAATCCGGGTGACCGGCTAACCCAGGCCCATATGCAGGATAGGGCTCTCATCTCCCGCTATTGCTTGACCCATTCAGGCGCCGGGGAGATCGTTTCACTCATCCAAAGGGAGGGAAAAAGCTACGTCCGCATCCATGACTACCATCGACTGAGAGAGGTTTTTGGCCAACTTCTGGCAGAAATTCAACGTATCAAGAGTACCGGAGACTACGAGGCTGCCCGCCAAATGGTCGAGCAGTATGGGACAGAGGTGGACGAGTCTCTGAGAGCAGAGGTCTTTCAGCGCTACGAAGCCCTGGATATCGCTCCATTTGTGGGATTCACCAATCCTCGACTCACTCCTATACGTGATGAGGAGGGTGAGATTCTTGATATTCGTATCGACTATGAGGAGGACTATGACACACAGATGCTGCGTTATAGTAGAGAATATGCTCACCTTCTCGGAGAGAAAAGTTCCCCCTACTCCACCTCTCTGTCACAGATTCGCAGAGCTTTGGTACGCAATATGGATGGCGTAGTGGCAGAGTCCATGCGTCGCAAGGGAGCCAAATATCCGCGCAATTATGGAGTTCACATAACTCGCCTGCGCGAAATTGCCGGAGAACTAGAGCCCAATGCAGAGTTTGCAACCTACCTCTACTCCCTTGATACCCGCGAGATGCGCATCTTGGCAACGCTCCTGATGCCACCTGAGAAGCTCTCTACCACCGAAGCCCTTCAATGGATCTCACAATCGCAAACCCCTGAAGTGGCAGAACAGTTGGTGATGAACCTCCTTTCACGCCACCCGGATGCCGAAGAGATCCTCCTTAGACTTCTACAGATACATGCTTTAGAGGAGAATGACCCCCTATCATATATACCCTATCTCCTTTATGCTCGACTCCTTGTCTCTTCCGATCTGGGCTATGAGCTGCGTAGTCTTCTGCTGAAGCGAGCATCTCAGGATCTACACAAGGAGTCGCTTCACCTATACATCCTCCGAACCTTGACACGACTGGCAGAACGAGATCACAACAGTCACTCGCTTGTCTGCGAATGGGTTCGTAGTCAAAAGCTCGTTCACCCCAACCACCCCCTCCTATTGGGACTTGAGGAGATGATTTGCAGGGATGATGTATCCGAGATTTCGAATGAGATCTCTTAGTTATTAATCATTTTAATCGGGAAGGAGTTAAGGAACCTCTCCCACAATAAGCAACCGAAAGAATTCATATGGGACAATCCAAAAACGTCATTGAGGGCATACCTTACAACATTGAACGCCACCTAAGTTGTCGCAACTACGCTCAAGCCTCCAAAAGCATTTTCGCTACCAAGTCATACCCCAAAGGGGGCGAGCATACTGTCAAGACTGCCGGTCAGATGGCACTGGTATTCGTAGAAGGAAAGGCCTCACGCTATACGCTCAATGATGAAGCACCTGTGAGACAATCCTCCTCATTCGTGATGCTGCTAGACAAGGATTCCAAACTCAATGTCAACTTCTATCAGGCAGGACGTATCAGCAGTTTTCGCTTTCGCAAGCTCAGTCGCCTCTGCGAGTGCTACCCCATCACACGCCTTAGAGCATCTGCACCCACGCAGATGGTGTGCCGGACTCTCCCCATTAACGAGCCCCTACAGATGGCTTTGGACTCCATGGTCCGCTACGGAGAAGACTCACTTCGTTGCTGCGTCGTTACTGAATCCAAGCTTTCAGAGATATTCTTCGTCATATCCGCTTACTATCGGGAAGATGATCTTGCCGGCTTTCTCGCCCCCCTCCTTCGCAAAGAGATCGATTTCAAGGATTTCGTGATTAGAAACTATACCAAGGTCAATACTGTTCAGGAGCTTGCCGAGTTGCGCCAAGTGAGTATCAGAGTCTTCACACGTCAGTTCAAGGAGAGCTTTGGGATGCCTCCCTACCAATGGATGCTTCGTCAGAAAGGGGGTGCCATCACTCGCCGGTTGATAGACCCCAACGTTAGCTTTAGTGACATCGTCAAGGAGTTCGGTTTCTCCTCGGCATCACACCTCACCATCTATACCCGCCGTCAATTCGATATGACACCCACGGAGCTCCGCCGCAGACTGCTTCAGGGTGATACCTCCTTCATCCCCAGGGAGAACCTACTGAAATAGGACAACTCACTCCCCAACCCTCTTTTTCCCAATAAATAGACCTCTTATCCTACAGGCTTACGATGATGCCTAACGTGGGAAGGATAGTCCCCGAGTTAAGAGTTACGTTAGAAAGCTTGTATGCATCGGGATTAGTCGGATCGGTACTCGGAAGACCACTCTCATTAAGATTGGTATAGAGGGGAGCAGAAGGAGTCTTGAAATTATAGACATTTTGCACATCCACGTAGAGGTTGAGTGCCCATGCTTTGAAGAAGAACTCCTTATCCAGCCTTAGATCCAACTGGTGTGAGGCGGGTAACCGCAGCGTATTGAAGTTTTTATAATCCGGGATAGGTCTCCCAGTCACATCCCATATCTCCTTATTAGCGGAGAGCTCATAGTCTATAGGCGTATAGGGTGCCCCTCCCATCAGGCGCCACCGTCCCGAAATGTTCCACCCGCGCCCCATTTCATAGCCCCCCATGAGGTTGAGCATATGTCGCGCATCCCATGAGGAGGGTCTGTAGACGCCATCCTTACCTGTGAATTCACTCCTAAAGAGTGTGTAAGTCATCGTTAATCTCAGCGGTAGTTCTGCCGGTCTGTACTTGACATACAGTTCGGAACCATAGGCTCTTCCCTTCCCCTCAGTGATCACTTTCTCGTCTCCCACCTGACCATATTCCGTTCCACTGCTTGCCAGGCTGATACCGGTGTCCGCAGAGATAGGGTAGCGATCATAATCCTTGTAGAATCCCTCCAGTGTGACCTGAAGGTCTTCACCCACATATTTGATACCCGTCACATACTGATTCATGACAGTGTATCGGATGTCTTCTCGTTTATTCACCATCCGTCCCTCACCATCCATGAAGCCCTTCGTGATGTAGGGAGTCCGCTTGTGGTACCTACCTACGTTGGCAGAGACGGACCATCCCGAGAGTAGATCATAGGAGATGGATGCACGAGGCGATATCTGATGCAGGGGATTACTTTGGTATTTGGTACAATTATTCCCTTCCAGCGTTATTCCTGCAGATAGAGTGAGCCTCTGATCCAAGAAATCATCAGAGATTTGTCCGAAGAGGTTATAGCTCACATTGTCCATCTTGGAGCTATAGCTCAGGGGAGTCACTGCGCCCTGACGAATAACCCTTGTCGTAGTCTGATTGCTATACTTCGCATACGTAGCCCCCAGACCTGTCAGAGCTCTAAAGGGTAAACCCTGAAATGATCGCTCCCATCTCACTTTATTCTCGATTTCATCACTCTTATAGTCCAGGGTCTTGGGCTTTGACTCATCATTGTCCTCATACTTATACTTCACATTGCGGAGCATATTCCTACTCAGCACCCAAGTATCTGAGTAGTGGTTCCCGTAATGCTTGTACACTACTCCCGTAGCGTAGCTCCACTGATCAAACGCAGGTAGGTAAGCGAGCACATACTTTTGGCTCACATCAGGATCGGATATCCCGGTATTCAACTTCATCAGGTCTATAGCACCTATACCCACAAAGTTGAGCTCATTCCTATCATCAATCCTAAGCTTGTATTTTGCTTGAAAGTCATTGTATTGAGGCAGGAAAGGAAGCTTAAGGAGACTGAACAGAAGCTGCAGGTAAGACTGCCGGGCAGATAGGATGAAGGAGCCTCGCGACCCGGCAGGTCCATCCAAAGTAATTGAGGCATCCGATGCCCCTACCGAAAACTTGGTGTGCACCCTGTCCTTACGCCCCTCTTTCTGAGTGATCTCCATCACCGAGCTCAGGGCATTGGGTCGATTGGCAGGATACGCCCCGGAATAGAAGTCAAGGTCCTGCACAAAATCCGGATTGACTATCCCTACCACGCCCCCGGATGACCCTTGGGTAGAGAAGTGATTGATGATGGGCAATTCTATCTCGTCCAGATAGAAGACATTCTCAGAAGGTCCTCCACCCCTAACTATAAGGTCGTTACGCTGAGCTGAAGTTGAAGCCACTCCCGGGAGAGTCTGCACCAGCTTCGAGACATCACGATTGACTCCGGCACTCTTTTCTATCTGACTTACTTCCAGCTTGATGAGGGATACCGGACTGTCGACCTTTTTGAAATTACCTCTAGTAGCCACCACCACTTCTCCCAGCATATATTCTGTCGGTTTGAGCTTTATTTCAATGTACGAGGTCTGGTTACCCACCACCTGTATCTCCGACGAAGTATACTGCTCGTAGCCCACAAAGTTTACCTCAATACGTCTAAATCCCGCCGGCACCTCTGATATCTCGAACTTTCCGGCATCATCTGTCATACTGCCAACAGTAGTCCCTACTACTCTCACATTGGCAAAGCTTACGGGCTTATTGGTACTCTCATCACGAACCATCCCTTGAATGATTCCGGTCTGACTCCATGCTGTAGCTACAGCACTCAGGGAGGACACTATTATCACTAACAATACTTTCAAATAGGATGGCATCTGGTGCATATCTTATCCGGCTTTAATATATATGAATTTGTATTTAGACTACGATGAGACCTATTTTGCTTAGGTTGGTTTAAAGCCCTTTATGGAAATTATATCACTCTGGGCCTGATAAAATCATAACCACCTCTATACCATCTACTTAAGACGATTCCTGCTTCACCTACAAAAGGGAAGAAACATCGCAGAAAAAAAGGCGGGGTAATTCGAAAATTAGACGGTACTTTTTTTCGGAAAACCCCGCCCTAATATTTTGAAGAAGTAGGGGTAATTTTTTTCGCACAAATAACGATCAGTCAAAGCCACGAAAAGATTTATACAATCTATCCCGGATATTGGCTTCAACAAAGTGACTTTTGAATGCATAATCGTTTGAAAGGACTATATTTGTGGAGGCACTGAGATGAAGACCTCAGGTGCTCCATGTGAATTTGTAACTATTTAAAACTAAAGGACAATGAGAAATGATGGACTTAAAGTACTTCTTGGCGTAGCCATTGGTACTGCTATCGGTGCTGCAATTGCTTACTTCAGTGATGATGAAAAGCGTAATGCCTTCGTGGATGATGTAAATGACGCTGCTGACAAGGTCAAGGGCGATGTCAAGGATGCATACTACGAAGCTCGGATCCGTGGCCGCAAGGCTAAGAGAGACCTCTCTCGCTATATGGCAGATCTCAAAGGTGATGCCGAAGAAGTATACGAAGATGTAAAAGATCGTGCCGGCAAGTGGGCTAAAGAAGGCGAAAAGAAGTACGAAGAAGTTGCCGAGAAGGCAGAAGACAAGTACGAAGACGCTAAGGACAAGGCTCAGAAAGCTGCTAACAAGGTCGAAGATAAAGCTCAAAGAGCTGCTGACGAACTGAAGAGGTAATATCTGTGGTAGGTAGCCACTCCCACCCACAAGATGGAGGAGCCTGTCTACTTACCCCGACTTAATGCAATATGCGAGCGAGTCGGAATAGTTACGAGTAGTTGAGGGTCTCTATCCCGGAAGCTACCTCGTCTATTCCGATTCGCTTTGAAGATATTTTGAAGATATTGCATAGAATACCCTGCACACTCGGGGAGAAGGGTTGTGCGGATCTGATGGGGAGAGCCCCCTACTCGAGGGGGGCTATGCCCTGCTGACATTAAATAATAAACGTACTCTCCACTACTCACTTCATATTATATCATATGCAAAAGTCTCTCTCAACTCTCATACAAGAAAGCAAGGAAGATATCCTTGGACTCATACGTTCGAAGCAGCAGCTATGGACGTTGACGGCGATTGAAAAAGGAGTCCCTGTAGGGCTTAAGGTGGGTTACGGGGCTGTCATGGCTTTCTTGGCTATATACCTCTTCTCCTTTCTTCTTCTCGCCGGAGCCTTTGCCTTCTCTTTGATATTTGTCGACGAATCGGCACTTATAGCACTGAGGAGCATCACTTTCGGTATTCTTTGTCTCAGTGGTGTCCTTCTGATACTCATATTGATCCTCCTAGCCTTCCGCAAGGCATTTCTACGTCGCACTACTCAAAAGATTGTAGGCTCCTACCTGGATCAGTTGGATGAGAAGGAACGCCAAGCTAGTGAGCAAGCTCTCCTTGAAGATGATACTAAGACCATCGACGAGGATATAGACATTAAGGACGAAGAAGGTGATATCATTAAACCCATAATCTACGATGAACAATAATACCCCCACCCCGGAAGTCAGACTGCAAGCCAAAAAGAGGCTCCTAGAGCAGCAGGCGCTCATGCACAAGATGCGCCTCCAAAATAATGTCGCATACGCCAAGAAGCACGTACCCGCCATTGCCGGAGCAGAAGTGACCAAATCCCTAGACACCAAGTCTCCACTGGCGAGCAGAGCCCTGAAATCTTTCCTGCCTAAGCCCAAGAATACTCGTATCTCCAGAGTCTCCCGAAATGGGATAGCCGTTGCGGAAGCCCCTAATCCCGGTGTCCGGGTAGATCGAATCCTTTCTATCGCCGGATGGGTACTGCCTCTCCTCTTTGGATTTGCCAGACGAAGAGCCTTTAAATATGGACTTAAGGGGGTCCGAGACCTGTCTAAATTCGCATTCAAGCGTATCTTCAAACGTTAGTATACAACTAGTTTACAACTTATGTATACCATTTGCAGGTATGCCCGGTGTCTACTTCAGGGATAAGGGAAATTATTCTCTATACTGCTGATTATTTCGTATATTTGTGAAGAGATTAGGAATTAGGTATTCCCCTAAACGTTAGGAGATAAACAGATTGTAGAAACCAATAAATAAGAACAACACAAGTATTATGATTAAAGTAGGTATTAATGGCTTTGGCCGTATTGGTCGCTTCGTATTCCGTGCAGCGCAGGAAATCGAAGGGGTAGAGGTAGTAGGTATCAATGACCTCCTGGATGTAGACTATCTGGCATACATGCTCAAGTATGACACTATGCATGGTGCCTTCAAGGGTGACATCGATTTCGACAAGGAATCTAACACTCTTATCGTCAATGGTAACAAGATACGCGTCACTGCCGAACGTAACCCTGCAGATCTGAAGTGGGATGAGATCGGTGCCGAATATGTAGTAGAATCTACCGGTCTCTTCCTGACCAAGGAAAAGGCTCAAGCCCATATCGATGCCGGTGCTAAGTATGTAGTGATGTCAGCTCCCTCAAAGGACGATACCCCGATGTTTGTCATGGGTGTCAATGAAGAAACCTATCAGAAGGGAACTCAGATCGTATCTAACGCATCATGTACCACCAACTGTCTGGCACCTATCGCAAAGGTTCTGCACGAAAATTGGGGTATCACCGATGGTCTTATGACTACCGTTCACGCTACCACTGCCACTCAAAAGACTGTTGACGGTCCTTCTCACAAGGATTGGAGAGGTGGTCGTGCAGCTTCAGGCAATATCATCCCCTCCTCCACCGGTGCTGCTAAAGCTGTAGGTAAGGTTATTCCCGAACTCAATGGCAAACTGACCGGGATGTCTATGCGTGTTCCTACCTTGGATGTATCTGTAGTAGACTTGACAGTCAATCTGGCTAAGCCCGCCAAGTATGAAGACATCTGCAAGGTGATGAAGGAAGCTTCTGAAGGCGAACTCAAGGGTATCCTGGGTTACACCGAAGATTCTGTGGTATCCTCAGACTTCCTTGGAGACACCAGAACCTCCATCTTCGATGCTAAGGCAGGTATCGCTCTGACCGACACCTTCGTAAAGGTCGTATCTTGGTATGACAACGAAATCGGTTACTCTACCAAGGTCGTTGAGCTCATCAAGCATATGGCTCAGGTCAATGGCTAATATTTGACTATAAATACTCAGGGAGATTTTACTTCACCCTGAGATAATCACTAAAAGGGAAGATACCGTAAATGGCATCTTCCCTTTTTATATCGTGATTCCAGATTCACCATTGCATTCATTATACTATATTTGCAATAGAAAGTGACCTATAATGTTTGCCTACTATGACGGATAATCTCATATCAGAGCGCAAAGAGAGACTACGCCTGTGCTATCAATACTTGAAGGATCAGGGGCGAGTGACTACCTACACGGATGTGTCAGAGTATATGGAAGTCTCCTTGGTAGCAGTACGCATTGCCTTTTCACCTGCATCCGAAATATTGTCAGACTCATTCGTGAGCAAGTTTGTCAATGCTTACGATGGGATCTTCTCTGAGAAGTGGATCCTCACAGGAGAGGGCAATATGCTTACGGGGAGGAAGCTACAAGGAGATCCCTCTCTCTCACATAGGTGGCAGAGGATATCCCACATTGCCGATAGAGAAGGGTTGGGATACAGGGAGATGTCTGAGAGGATAGGTATGGAGCATCCAAGTACACTCTACAGGGTGATGGTGAAGCATACCAGACCTCAGGATAGGACGCTGGATCGTATCCTTGCCTCCTTCCCACAATATGAGCGTCAGTGGCTCTACTCAGGCAGGGGACCTATGCTGAAGGCTGATATGAAGAGGAACCACCCGTCTAAAGGTCCCTCTATCGTGGGTAATGCCGAGCCATACAAAGCTTTCGGAAAGATGTCCTTCCCGGTGATGAATCAAGAAGCTGCCGCGGGGAAGCTCATAGGGTACGGAGACCCGGAATACACACCCGAATCTCACTTGGAAGTGCCTGTAGACCGCGAGTATCAGGGAGACTACGCCCTCTTCAGAGTGAAAGGAGACTCTATGGATGATGGATCCATACGTTCTTTAGCTGATGGTGACGTTGTACTCGCTCGATCGATCCCCTTTGACTATTGGCACTTTAAGCTGCATACTCACGATTGGCTCTACTTCATCTTCATGACTTACACGGAAGGTGTCGTCATCAAATCTATTGCGGACCAGGACATAGAGAATGGTATACTTACCCTCAGATCCTTGAATCATATATATCCGGATATCACCCTCCATATGAAAGATGTCTATGCCATCTACAATGTCATTGAGGTTACAAGACGAAGTCTCCACACCTGAAGAGCCCTCTGTACTCAAAGTCTCTCATTGATATTTGGTATCTTTGGGGCGGAGAGATTGACCTTAATTTACAAGTCTCCCCAATAAGACAGAAATAGTTCTTAGCTATTCACTAAACACCTGCCTATAATGCTGAATGTGATCACTTGGACAGTAGATCCTGTCCTCTTTAGACTGGGAAATGTAAGTATAGCTTGGTACGGAGCCTTTTTCGCTCTGGGACTCATCGTCTTCGGTTATGGTATTGTCAGCAAAATGTGGGAGTATGAAGACCTTCCCGACAAGTGGCTGGTTACTCTCTTCTATGTTGTGATCATCGGTACAGTAGTGGGAGCAAGACTGGGACACTGTCTCTTCTATGATCCACAGTACTACCTCGCCAACCCCGGAGAGATCCTCAAGATCTGGCATGGTGGGCTGGCGAGCCATGGCGGTGTGATAGGTATCATCCTCGGTGTGTGGTGGTACTCCAAGCGCGTCACCCACAAGAGTATGCTCTGGACATTTGACAGACTTGTAGTGCCCACGGGATTGGTGGCTGCCATGATACGCCTCGGTAATCTTATGAATCACGAGATCTATGGGCATGCTACAGACGTGCCTTGGGCATTTCGATTCATCACCAATATCCATGCGTGGCAAAATGGTGCCGAGCCTATATTCTCTGCGCCATCTCATCCGACACAGATATATGAAGCGCTGTGCTACTTAGCCGTCTTTGGACTCTGTATGTGGCTCTATTGGAGGAAGCAAATGCACAAGAGAGAGGGCTTTATCTTTGGGATATTCATGATCTGTGTATTCACAGCGAGGTTTCTGATCGAGTTTGTCAAGAATGACCAGTCAGACTTCGAGGCGGGCATGGCACTCAATATGGGTCAATTGCTCAGTATCCCCTTCATCATCCTTGGAGTGGTAACACTTATCTATAGCCTAAAGAGACCGGCAACTGAAGTTAGATTCCTCTCTCGCGAGGAGGTGAAGGCACGTCAGTTGGCTAAGAAGAAAAAGTAGGCATCTCGAGAGTACGATGGGAATCGAGACTCTCCATGCTATATATCAATCATCTAATCAACTAAAAACGATATGGTTTCTATCCCTAAAGTCAATGACTCGACTTACTATTTGGGTGTCAATGACAGAACGAAAGCACTATTCGAAAACCTTTGGCCCATCCCCGGAGGAGTGGCATACAACTCCTATCTGATCCGCGACGAGAAGAATGTACTCCTTGATACGGTAGACATCTGCTACTCTGCACGCTTTCTGGACAAGCTTGAGCGCGCACTGGAGGGAGCTCAATTGGACTACCTCGTGATCAACCATATGGAGCCGGACCATGCCGGATCTATAGGGCTCCTTAGGAATAAGTACCCGGATGTCCGCATTGTGGGCAATGCCAAGACTCTGGATATGCTTGCAGGCTACTTTGACATCCGGGAGGGTACTATCAAGGTGACGGAGGATAGCACCCTGGATATAGGCTCTAGGAGCCTCTCCTTCCTTTTCGCGCCGATGGTTCACTGGCCCGAAGTGATGTTCACCTTTGACCCCAAGGAGAAGACGCTCTACACCGCCGACGCATTCGGATCATTTGGCACTGTGGACGGAGATATTCTGGATGAAAACTTGGATAGGGACACCTTCCTGGATGAAGTATACAGATACTACTCCAACATTGTGGGAAAGTATGGAAGCTTCGTGCAGAAGGCTCTGGCAAAGGCATCAGCTCTGAACTTCGACACGATATGCTCCACCCACGGTCCCGTATGGCGCAAGCACAAGCACGAGGTGATCGAGCTCTACGACAAACTCAGCAAGTATGAGGCGGGTACCGGATGTGTCGTAGCCTATGCTTCCATGTATGGGCACACGGAAGAGCTGGCTGAAGTGATCGGATACGCACTGGGAGCCAATGGCATCAAGAACGTTGTCCTCCACAACCTGTCTGTCTCTCATCCTTCATACGTTCTGGCGGATATCTTCCGCTACCGAGGACTCATCATAGGCGGACCTACTTACAATAACGGTCTCTATCCACCGGTGGAGCATCTCTTGAATCTCATCCGCCAGCGCAATATTCCGAATCGTCTCTATAGTTGCTTTGGAGGATTCACTTGGAATGGTGCTGCAGTCAAACTGCTGCGCCCCTTCGCCGAAGAGATGAAGTGGGAAGAGGTCGCCGGACCGGTTGAGATCAAGATGTCCATGAAGAGAGAGCAGGAGGAGGCAGCATGGAGGCTTGGTGAAGCCATGGCTCATAGGTTGCTGCAATAGAATACATATTTCAATCTGAAATAGGAAAATAGTATGAGACTAATCATTCAGCCTGACAAAGAGGCTATCGGAACATGGGCTGCCGAATACGTGGCTCGGAAAATCAATGAAGCAAATCCCACAGCTGAAAAGCCGTTTGTACTGGGATTGCCCACCGGATCATCGCCCTTGGGTATGTATAAGGAACTCATCCGACTTCATCAAGAGGGAAAGGTCTCCTTCAAGAATGTCGTGACCTTCAATATGGACGAGTACATAGGGCTGCCACAGGATCATGAACAGAGCTACTACACCTTCATGTGGTCCAACTTCTTCAAGCACATCGACATCCTGCCTGAGAACGCCAACATCCTCAATGGCAATGCAACCGATATGGAGGCAGAATGTCAGAGATACGAGGAGAAGATCAAATCCTACGGGGGCGTCGACCTCTTCGTGGGTGGTATCGGACCCGATGGGCACATTGCCTTCAATGAACCGGGATCGTCCCTCTCCTCTCGTACTCGCGTCAAAACGCTTACGACAGATACAATCATTGCCAATTCCAGATTCTTCGACAACGATATGTCCAAGGTACCTACTACAGCGGTTACGGTGGGTGTGGGAACCGTGATGGATGCACGCGAAGTACTGATCCTCTGCAACGGTCACAACAAAGCTCTGGCGCTGTACCACGCTGTCGAGGGAAGTATCAATCAGATGTGGACCATCTCTGCACTCCAGCTTCATCCCAAGGGTATCATCGTCTGCGATGAGGCTGCCACAGTAGAGCTTAAAGTAGGCACCTACCGATACTTCAAGGATATCGAGCGAGACAATCTCTAATAGTTTTTAGCAAGGAGTCCGCATAGGAGCCGAGTATGCCGTTACCCATCTCATCGGGTGCCATACTCGGCTTATTCTGTTCATCCTACCCCTTTTCAGAAACTATCCGCATGCGACCGCCGGATTGAGTACTCGAACCAAATGGATTGAGTACTCGAACGAAATGGATTGAGTACTCGAACGAAACGGATTGAGTACTCAAACGAAACGGATTGAGTACTCGAACGAAATGGATTGAGTACTCGAACGAAACGGATTGAGTAC
>X289_Eastern_Grey_Kangaroo__coassemble_88_pt1 | contig 74897 bp, 63 predicted proteins | sample X289_Eastern_Grey_Kangaroo__metabat2_low_PE_002 | metagenome-assembled genome bin X289_Eastern_Grey_Kangaroo
ACTATGTTTACGAATCGAAAGATACTATGTTTACGAATCGAAAGATACTATGTTTGAAACCATCCCCACAGCATAAGACGAGTGCCGGTTCGATATTGAACCGGCACTCGTTTCATTTACGGGAGGATTCCCAAGACCCCAAGACCGAAATCTTAAGCAATGGGATTCCTTTCTACTTCCCGGCTATGACTTCGATCTCTACGAGACCGCCTTTGGGGAGACCCTTTACCGCAAAAGCACTGCGAGCAGGATAGGGTTCGTCAAAATACTTGCCGTAGATGGCATTGACCTTGGCGAAGTCTGCCATATCAGCGAGGAAGACCGTGCACTTGAGTACATCGGCGAAGGTGAGTCCGGCTTCACCGAGAAGTGCTTCGATATTACGGAAAACCTGTTCACACTGAGCTTCGACATCGGTAGCAGAAGGGAAGTCTCCGGTCTTGGGATCTATACCAAGTTGTCCGGAGAGGAAGGTGAGGTTAGAAAGTTGTACGCCCTGAGAGTAGGGTCCGATGGCTGCAGGAGCCTTCTCGGTGTTGATGATCTTTTTCATTGTCCTAAGTTTTTAGTTCGAGATTGTATGTCGGACGAAGTAGATTCCGTCCGTTGCTTTACTGCTTCATATATCAGGATACCGGCAGCCACCGACACATTGAGGGAGCCGATATCGCCGTAGAGAGGGATTCGTACCAGTCCATCCACCATATCGAGGGAGACCTTGGAGAGTCCGGTGTCCTCAGCACCCATGACGAGTGCCATAGGTCCACGATAGTTCGCCCGGACATGGGTCTGCTCAGCTTTTTCGCTAGCTCCTAGGATGCGTACACCGGACTCCTTGAGGTATCCCAGAGCTCCCCCGATGGAGCGTTCACGGCATACGGGAAGTCGGGTGAGAGCTCCCGCGGAAGTCTTGACAGCATCTCCTGTCACTGAGACAGACTCCTGCTCGAAGATGACTATGGCATCTACTCCCGCACATTCGCAAGTCCGGGCAATGGCTCCGAAGTTGCGGACATCCGTGATTCCGTCAAGGAGAACGATGAAGGGATCCATTCCCGACTCATAGAGTACGGGGATCACTTGGTCGAGGGTGTAATAGGTGGTAGCTGCCTTGATGGCTATGACGCCTTGGTGATTCTTGCGCGTCAGTCTATTGAGCTTCTCGACGGGCACTCTGCGAATCGGTATTCGCCGTAGCCCTATAGACTTGCGCAGCTCTTCCATGAGGGCACTATTGCTCTCACGCTTGAGATATATCTTGTCGATATCCACGCCTGCCTCTATGGCTTCAATGATGGCACGGATACCAAATATCATTTCATTTTCTCTCATGTATAAAGGAAGATGGGGATTTAGGAATTTGAATTTGGTTACTTGGGTGACTTGAGTGTGTGATCCAGCAGAACCCTTGCATTCTCTATGGCTTGGGAAGTGACGGCAGCGCCCGAGAGCATCGATGCTATCTCATTTACACGCTCCTCATCGGTTACTTCACGTATCGTGGTCACGTAGTGATCTCCCTTCAAAGCCTTCGCCACTACGAGCTGATGTCTAGCAAGGGATGCTATCTGGGGGAGATGGGTGATGGCAATTACTTGAAGATGTCTGCTCAGGCGCTCCATGACACGACCGAGCTTCTCTGCCACTTCGCCACTGACACCTGTATCTATCTCGTCGAAGATGACCGTGGGGAGGACTGTTCGGGCAGAAAGAATGGTCTTGAGTGCCAACATGAAGCGAGAAATCTCCCCTCCGGAGGCTATCTCATGAATAGGTCTCAAGGTCTTGCCTTGATTGGTGGCAAAGAGGAATTCGACACTGTCCTGACCTGTGGGAGACAGTGCTTCGGTAGGGGTGATAGAGACCCTGAAGGATGCCCCTGCAATGCCCAGCTCTGTAAGCAGCTCATGCAGCTCAGGGAGGATAGAGTCGGCAGCCTTGCGCCGTGCAGAAGTGAGCATCTCGGCAGACTGTGTAGCTGATTGGAGAGAGTCCTCGACAGCTCTCGAGAGTCGGTCCAAGTGCTCGGCAGAGTGATCCACCCGATCCAGAAAGTCAAGTAACCTGTCCCGTTCAGTGATTAAGTCATCCACATTGGAGACCTTATACTTATAGAGCAAGGTCTGCAGCATATCAAACCTAGCTTCCAGACGATCCGTCTCGCTGAGATCAAGGTCTGTTCGATCCAATAAGTCTGTTGCTGTGAAGGCAATATCGTAGAGATCTATTCGAAGAGACTGCAGTCGCTCCAAGAGTTCATTGCCTTGAGGGAAATGGGGTGCTACATTGGATAGTCTCTGCTCCAGGGAAGTCAATCTGTCACCGGGAGCAGAGTCATCCGGGGTATCAGCAGTAAGAGCTGCCACAGCTGAGAGAGTATCCGTAATCTCCTGCGCATGTCTTAGCAGTTGAAGCTTCTCTTCCAACTGTCTGTCTTCACCCTGAGATAGATTGGCATCAAGGAGTTCTTCTGCCTGGAACTGTGCCAACTCAAGACTGCGCTGCATCTCTTCTACTTCACGACGTTCATCCTCGAGACGGACTTTAGCAGCTTTGTATTCTTGGAAACGTTGCTGAAACTGTGTAAGGAGATCGTTATCACCCGCCAAAGTGTCCAGTACATTCATCTGAAAGTCGGCATCTCCGATAAGCATATTGTGATGTTGCGAATGGATGTCCACCAGACGTTCACCGATAAGCTTGAGAGTACCTGCATTCACGGGAGTATCGTTGATGAAAGCTCTACTCTTTCCCTGGGGAGTGATCTCCCGACGAATAAGGGTTGTGGGAGAGTAGTCGAGATCTTCACGCTCCATAAGTTCCCGCACTCCTTGGATTCCTTCCAGATCACATTCCGCCTCAATGATTGCTTTAGAAGCACCTTCTCGTACACTTTTGCTGTCAGCTCTATTACCTAATATCAATCCTATGGCACCGATGAGTATGGATTTCCCGGCACCTGTCTCGCCGGTTATCGCAGTAAAACCCTCAAAAAGGTCTATCTGCAAGGACTCTATAAGGATGAAATCTTTGATGTAAAGTGAGCGAATCATGGACGAGTGAGTGTGGGTACTAACTGAGAAAGTATCGGATAGTATTGCCTTTTCTGAGCATCCGCAAAGCTTTCGTATAGCTTCAGGATCTCCTTAGACTTGGTATCTGCGAACAATCTCACCATGGGAAAGTCGGGAGAGTCCGACCTGATCGTGAGCAACTTGCGGACTATGGCGGTCAATCTATCCGGAATATCCATGGGAGAAGTGGTGAGCTGATCCAGCACAAGCCGATGATACTCTGCCCAGATCTCCCTGAAGAGACCCATACGCGGAGTCCGAATCAAGGGTATGATATCACCGGCAGGGTAAGAATAAGAGCTTTCCTGACTTCTCATCTCTGCACCGGAGATCTGAAGAGTAGCATCTTCAAGCTTCTTCCACAGGAGTTCTCCGCCTTCCATACCGAGAGAGTCGTAGTATAGAGCCAAACTTATAGTTAGATAGTAGTAGAGTTTGTGCAGAAAAGGGACATTAGGCAGGGTCGAAAGCTCCCAGGACAGCGTACCATTCATCTCCTTATCCACCTCTATTCCTTTATCTAAAGCCTGAAAGATTGAGGTATCACTATCGCTACCATACACCGGACGAAAGGCTCTGACCAGCATATCTGCCACCGGCACTCCTCCTCTAGAGTCCACGACATCTAAGACAATACGCAGATCTACGGGATGAAGGGGAGGTTTCAACTCTACATGAGGGTCGTAGGATCTAACTAATTCTGTCATACGTCTACTCAGAGTCTCTGCTTCAGCGGGCGAAAGTATCCCCTCCTCTGCTCCCTCGACACTTACTGCAGGTTCAATCCACTGCCCCAAAGCTTTTGGAGTGTAAACACAGATAGACGAAAAAGCAAGCAACAGTAGGATGAATGTACGCCAAAAGAAGGTCATATCTCCAAGCTCTGCACTACTAAGTTCAGGATATCTTCGGCAACCTCCGGCTTAGACTTCAGCCCATACTCCAGAAAGCTACCATCTTTCATGTATATAGTCACTTTATTTGTCTCGGTACCAAAGCCGGCACCGGCATCTTTCAGGGAGTTGTGCACAATCATATCCAGAGACTTCCGCCGCATCTTCGCCACGATATCGGCACCGGAAGCATTCGTCTCCAACGCAAATCCTACGTGAAGAGTTCCCTCACGTTTCACCTTTCCCAGCGTGGCAGCGATATCGGGATTCTGCTCCAGATGAAGGGTCAAATCCCCTTCCTGCTCACGTTTGATCTTCTCCGAAGCCATATCACGAGGACGATAGTCTGCCACAGCAGCACAGAAGATTGCCACATCATACCATTCGGAGTATCCCCGGCATACCGAAAGCATGTCACGCGCACTCTCCACTCGCCTCACTTCAATACTTTTACCCTCCGGTAAGGAATGAACGGGTCCTGTCACGAAGACAACTTCCGCTCCTGCCCGGGAGAAGGATTCAGCCAGCGCCTTGCCCATCTTGCCGGTAGAGTAGTTGCCTATGAACCTCACCGGGTCAATCTTCTCGTAAGTAGGTCCCGACGTGATCAGCACCTTCTTACCCTCCAGCCTATTACTCTGGCGGATCTCTTTCTCGAGAAAGTCTACTATCTCCTGAGGTTCTGCCATCCTTCCTTTCCCAACCAAGTGCGAAGCCAATTCCCCTTCTGCAGGGTCTATGACCTTCACACCCCTACTCCGCAGTATCTCCAAGGACTTCTGTGTCGCAGGATGTGCATACATATCCAGATCCATCGCAGGAGCCACGAAGCACTGCCCACGAGTAGAGAGGTAGGAGGTAATCAGCATGTTGTCCGCCTGTCCATACGCCATCTTGGAGAGCGTCGAGGCTGTCGCCGGAGCCACTACGAAGTAGTCTGCCCACAAGCCCAAGTCCACATGGCTGTTCCAATCCCCCGTCCGCTCGTTGAAGAACTCACTGATAACCGTATGACCACTCAGTGTGGACAGCGTCAGAGGAGTTATGAATTCCTTGGCAGCAGGAGTCATGATCACCTGCACATCCGCTCCACTCTTCACCAGGAGCCTCACCAGTATGGCCGCCTTGTATGCGGCTATACTTCCTGTGATGCCCAGGACTATGTGCTTACCCGATAGCCTGCTCATCTACTTCTTATCCCTTATGGTCGGCACGCATCTTCACTTTCATAAAGGCACGTTTAGTATCCCTCGTGAAGTCTCCCTGCATGATCCATCCGAAGTATCCCGGATCCATCTTGAGCACCTCCTCGGCATCTCTTCCCCGATACTTCCCGAAGTTGATGATCTCCCTGCCCTGAGCATCATAGACCATCCTACCTGCGTAGTCTACAGCGCGTCGCTGCATGGTATACCTCTCCAGTGCAGGGACATCCACGGGGACATCGTCATACATCTCCAGCTGCCCCAGCAGTACCTCATAGGAGGCTCGTGCATCTGCCTCTGCAGTGTGGGCCTCCGTGAGCTCCTTTCCGCAGTAAAACTTGTAAGCAGCACTCAGAGTCCTCTGCTCCTTCTTGTGGAAGATCGCCTGCACATCTACTACTCTTCTATCGGATAAGTCCACGGGTATCTCGCACCGCAAAAACTCCTCCACAAGTATGGGGATATCAAATCTATTGCAGTTATATCCCCCCAGATCACATCCTTCGAGGAAGGAAGCCACCTTAAAACCAAAGGCTCCAAAGGTGGGAGCATCCGAGACATCGGTATCGGTGATATGATGAATGGCAGAGACCTCGGGAGGTATTCGCATCTCGGGATTGATGAGAGAATGCAAGGCCTCCTCCGAACCATCGGGATGGATCTTCAAGAGAGAGATCTCCACAATACGGTCTCGTGAGGGATTGATCCCCGTAGTCTCTAGGTCAAAAAAGACGATCGGACGTTCCAGCGAAAGTCTGCTCATGTTTATGTCTTAGTCAGTTATCGAACCGGGTACTTCCCACTATCGCATCAGGGGCATTACCAGTGCTGTCACCATCTCTCCCTCTTCGATCTCCACAGGAGAGATAAGTCCCGGAGAGGCTTTATCTCCCAGTTTGAATACCACATTCTCGCTCTTTAGGTTGCTAAGTACGCTCATGAGATGCGGAGCTCGGAAGGAGATGGACTGTGGATTGCCCTCATAGGATATCGGGACCTTCTCCTCTGCTGTGGTGGAGAAGTCCATATCACTCGCCTTAAGCTCCAACTCCGAGGGTGAGATCACCAAGTTAACGAGGTTGATGGCTTGATTAGAAAATGGGGATACCCTCCTCAGGGCATAGTAGAGTTGCTGACGGTCTGCAATGATCTTGTTCTCATTATTCCGAGGGATTACCGCTGAATAGTTGGGATACTTACCTACGATCAACGGACACAGAAGGCGGAAGTTTTCTGTGCTAATATCTGCGAAGTTATCGTAGACAGTGATCTTGATCTTAGCTTCCTCATCATCCTTGTCCAGCGTCGAGGAGAGGATCTGAGCAGGCTTCTTCGGAAAGGTGAAGCCAAACGTCTTCCCACTATGATAGTTGGTATTCTCATACATGGAAAGGAGGAATCCGTCAGTCCCCACGAATATCACCTTATCCTCCTTGAAGTCAAAATATACTCCGGTGGTGATGGGGCGCGTATCCTCCACACTGGTGGCGAAGACTGTATAGTCCAGCCCCTTGAGGTAGATACTCTGTGGCATCTCTATCACTACCGGTTCTTCTCCCTCATGTTCCTTGATGCCGGGATAGGCAGATGCATCTTCTGCCCTGAAAGTATAGTGTCCCGACTGATATTCCAGCTTGACATTGAGCGTCTCGGGGTCTACATCCAAAGTAATGGGCTGGTCAGAAATCTCCTTGAGAGAGTCCAGGAGAAGCCACTTACGTACCGCAAAGGTCATATCTTCTCCCTCCTTCTCATCGACCTCAAGACGAGTGATGAGTCGCGTTTCGCTATCGGAAGCCGTGAGTGTCAACTCTTTGTCCTTAAACTCGAAGAGCACACATTCCAGCAGCGGAATAGGGTTCTTTTGGATGATGACTTTACTTACCAGCTGAAAGTGCGCATGTAGGACATCGCTAGATATTCTGAACTTCATGAGTAAATGTATTATGCAGATTAATCACGTAGAGGTACAGGATTCTCTACGTTTGTAAATGTACGCATTTTACCCCCAACAGTCAATTCGCGATTCAAGTATACAAATGAGGGAGGGGGCATACCACCTATTATCATTGCTTATGAGCCCCCTCCTTCGCGACGCGGGGAGACGGTCTCGCGACGAACTTCCCCGCCTGATTCTTTTCGAGTTCACATTGGTTTTTAATTATCAGTGGGTGCCGCCCCGCCGGGGCTCAGACCATTGTTTCGATTCTTACCCGAGGTTCCATTCCGCCCCGCTTCGCGTGGCTCCATTTCACCCCGGGCTTAAACCAATTCACCCGCTCCGCGGGTTCCACCACGAGTTTCGTCTCCGCTGAATCGGTTAGGCGGATTCACGTACCGCCGTTCCCATTTGCCACATTCCGCCATCCTACGTTCCCATTTACCATATTCCGGTATGCGCACATCGTTTTTCAAGACCACACCTACATTTCCATATGCGATTGAATCCGTGAATGCATCATCCTTATCGGTGGGTGCCGCCCCGCCGGGGGTCAGACCGTTGTTTCGATTCTTACCCGAGGTTCCATTCCGCCCCGCTTCGCGTGGCTCCATTTCACCCCGGGCTTAAACCAATTCACCCGCTCCGCGGGTTCCACCACGAGTTTCGTCTCCGCTGAATCGGTTAGGCGGATTCACGTACCGCCGTTCCCATTTGCCACATTCCGCCATCCTACGTTCCCATTTGTCATATTCCGCCATCCCACGTTCCCATTTACCATATTCCGATATGTGCGAATCGTTATTCGGTGGTGGAACCCGCGGAGTGGGTGAACCGGTCTAAGCCCGGGGTGGAGGATGGAGGACGTGACAACGTCCGACTTTCCGGGAACCCCGGGTGCGGAATCACCATACAACCCGAGCCCCGGCGGGGCGGCACCCACCGCATCGCATACCATTCAAATCAATTTGCGATTTAGTACATGAATGCATTACCCCTTATGGATTGGGTGCCGTATTTTTACCGGGATTGCGATGGTGCGAAAATGTGACGAAAAAATTACCCCTCCTTTTTACAAAAAGAAAGGCGGGGTAATTTATTTATTACTCGGACGTTTTTTCGAGAAAAAGGCGGGGTAATTTTTTGGGTAGGGTAAATACCTGTGTGTCAGGGGCGCACTTTTTTCGTTACTTTGAAGCCGAAGAAGCATTATTATTCAGATTATGGTTATTTCTGTGATCGGGGCAACGCATCAGAAATGCCCTCGGGAGGTACTCGAAAAACTGCTCGGTGTGATATTGTCCTCCCACCCGGAACATCAGGTACGCATCGATGAACACTTTGCCAAGATGCTACGTACTGCCGGCATTGAGGTTCCTGCAGAATGCATTGATGATGTGGTACGGTTTCCCAGAACGGATCTCCTCCTCTGCATCGGGGGGGATGGAACCTTCCTGAGGGCAGCAGGGCTGGTGGCAGGCACCGACTCCGTGATCTTGGGGGTCAATACAGGTAGGCTGGGATTCCTTGCGAATATGCTTCCGGATGAGGTCTCTGCCGAATGGGAACACATCCTCCGCGGGGAGAGTGAGACTGAAATCCGTGACCTCATCGTAGTCAAGTCTGAAGGAGTGAGAAGCTTGGAGCGTTCTGCTCTCAACGAGATTGCTGTGCTCAAACGAGATACTGCCAGCATGATCGGGGTGGAGACCTATGTCAATGGGGACTTCCTAGCCACCTACGAGGGTGATGGCGTGATCGTCTCTACTCCCACCGGGTCCACAGCCTATGCGCTGAGCGTGAACGGACCCATCATCTACCCTCAGTGCCCTACCCTCAGCATCTGCCCCATAGCTCCCCATATGCTCAACATGAGACCCATCGTGGTGCCTAACGATGTGGTCATCAATATGCGTATCACCTCCCGCAACGACACCTTTCTCCTCTCCACGGATGGCGGGAGTGTCCCCCTCCATAGCCGGTCTGAGATCACTATCCGGAGGTCCGCTAAGCAGTTGCGAATGCTGAAGCACCCTACCCACTCCTTCTTCCACACTTTGAGGCACAAGCTCCTCTGGGGGCAGGATATGCGCAATGGGGGTATAGTGACGGCATATGCTACAGAGAGCAACTCTCTGTAGAAAGGAACTGATAATTGTTGCTTCCCCTTTTTTCTAACCTAATAATCCATAAACATGAGACATTGGAGACCTTTACTTCTTATTTACTCCCTACTGTGTATACTCACTATCGCCTGCACCCGCGGTGCCAAGAGTGACTTTGTGTTGGTCAAGGAGGGCAAATTCTATATCGGTGAGCGACCTTATCGATATGTGGGTACAAACTTCTGGTACGGAGCACTGCTCGGCTCTCAAGGTGAGGGTGGAGATAGGGCCCGACTGGCGAGGGAACTGGATCACATGAAAGCTTGTGGGATCAATAATCTAAGGATCCTTGTGGGAGCTGATGGCGCCAATGGAGATCGATTCAAGGTGGAACCTACGCTGCAAACCAAGCCCGGGGAATACAATGCGGAGGTCCTAGACGGGCTGGACTACCTGCTGAGTGAAATGGGCAAACGTGGTATGTATGCCATACTATACCTGAATAATAGTTGGGAATGGTCGGGAGGCTACTCACAATATCTAACTTGGTCGGGACATGGTGAGGCACCACTACCGGCTGTGGACGGATGGGAAACCTTTAGGGACTATGTGTCACAGTTTGCCGACAGCAAGGAGGCTCAGGCACTATTCATGGACCATGTGCGATATATCCTAGGACGTACCAACGCCTACACAAGGAAAAAGTATATAGAGGACCCCACCATCATGTCGTGGCAGATAGGCAACGAACCGCGAGCCTTCAGTGATGCTGCCAAGCCGGGCTTCGAGGCATGGATGAAGGAGGCAGCAGCGCTGATCAGAGAGCTGGATCCGAACCATCTCATATCTACAGGAAGTGAAGGAAAGTACGGCTGCGAGGTGGATATGTCCCTCTTTGAGCGGTTACATGCCGACCCCAACGTAGACTATCTCACCATCCATATCTGGCCCTACAACTGGAATTGGGTGGACAAAGGAAACATCCCTTCGGGAATGGACTCCGCCTTGATGCTCACTCACCTCTACATCGATGAACATGTGGAGGTGGCTCAGAGATTGAATAAACCTCTGGTGATCGAGGAGTTCGGTTTCCCGAGAGACAGCGTGAGGTATACCCCGGGCTCTCCAACGACTCTTAAGGACAGATACTATACGGATCTCTTCGGATATGTCTTGGAGTCCATACAGAAAGGTGCGCCCCTCGCCGGAGCCAACTTCTGGGCCTGGGGCGGAGAGGGATGCACCTCTGAGGATCATGACTATTGGCAAAGGGGCGACGATTACACGGGTGACCCCGCACAAGAGCCGCAAGGACTCTATTCAGTCTTTGCCGTGGATAGTTCGACGATGGAGATCATTACGCGCTACGCACGCTCTTTCAGTGAATTGAAGTAGTTTTCTTGCCAATGGATTTAACCTTTCTATAGTGCGGCAAGGCTATGGTGATCAACAGGATATAGCCTAGGACGATCCAAAGCATGCCAAAAAGGTAGGCGAAAGAGTAGCCTTTCAACCCGGCTATCTGCCCGAAGATCAAGAGACCCAAGCCCATACCCACATCAAAGGAGGTGAGGAAGGTGGAGTTGGATGCCCCCCTTCTATTGGCAGGCACGCCTTCATTCGCCATAGCTTGGAGCGTCGGCATCTGAACCCCGAAGCCCAATCCGAGGAGGAAAGCGCTGATATGGTATCCCCACACGTTAGGCATATAGACCAAGATGGGGAAGGCTATGAGTAAGAAAATCGTGCCTGCAGTAAGTATTGCAGCAGGCCCTCGGTGGTCGTATATCTTCCCGGCGAAGACGCGCGTGAGGATAATAGCGACAGCCAGCACGATATAGAAGTAGCCTAGCACGGGTATACCAATGGATTGACCATACAGTCCGGCGTAAGAGATCACTCCTGCATAGGTACATATGTACGCCATGATCACAATAGATGCAGGGACCGCCATACGCTCGAAGAGACCTTTGAAGCTAAACTTAAGACCCGAATGCGCGATCTTGGGTACCTTGACCGGAAGAGCCAAGAGCAGACCGCCCACACAGACCGCAAATGCGACATAGAATGCCATTCTGAAGGAGGTTTGCCGAGCGAGGTTGGTGGCGATGAAGGGTCCTATAGCAAGAGCAGTGGTCATGCTTAAGCCGAAGATTCCGATGCCTTCTCCACGACGGGAGTGTGGCACAATGTCTATAGATATCGTACTCCCTGCCGTATTCATACAGCCCCATGTGGCACCGTGCAGGAACCTCAATACCAGCATAAAGGCTATAGTGGAGACCATTGGGTAGCCTAAGAAAAGTAGCGTAAAGGCTACGAAGGAGACGATATAGACGCTTTTCCTTCCAAGTCTATCCAGCAAATATCCGGTGAGGGGGCGTGTAATGATCGCTGCCAGCGTATACATAGAGAGGACAAGCCCGATCTGCGACTCCGGGGCATGCAGTTCGTGCTTCAGAAACAGGGGCAAAAGAGCTATCAAGAAGTAGAATCCCACTGCCATGACCAGGTTGGCAATGGTGATGAAGACGAAGTCTCTCGTGAAGAGCTTCTCCCTCTTATGAGAATGAGTGGTTGAGGGTTGATTCATAAGTTGTATGCTAAAGGCTAAAAAAGGAAAAACAAAGAGCCATATCTCACCTCCCAGCGGTGAGATATGGCTCTTAATGTCTATACTTCTACCGGTAGAAAATATCAGAGAAGACCCTTGAAGAAGTCATTCCCCTTGTTGTCGACCAAGATGAACGCCGGGAAATCCTCCACTTCGATCTTCCATATTGCTTCCATACCCAGCTCGGGATACTCCAAGCACTCTACAGACTTGATGCTATCCTGAGCCAAGATGGCAGCGGGTCCCCCGATACTGCCAAGATAGAAGCCTCCATGACGCTGACATGCATCCGTGACCTCTTGACTGCGGTTTCCCTTAGCTATCATGATAAGGCTACCTCCATGAGACTGGAAGAGGTCTACATAGGGGTCCATACGCCCTGCCGTTGTAGGACCGAAGGAGCCTGAGGGCATTCCTTCAGGGGTCTTGGCAGGTCCTGCGTAGTAGATGGGATGATCTTTAATGTACTGCGGAAGGTCTTCTCCGCGATCCAATCTCTCCTTGATCTTGGCATGAGCGATATCACGACCCACGATAATGGTTCCTGAGAGGGATAGACGGGTAGCCACGGGATACTTATCGAGCTCAGCAAGTACCTCCGACATGGGGCGATTGAGGTCGATATGCACCACCTGACCCTCCGTACCTTGACGGTACTCTTCGGGGATCAGCCTGCCGGGATTGGTCTCCAGCTTCTCGATCCAGATACCTTCCTTATTGATCTTAGCCTTGATGTTGCGGTCTGCCGAACAGCTAACACCCAGACCTACCGGACATGAGGCTCCGTGACGTGGCATGCGGATCACGCGAATGTCGTGGGCAAAATATTTGCCACCAAACTGTGCACCGATGCCCAGGCTGTGAGTCTCCTTGAGCAGCTGTGCTTCCAGCTCCTTATCGCGGAAGGCGTGTCCATACTCATTCCCGTGATCCGGCAACTCATCGTAGTACCGAGCGCTGGCAAGCTTCACAGTCTTGAGATTTGCTTCAGCAGAGGTGCCACCGATCACGAAGGCGATATGATAGGGAGGGCACGCTGCAGTACCCAGAGACTTCATCTTTGAGACCAAAAAGTTCACCAATCTCTCCGGCGTAAGGAGCGCCTTAGTCTCCTGATAGAGGTAAGTCTTATTGGCAGATCCCCCACCCTTGGCGATACAGAGGAACTTGTATTCATCTCCCTCTACTGCCATGAGGTCTATCTGAGCAGGTAGGTTGCACCCTGTATTCACCTCCTTGTACATATCCAGGGGAGCGTTCTGTGAGTAGCGCAGATTCTCCTCTGTGTATGTATCATATATACCATGTGAAATATGTTCGGCATCGTTGAATCCGGTCCATACTTGTTGTCCCTTTTTACCCAGTACAATAGCAGTTCCCGTATCTTGACAGAAGGGCAACTTACCCTTGGCAGAGACCTCGGCATTGCGCAAGAAGGTCAGTGCCACAAACTTGTCATTCTCCGAAGCCTCCGGGTCAGATAGGATCTTTGCCACCTTCTCCTGATGCTCCGTGCGCAGGTAGAATGAAGCATCATGGAAGGCTTGGCGCGCCAGCACCCTCAGGGCCTCAGGCTCTACCTTGAGAATCTCCTTGCCCTCAAACTCTGCCGTGCTAACATACTTATCTGTAAGTAGATAATACTCCGTACGCTCCGAACCTGTCGGAAACATTTCCTGATAATGGAATTCCTTATTTGCCATCGCAATAGATACTATTAATATAGAAGTGATTGATGTATTAATCGCTTGTTTTGTAGAACAAAAATACTAAAAACTCACGCTCCTGAAGCGCAACCTGCTGAATATCCGTCTCTTGATGACCCGAGACCCTCCTACAAAAAATGCTTAGCGATCTTACAAACATCCAACTAACTCTTTGAATTACCCCGCCTTCTTCCGAACGCTATCTATACCTATGCCAAAGAGCGGGCAGTGCAAAGTTCTATCTCCGGTACTGATGACGTAAAGAATTTATTTGTACCTTTGCGCCGATATTCACGTTAATATATTCCGAAAAAGAATTATGCTGAACCATTACGAAACCGTTTTCATTTTAACTCCCGTTTTGTCTGAAGATCAGATGAAGGAAGCGGTAGACAAGTTCTCCAAGCTGCTTACAGACAATGGAGCAGAGATCACCAATCGCGAAGAGTGGGGTCTGCGGAAGCTAGCCTACCCTATCCAGAAGAAGTCCACAGGCTACTACACCCTGCTGGAATTCGATGCCGAACCTAGCCTCATCGCTACGCTGGAAACCAACTTCCGCCGTGATGAAAAGGTGATACGCTTCCTGACCTTCCGTCAAGACAAGTTTGCGCATGAATATGCGCTGAAGAGAAGATCACTGAAGTCTAACCCCAAAGCAGAAAAGAAGGAGGAAAAGTAAATCATGGCACAACAGAAATCTGAAATCCGCTATTTGACCCCCATGGCAGTCGACTCTAACAAGAAGAAGTACTGCCGATTCAAGAAAGCCGGCATCAAGTACGTCGACTATAAGGACCCCGAATTCCTGAAAAAGTTCCTCAACGAACAGGGAAAGATATTCCCTCGTCGTCTCACCGGCAACTCGCTCAAATTCCAGCGCCGTGTGGCTCAGGCCGTCAAGCGTGCACGCCATCTCGCTCTCCTACCCTACGTCACGGACTTGATGAAGTAAGGTATCCCACAGCGAGACATTATGTAGATAGAATATAAATCCCTAAAGGAGACAGAATATGATAGTTATTTTGAAAGAAGATATACCTAACCTGGGCTTCAAGGACGAGATCGTAACTGTGAAGGACGGGTATGGACGCAACTTTCTAATCCCTAGAGGTATGGCAGTCATCGCCTCAGAGTCCGCTAAGAAAGTATTGGCTGAGGATCAGAGACAACGCGCCCACAAACTGGCGAAGATCAAGGAAGAGGCAGAAACCCTGGCTAAGCGTATGGAAGGAACCACCCTCACCCTGCGTACTAAGACCAGCAATGCCGGTACTATCTTCGGATCTGTCAATAATGTACAGATTGCGGATGAGTTGGAAGCCTTGGGCTTTGATGTCAATCGCAAGATGATCCAGCTCCCCGGCTCCATCAAGGAGGTGGGCAACTACATCGCCAAGGTGCGCCTGCATAAGGATGTGACTGTGGAGGTCCCCTTCACCGTGGTGTCTGAAGATGCCAGTGATGAGGAGGTAGAGGCTGTGGCAAAGGGAGAAACCCTCGCCACTGACAATGAACCCGCTGAGGAGGCTGACAAAGAGCCTGAGAATACCGAAGCAGATCAACCTGAAGAATCCACTGAGGATACCGAGGAGACTGAAGCCTAAGAGGTCTAGACTCACTGGAAATCGAATAGGAGGAGCGAGGGGCTTATACCCGTTGCTCCTCCTTCTTGATAAACAGAAGTAGGGCGGGGTACTAGTAAGGTTACCCCGCCCAAGTTTTTCACTTTCCCCGCCTTTAATTAACCAATCGAAATCCCTTCATGCGCTAAGAAGTCTTGCCGGACCCTGACTCAATGGTTATTAATAGCTTGTAGGCATATCTTCAGGGACTACGATGATAAAGTCTGCAATACCGACATAGGCTTCGTCCAACTTATCCATGCTTTCCTGACGCAGGGCTGATATGGTACAAATCTTGGCGTCCTGGACGAACTGTTTGAGATAGTGGGGTATACCATTGCCATTGTCACTGTGGTATCTGCCGTGATAGTGTACCAATATTCCTCCCGGTGGGAGATGACCCGCTATATTCCACGCCATGGTAGCGTCCTTGAGACTTTGAGCTGCTTGCAGATTGGCAATATGCTGTGGGTCGTGTGCCTTTCCTTTCATCATACTCATGGTCGCGAATATATTGGCATCACCTACTGACTCCGGTTCAAACTTGCTCAGGGGAACGAACAACACTTGCGCTGACTGGGGAAGAGCTTTGAGCTTCTCTACTCCTTTTCTATTCACAAGATCGGCATACCGACGAGGGACATTCGTCCCAATGACTGGAATACCGTTCTCCTTGGCATAGTCTACTAGGGGTGCATAATCTGTTTCATAGTTATCCCAGTGCTTCCCCTCTTTCAGATAACGTTCTTCGGAAATAGTTCCAAGCAAGTACTCCTGCAATACTTGGTCGACATCGCGCTCTATCATTTCCAAACCAACTGTAAGAGGATGCTTATTCTCGTTTAGGCTTTCTAGGACCTTTAGTTCAAGCCAATGAGTGATAGGACAGTTATGAATCTCTCCAAAGAGTAGTATATCAGACTTCCCTGCACCTGATATCAGCTCGTCAAAGGTAACCTCAGTACCATTCCTGTCAAAAATCCTGTAACTGACCGGTGATCCGGCTTTGGCAATGCCACAATAAAGCATGCCCAGCAAGGCAAGTAGAAAAAGTGTATAGAGTCTCATACATTATTACTCCTCCGGCTTCTTGATGCATCTGATGGCACAGTACTGTTCATCATCACCCAAGTCATCAAGCATTATTTTTGCCTTAATCATATCCGTCTTCACCTTATCGGTATAACGGTAGTAAAGACTGAAGAAAGCAGAGTTCTTACGTCTGCCACCATCGACCCAATACTTGGCGGCAATGCTTATGTTGCCAAGTACATTCTGCCCGACGAGTTCAAATTCACGCTCCACATCAGTAGGGTAGCTTTTCCAGAATTTTTCATTCTTAATTACCTCTTCAGTTATCTCTTCATGTGCATCCCCGAGATAGCGACCGGTTATCTTAAGGTAAGCGTTGCTGAATGGGGCATCCGGTTGGGGAGTAGTGGGATTGTAGATCAGGTCGAGCGGATCGATGTGAATAGGAGGATTGACGTACTCGTACCGGTAGGCGGCTCGTTCATTGCCATCTCCTTTTATGGCATAAAATATCGTGGGCAGAAGGTATTGGTCCCCATCTATCTCGGGTACGAAAGTCCTGAAGTCTTTGGAGGTTGGGATTGCATATCCTTCAGGACAGGCTGCTTTTGCCTCTTTCCACATGAATTGACCACTGTTCATAAAGTCCTTTCGAATATTGTACCCTGACTCATACCACTCGACAAGTGAGGGTGGCACTTTGCCGGGCACAATGTTCAGATGCTTGTCAGTAAACTTGCCTGGCTCTAGCCCCACATTATATTCAGCCATACGAGGGAATGGGTGTCTGTCAGGGAAGGCACTGTAGGGGGATAGCATTGATTGGGTCAACTCCATAGTGATCGGCTTGAGACCCACAGAATCGGGAAAGGAGATGGTGACTTTTCCCTGAAGATCATCATGCTCATTTCTACCCGCCGCAATGATCACTTTATTCCCCTCCAAGGTAAATGTAAAATGTGCAGGGTCAGTTGTTACTTTCAAAGGTGGCGTTATCGTCTCAGTGTGTACGAAAACCTTCCCATCGTGCCGTAAGGTTTGCACTTTGGTTACCTTAACGTTGACTGTCTGCTCTCCCCCTTCCGGTTTGAATGGTTCTAACTTTTCGGGCGAGAACTCTACGGTGTAGTTGCTTTCGGGGAGTTGTGGTTGCGGATTGATGGGGGCATCATTTTTACAGGCTTGCAGTAAAATAGTTGCCAAACATGCCAAGAGCATGGTCTTAGTTACCTTCATTGTTCTGTTAGTTGTGTTGTTATTTGATTATGAATGTTTTACTTGCACTATTTTGAGTAAGCATCTTACAGAATTCCCCCAGTGTTTGTGGAGAAATCGAGTTCAGAATCTTATCGTACTTCGCAAATTCTTCGGGACTTTCACCTTGATCAATGGCTGTCTGCAATGCCTCTTCCCATGCCCGCCCGTTATTTGGAGTTAACGCTGCAGACTTGTTGTTGGCAAAGAGCTGTCTGAGACCATGCACGATTTGGGATGAAGGAAAACCATGTCCCAGGTCTGTCCAAATTCGGATAACCTCGGCTCTTAACTCTTCTGAATCTTTTAGGGAGGTACTGTTTTCAAACTCGAAGACATAAGAGAGTATTCCGGGAGCTGTCTCAGTCATATATAGGCTGATGTAAGGAGAGTAGACCCAGCCAAGTTCCTTACGGAGACGGTCCAACAACCGGGCACGTAGTAGCTCTCTGACCATCTTTAGTTGGATGCTGTTACGTGTACCTGCATCAAGACTGCCGAAGAAGAGCTGATGACAAGTAATGGTTTTGCCTTCAGCCTCCTCTCGCTCGAGTATCACGGTATGAGTGGATGGTTGCGGTAACCGATAACTTTGTGTAATCTCTTTACAGGGCATCGTTCCAAGCGTCTTTCCAAATACCATAATTACACTATCCGGAATAATCGGTCCCATAACAAGTGTGTAGCCAAGTGTAGTACTAAAGAGGTCGGTGTACATGCGACAAATCTCTGAGGGAGTAACAGAACGCATTAATTTCGGAGTTACCCTATTAGCGACTCGTGGTGCTGACTGTAAGATGGAGTCTCGATACAGTGCTACCAGATTGGTTGGATTTCGGTCTATTATTCCTTGTAGGATGGAAGGCTTGCCGAGGTTTTCGATCTCTTCAGAGACCACCTCCTCGTAAGCGTCCTCCGGAATGAAGCTATGGAGCATGCGTGCTTTAACGGTCAGCAGAAGTTTGCCAAGTTGATCCTTTGGTGCTGAACCATAGTAACCATGCTTATTGTGACTGATACTACTTCCCAAGGTTAGCCCATTGGACTCCAGTATTCCCTGCCATGTCTCCGCAGATATGGTGTCGCTTCCTATCACAATCCCTCCCATATCAGCGTAACCAACCATACCCTCGTACTGTGAATAAATGCTATCGGCAAGGACATCCAGCCCTTGATTACCCATGTAGTGTAGTCTTATTCTTTCCTGTTGCGTTGGTTTCACTACCAATATCATCCCATTAGGATAGTGCGCAACGGTTAGTCCCATTGACTGAATGTACTCCACAGAGAGGGGAGTCATAGCTGAATCTTCCGATAAAGCAAGAAGGGCATTAGGAAATCCAAAGGATTGAGGGAGGTCATTCTCATGTTCTCTTTGCCTTGAATGAGGTAGTGTTGGCAGAGACGTAGCTACGTACTCTGCAAGTGCAATACGCTTTAGTGTATCCACGCCTAGCTTCCCCCCGGATCCTCTCTTATAGGCAAGGAGTGGACTGCGGAGGCAATCTGAGAGCAACTCTTGAATAAGATGGTCCAACTGTGGCTGTTGCGTAAGCTTCCGGTACTCTTTTTCTTCTTCCTTGGTTAGCGTGAGACCGACTTGCAGAGGACGATGCTGAAAGACCACGTCCTCATAGTACTCCTGCCATTGAGTGGGTGTACTAAGATTATCAGGAACGTTTAACATCCTCAACTGCTCAGAGGCAAAGCTCCGATAGAGTTCCGGACTCTGACACAACCCTCGTTCTCGTACAGTATGTAGAAGTTGCATGGCTTCACGAAACCGTTGTAGTAACAAAGACTCGTCAGAAGAGCATATTCTTAGAGTGAGGTGAGACGTCTGTCCCAGATAGATTTCGCTTGTCAGACCCACATCGCACTGCTTCCGAAGAATCTCTCCCATAACCCTTATCGCCATATCGGCAGCCAACCGTTGAACATAATCTCCGGGGGTTAAGTATGGGAATGATACTGTCAGGGAGTGTTGCTCATACAAGGTATCGGAGACAAGTTCGGCTTTACCTCCGTCCGGATACTGCAACACTATGGATGGAGGATCGGGAGCCGTTTGTGCTCTTTGCGAGCAGAGTCGCTTTAAACTATCCTCAACCGATATAGGATCAAAATCTCCAACTATTACTAGAGTGGCAAGATTAGGTTTATACCATTTGTTGTAAAAATTGCACAACCCCTTTCTTTCAGTATGACCGATATTCCTAATGTTGTTTACGGGAAGATGATCCTTATGTGTACCAATACCCATATGAAGAGAATAGAAAGGGTCGTCCTCAGAATGTGCACGGATCTCTTCGATAATTACCTTTCGCTCGCGCTCAATATGCTTCGAGGTCAAGGTGGCATTGTCCAGAATATCAGTCGCTGCCAATAATGTGCTATCAAGTACTTGTGCCGGTCGGCTGGGAATACTGAACGTATAAATAGTACGATCGTATCCGGTGAGGGCATTGAGGTCGTACCCGAAGACTCCTCCATGCCTCTCTACAAACCGAGTGAGTTCGTCGTCAGGGAAGTGTTGTGTTCCTGCCAATGCAACATGCTCAATGTAGTGTGCAACTCCCGCCTCCCCTTTGCCATGGTCTTCTGCCCAAGAACCAACTTCCAAAATTAACCTCACCTCCACCTTTTGACCTACGAACTGCTTTCCCGGATGCAACACGCACCGAAGTCCATTAGGAAGTGTGAGAATCTCTTTTTCTTGCGCAAAGCCCTTTGAGTGATACCCAAAACAGGATAGAAAAAGGATTAGGATGATGGGATGCTTAAGCAACATGATTATCGGTAGCAAGAAACAGGTTACAACTTCTTACCTGTCACTTGAACTACAGAGTAGCCTGTTTCATACTCGTTATCGAAGATGGTGGTTAATTCTATTTCACCTTTATGGACATCCATACTGAGCTTAGTTTCTGTAAAATGCGTGGGCTTGCCATCTGCATCATCTTTCCATCCATCAGTTCGAGTGTCTGAGTAGAATAAGATCTGATACGGAATTACACTGGTCTGTATTATCCAATCTTTGACATCAGGTTGAGAGATATGATCCAGCATTCGCTCAAAGGGTGAGAAGGTGAATATGAAGGGGAAAGCATATTTATCGTCCTCAGTGTAGACCATCTTCAATGCATCTCTCTGAACCGGTAGTGAGACGATTTCTGTAATGCTCTTTGTTACCGGAGTTTTTATCTGTTTTGTATTTGGATCCAGTTCCATAGTCAAATATCCGACGTTATAGGTTTCCGGACTCTGGAGTGACCATTTGGAAAGAGCCAATAGTTTTTTCCTTTCCTCAGAAATATTTTCTTCAGGATCCACGTTCCAGTACTCTCGATCTTTAATGGTCAGATTCTGATAGACACTCCCAAACGCATCGGAGAGTCCGAAAGCATTTTCAGGCATGGCGAGAATAGGACGCTCCTTAGTTGCAAGCGGACTAAGAGTAAGAGTTACCACCTGTCGATCAATCTTATACTCTTGAGGGTGTACAAAGTTGTGTACTTCGGACCCACCGGGCGTCTTCACCGTCCCATTAAACTCCCACGGACCAAGAATTGAATAGAGATCCATACCATATTGGCTCTTGTAGTACTCAAGTAATTTTTTTTGCTCAGGGGTAAGATCCACCGTAACGACCGAAGGATTGATAACCAGGACAAACTGCTTACCATCCCAGAAGGTCTTCTCTGAAGCTTTAATCACACTCAGATTAAAGGAAAGTTTAAGTTCCTGAGAGACTTTGGGCGCTTCATCCTTAAACTTGACTTTGAAGATGTCCTTGTTTTGGTCTCCGGTGAGGATAAGTTGCTCCGGAGAAATCTGAAGAAGACTAGCAACAGTAGGATCCTGTGGCTCTAACTTTACTATAGATCCGGAACGAGATGGGACTGTGCTTATTACGGAGATCGAAGTTTCAGACTTTACTCCCGGAGTTAAATCCCCCTTTTGAGAGTCAACCCCTGAAATAAGATTGGAAAGAGTCAAAGTATTTTTTCCTTCATACTCCGGAGAGTTTGATCTACACCCACACAGATTCCCAATTGTGAGCAAAACTACAGTTGCAGCAAACAGTTTTCGTAGTTGTTTCATATTTATAATGTTTTGGGATTATCATAGTATGACATAAGTAGTCCACCCGGGATTCTGCTCCGGAGCATAAGTGTTGTAGCGCTCAGACGGAGGGATCGGCCATGTAAACCTATAGTCATTAGGCTGTATAGTTTTCTCCTCTGTCCCATTGCTGTTGTACAAGATACAGGGTAAACCCCAGCGCTTCAGATCCAAGTAATTCTTACCCTCTCCAACGAACTCCTCCAACTTATCTTTCTGCAGGAGCTTGAGATTTTCCGCAGTACTCTTATTACTTCCGATCCCTGTCGGATACCCCGTATAACCGTCTATAATCCTCGCCGCTTCATCAGCTCTATTAGTCATAATCAGCGCCTCCGCCTTCGTATAAAGGATCTGTGGCGGACGATATACTGAAGCCGCCTGAACGCTCTGTTCCGGGTTGGTTAGGATGCGGGCATACTTACCAATGACAGGTTGCTTGAAACCCTCCAGCTGCATGGTATACTTCTCATGACGCGGAGAAGACGGGGAAGGGCAACGGTTGGGAGCCATTAAGAATGTAAACTGCAACAACCGAGGCAAAGTCCGTTCTGAAGCATTTACTCCTCTGTAGAAGCTTTGGGCAGTGATTGGATAGATCCATAAGGCCCCCTCTCCGGTTTGCCAGCTTTGCCGAGGGATATCCGCTAAACGAAGACTTTTTGTAGGAGTGAGACGTTGAGCATTTTCTGCCATTTGGATGACTTTCCGATAATCTCTCCGGTATAAGTACACTTCAGCCCACATTGCATACAATAATGTGGGTGTAAGGTATGTATTCGTATACGAGTATCGTTCGGGCAGAGAGTTATATAGCGTCTCCGCAACCGTAAATAGACGGTGAATCTCTTCTAAGCAAACTTCCTTGGTACTCCTCGGAGCATCGGCTTCTGCCGTACTGTTCCGTAGGATTATGCCCAAAGGATGCTGCCGGTCAGAATAGGGTGTGGAGAAAAGTTGGAGAAGGTTGAAATAGATCCACCCCTTCAACTGGTTGACCTCTGCCATTACCTGAATGTATTGATAGTCAGGGGGTGACGAAAGAGATCGTTCAAGAATAGCATTAAGGCATGCAATGGCTTTATAGCTATCTTCCCAAGTGGTCTGAGCCAAGGGAATAAGTTCTTTTGTATCCCAATGATATAGCTGGTTCCGAACAGGATCTCGATTGAGATAAGCAGAGGGCATGAAGTCTCCGGCTAATACTGAAAGGTCAAACGGATCTACTGATATCGAGAGGTAAGCACTTGCCATCATCTCACGAGCCGAAACGCCATCCATTAGCGGATCTTGTATATGGTTCTGAATGGGAATGTTCAGATTGCACCCTTGCGTACACAAAACTAAGAGTGTTAGAAAGCTCAAGTATCGGTAACATCTCATAATCACTAAAATGTCAGGGTTGCATTCAGGGTGATGATCGGCTGTACGGACAATGCTACTGTACCTGCTTCGGGGCTACCATCTGTATAGGGGGTAAGCACAGCCAAGTTGCTACCCTGAATGGCAAGGCTTCCGTAACGAATAAGATCATACGTGGATTTTTGCAACCACCCTGCCGGGATACGATACCTCAAAGAGAGCTGAGAGAGTTTGAGAAAGGCAGAATTAGCTAACATACGACTGTTTGGTAGCAGGATATAGTTATTGTAAGCGGTAGTGGAGAGAAACGGTGTAGGATAGATTTTTCCTTCGTCACCATTCTTGAACCAAGTTTGCTCAAGCACACCTTTTGGAGCATTCTTATATGAACTCGCTTGGTCTCGAATATAGGTATTGGCAAAAGGAAGTTTACCTCCAAATGCATAGTAGAAATAGACACTCAGCTCTAATGAACGGTAAGAGGTCAAAATGGAGATAGTCCCGGTGTAAGGATTATCCGAGCGACCTAATTGTTGGACATCTGCACGAGTAATAGAAGAGGACAGTGATTTTTCTTCTCCCGTAGGTGTCAGTAGCATAGGTACTCCCGTTGCCGGATTAATTCCTAATGAATTCCATCCGTAGAGTATATTGTATGGCTCCCCTTCTACATAGGTAGGCAGGAGGTCATCCGGACTGACGTACATTGCTTTACGGTCATACAAGCTGATGACTTTGTTATTGTTGTATGCAAGACTACCTCTCAATGTAAGTTGCCAGGCATCGGTATTAAGAATATTTGAGGAGAAAGTGAACTCTGTTCCTTTGTTTTGCAGGACCCCAATGTTACGCTTCTGGAAGCCATATCCACGAGAAGCGGCAACCGGAACATCCATTAAGGCATCAGTGGTAAGCCTTTGGTACCATTGCAGACCTATATTATGTCTCTTGAATATACCCACAGAGAGTCCGAGGTCAAGGCTGCATGTTTGTTCTGCCTTAAGATCCGGATTGTAAAGGCGAAGCATACTCAACTCCCGATCAGACGCATAGTATCTGTCCGAATAGGAGAAGATAGGTATGGTTTCCTCACTTGTGATACCCGTCAGATTAGCAGTATATCCATAGGAAATACGCGTGACGAAATCCGTAATCCATGGAGCAACCTGCTGAATAATCCCCTCACAATGCAATCCTGAGCCAAGAGCCCAAGCACTGTTCCAACGCTTTTGCTCGGGAAGTACACTGCTGGCATCAGCTTTGTACGTACCAAACAGATCCAACAATTGCCTGTAAGAATATCCGAACGCCGCTCCTGCCCCCACTTGTGCGTAACTATACTGGTAGCTATTGAAGGAAGGCTTCCAATTGGGATTGGTTATTCCCATATTGGCACCAGAAATAAAATTCAACCTCCCGGTTCCATGACCGGTGGCTTGTAACCGGTCAATGTTATTGTAAAAGTAGTCGTAGTTAGCGGTGAGAGTAAGGTGGTGTGCTTTTCTCAGGCTAATCTCATAGGAAGCTCTCACATTGGTACTGAGGGTAATATTGCTATTCTTTCCTCGTGTAATCCGACCTTGAGCCCACTTGGGTTTTCCGATATGTCTCTGATCATAACCGGTAGAGGGAGCTACCTCTTGTGCATCGTCATACAGTAGGTCCAGTCCAACCACGGCATCAATTCTTAGTCCCTTCAAGGGAGAGACATTGGCAGAGAAACTAGCAGAGGTACCGTATTGATTGTCATAAGAGCTGTATTGGTTGAATAGGTCCGAGTAAGCTCTATTCCCCGGATATGAAAAGAGAAGTTTGCTTTGAGGACTTTCGTAGGCATTCAGGTTGTAAAGCATGCTTTGAAGCCCAAACGAAGAACTATTGGGACTTGTGTGCCTACCGTAAGTCCCCCCGGCTTGAAGCGATAGGTAGCCAAGAATTCCCAGCTCCCAGTCCAAGGATAGTCTAACCTGAGCTTTCCGGTAGTCATTGCCCGGAAGCTGCCCTTGTTGCTGTCCAAAACCCGCAGAAGTATAGTACGAAACAGCATCAGAACCTCCTCGCACGCTTATGAAATGGTTCTGGTAGAAGGTATTTCGCATCAGGATCTTAAACCAATCCGTGTTTGATTGCCTGAGAGAGTCCAATCGCTCCTGAGCCTCAGCGAGGAGAAATTCTTTGCTAACTCCTAGAGGCGTTCCGAAGTAGCTATTGTACAGCTTATTGACATCTTCAAGCCCCCTGTTTTTTTCCATTAAATTGATGTAGTCCGAAGACAGGAGATAGCCGGGTGCAGCAGGATTCTGCAAGTGTCGTTCATACTCGAGTTTCTCGACACTGTCCATCATCTTCAAGGGACGAGTACCACGCATCGCAATGCCAAGGTCTGTACTATAACTAATGGTAATAGGACCTTTCCGCCCTCGCTTGGAGCGTATTTCCAGCACGCCGTTGGCTGCTTTTATTCCATAGATTGCACATGCCACAGCATCTTTTAGCACCTTGATCTCATCAATGTCCAATGGATTCAGAAGCATAAAAGCATCTGATGAAATAACTTTCCCGTCCAGCACGTACAGTGGCTCGTTAGCCGTATCTCCTCGTCTGAGCGAAGAATTTCCTCGGATGCGAATCTCGGGTTTACCACCAAGCTCTGAACTTGGAGTGACAGTTAACCCGGGAGCCAACCCCTGTAACGCCATTCCTATATCCAACATCGGTTTCCGTTGCAGTACATGCATGTCTACCCGACTTACCACTCCATTCTTCTCTCTGATACCGATGTCATTTACGTTTGCTCGGACTTCAACTACCAAGTCTTTCAGCTTATGAGTTGCCTCGTAGAGTACTACTCTAATGTTTATATTGTTCCCCCGTAGCTTGAGAGTATCTTCTTTACAGCCGACAGATCGAGTAATGAGTATATACTCCCTTGAGGGGATTTCTCGCAATTCAAATCTTCCCTCCTTATTTGTAACCATTTTCTTTGCTTCAGTAACCTGCACGAGGGCACCTGATATTGGCACCCCATGTACATCTACCACAATTCCACTCACCGAGTAGCCGGATGTCTGAGCAGAAACCACATCAAGGCTAATGCATAACCCCAATAGTAGCAATAGACAGTAAACTAAAGGAAAAGGAACGTTACTCTTCCACCACATAAATTATTTCTCCTAGCTTTATGCACCCGGTATCTGAATCTCTGCAAAGTTAGTTTGCTTACAACTGCGTGGAGATAACCATCAGTAGGTATTTTTTTCGTCATTTAATCAATACCTATTGGTATTTTTGGGGAAGAGAAAGTGTATCATTTCCTTTTCCAAGAGCAAATTGATATATGTCTGGCATGATCCTATAGATGCGGAAAAAGCCCGATGAAGTCTACCTCAAAGAGATCGACACTATCCAACCACTAGACCGATCAACGGCAAGACCTAAAGCATCCAAAAACAAAAAGCGGGGTAATTCAAAAATTACTCGGACATTTTTTTTGAATTACCCCGCCTTTTTGTCGACAAAAAGGCGGGGTAATCTTCATCAACTCCAAGGCATTAATAATCAACTAGTTACGAAGAGAGCTAAATAGCTTCGTTTTCAATAGATTTTATGGGCATCTGAAGAAGAAGTAAAGAGCTTTACCACCTCTACAGGGGTGATCTCTTACTTCCTCAAGTACCCATTACATCAAATTGCGAATCAGCCACTATAACCGGGGGCTACAGTGCTATGGGGCACGGTAGCCCTCCCCTTTTTTGTATCTTTGCCCCCGTTCTATCAAGCACTTAACTTTCCTATGGATATAAACTTCGTCGAAGAACTCAAGTGGAGGGGGATGATCCATGATATCATGCCCGGAACTGAAGATATGCTCAACCGCGGTGAGATGGTCTCAGCCTACGTAGGCATCGATCCTACTGCCGACTCTCTGCATATAGGTCACCTCGTAGGGGTGATGATGCTGAAGCACCTTCAGCGTGCCGGACACAGACCTATCGCGGTGATAGGCGGTGCCACAGGCATGATCGGAGATCCCTCAATGAAGTCTGCAGAACGCAATCTCCTAGATGAGGAGACTTTGCGTCATAATCAAGAGGCAATAGGAAGGCAATTGGCTCACTTCCTAGACTTCGACAGCGATGCAAAGAATGCTGCCAAGCTTGTGAATAACTATGATTGGATGAAGGATTACTCTTTCCTCGGCTTTATTCGCGACATCGGTAAGCATATCACTGTGAACTACATGATGGCTAAGGATTCGGTCAAGAAGCGTCTGGCTGCCGACTCTAAGAGTGGACTCTCTTTTACGGAATTCTCCTACCAACTAATTCAAGGCTACGACTTCCTCTACCTTTACGAGCATGAAGGGGTAAGGCTTCAGATGGGTGGTTCGGATCAGTGGGGCAATATTACGACCGGGACAGAGTTGATACGGCGAAAGCTGGGTGGCGAAGCCTATGCTCTGACCTGCCCTTTGATCACTAAGGCGGATGGCGGAAAGTTTGGGAAGACGGAGTCCGGTAACGTATGGCTGGATAGAAGATACACCTCTCCCTATAAGTTTTACCAATTCTGGCTGAATGTCTCCGATGAAGATGCCTCCAAGTTTATCAAGATCTTCACTACTCTCACTCAAGAGGAGATCGTGGCGCTGGAGGAAGAGCAGTCAGAGCACCCGCACCTGAGACCTTTGCAGAAAAGGTTGGCTGAGGAGGTGACTTGTATGGTACACAGCCGTGAGGACTATGATATGGCTGTCAAAGCATCTGAAGTCCTCTTCGGCAATGCGACACATGAGACAATCGAAGAGATTGATGAGGAGACTTTCCTCTCGGTCTTCGAGGGTGTGCCGATGGCTGAGATACCCAAAGCCAAACTTCATCAATCCGGTCTGCTGGATCTGCTGGTAGAGGAGGCAGGATTCTTCTCCTCCAAAGGCGAGCTGCGTAAGCTGATCAAGAGTGGCGGAGTGAGCATCAATAAAGAGAAGATCACGGAGGATAAGAGTGACATCAAGGAGGAAGAGCTCTTGAATGGTACCTATCTGATCGTGCAGAGAGGGAGGAAAAACTATTTCCTCCTAAAATTCATCTGATCCAACAGCAGGGAGCATGAGAAAGATTATCGGTAATACCTATACTATCACAGCCATACGGTTAGTGTGGGTATACCTAGTGTACTTCCTCATGCGCATCCTATTCTATGTATACAATAGGGATCTGCTCAATCTGGATCTGAGTGGAAGCAACCTTTGGGATATCCTTCGGGGCGGATTGCTCTTCGATACCTCCGCAATTTGCTACACCAATTCGCTATTTATACTTCTAAGTCTTTTGCCATTCAGGCATCGTACGCATCCTAAATATCAGAGGTGGGTCGCGCTCTCTTATTATATCCCGAATAGTGCGGCAATCATTGCCAATCTTGCAGACACGGTTTATTTTCGATTTACCGGAAAGCGGACAACCTTCTCGGTATTCTCGGAATTCAATGGTGAGGAGTGGTGGAACTTTCGATCCTTCTTCCTCTCCTATTGGGAGATAACGCTTCTGGGCATACTGCTTATACTGCTTTTGGTATTTCTGTTCAGGCTAACCCATATAAGACCCGGCAAAAGGGTTCCCGCCAAATATTTCTATTCATTTTCTTTGGGAGCACTTGTCCTGGCGGGAGTCGGGGTAGTCTGGGGCATTCGGGGGACGCATCGTGCCGACACGTGGCCCATAACCGCAGGGAATGCTGCCATCTATGTCTCTAAACCTGAGCAGACCTCCTTGGTCCTCAATACCCCATTCACGCTAATAAGGAGTATAGGAAAGGAGGGATTGACGGAGGAGAGATACTTTTCAGATGAGGAAGCACGCAGGATATTCTCCCCTATATATTCACTTCCGGACACCACTGCTGCACATCAAGGGATCTTTGAGGGGCGAAACGTCATGGTCATCATCTGGGAAAGTCTCTCCAGAGAGTGGGTCGGAGAGCTCAATCGAGATGTTCCGGGCTACAAAGGCTTCACGCCCTTCCTGGATTCGCTCTGCCAACACTCTTACGTGATGACGAATGCCTATGCCAACGGCACGATGAGTGTGGACGCAATGCCGGCGATACTTGCATCTCTCCCCCGAGTTGGAGAGTCATTTACGCTCTCTCCCTACACCGGAAACGAACTCAACTCCGTGGTCAAAATCCTTAAAGGGCGTGGGTATCATACTGCTTTCTTCCATGGTGCCAGTACCATCTCCCTGGGATTTGCCGCATTTTCCCGGCAGATTGGATTCGATAAGCACTTCAGTCGTGAATCTTTTGACGACGAAAGGTATTTCGATGGTCATTGGGGAATCTATGATGACGCATTCCTTCAGTATGCAGCTCAGGAGCAAAACCGGATGAAAGAGCCTTTCTTCACCACGCTCTTTACCCTCTCCTCGCACTATCCCTTCCATATACCCGCTGACCTTCAGCATCTATTTCCGGAAGAGAAGCTGGATATGCAGCGCTCTATTCGCTACAGCGACTACTCACTACGTAAATTTTTTGAGGCGGCTTCAACTATGCCGTGGTATCAGAATACCCTCTTCATTATCCTTGGGGATCACTCTGTCACCGGAGATCTGGAGAAGTACAAGAATAATGTGGGTCGCTTTGCGATACCTATCATCCTCTATGATCCGCAAGGGGGGCTTGTGGGTAGAGATGATACCCTGACTCAGCAGATAGACGTCATGCCACTATTGCTACATTTGATGGGGTACCGAGGGAAGTTCATCGCCTACGGGCACAATCCTCTCTCGCTTCGGGACGACCACTTCACGCTGCATCATGAGACCGCGACCTACTTCATCAACAGAGACAGCCTCCATCTCTCCATGGAGAGTGGGCAAGCCAAAGAGCTCTATAACGTCCGAAATGATCCTCAATTGCAGCGAAATCTCGTCACAGATCCGGCATATGCCACCCCACGAGATACCATGCTGAGCATCCTCAAGGCTTTTGCTCAGATCTATACAGGAGACATGATCCACAACCGAATGTCTCTCAATCCCTCCAATCAGTAATACAATTAAACATAGAAGATATGGCTAAAGAGCTAAAAGAGCTGACACCTAGGAGTGAAAACTATTCCCAATGGTATCAAGACCTAGTGATCAAGGCAGACTTAGCGGAGAACTCTTCCGTGAGAGGATGCATGGTCATCAAACCCTATGGGTATGCCATCTGGGAAAAAATGCAAAGAATCCTGGATGATAAGTTCAAAGAAACCGGTCATCACAACGCATACTTTCCACTCTTCATCCCCAAGTCTTTCCTGAGCAGGGAGGCTGAGCATGTCGAGGGATTCGCTAAAGAGTGCGCTGTGGTCACCCATTATCGCCTCAAGACCAATGCCGAAGGCAACGGAGTGGTAGTGGATCCTGCGGCAAAACTGGAAGAGGAACTCATAGTTCGTCCCACTTCCGAGACAATCATCTGGAATACCTATAAGGGATGGATCCAATCCTGGCGCGACCTTCCTATCCTCTGCAATCAATGGGCTAACGTCGTTCGCTGGGAGATGAGGACTCGTCTCTTTCTACGTACTGCAGAATTCCTCTGGCAAGAAGGACATACCGCTCACACTACTAAGGAGGAAGCACTGGAGGAAGCACAGAAGATGCTTCAGGTCTATGCGGACTTTGCGGAGAAGTATATGGCAATGCCGGTGATCACCGGAGTAAAGTCTGCCACCGAACGCTTCGCCGGTGCCGTGGAAACCTACACCATAGAAGCGCTGATGCAGGATGGCAAAGCGCTGCAGAGTGGGACTTCTCACTTTCTGGGACAGAACTTCGCCAAAGCTTTCGACGTCACTTTCACAGACAAAGATGGCTCCCAGCAGCTGGTATGGGCGACCTCCTGGGGTGTATCTACCCGTCTTATGGGTGCACTGATCATGTCTCATTCTGACGACAACGGGCTTGTGTTGCCTCCTCGGTTGGCGCCCATTCAGGTTGTGATTGTCCCCATCTACCGTAGTGAGGAGCAGCTCAATGCTATTCGGGAGAGAGTATCTCCCCTCATCGAACAGCTTCGAAAGGATGGTATCTCAGTCAAGCTGGATGATGCGGACAATAAAAAGCCGGGATGGAAGTTTGCAGAATACGAACTCAAGGGAATTCCTGTACGTTTAGCGCTTGGTGGAAGAGACTTGGAGAATGGTACCGTTGAGGTCATGCGCAGGGATACACTGGAGAAGGAGACGATACCCTTCGAAGGCATTGCGGATCATATCGAGAAACTCCTCCATGACATCCAGGAAAACATCTTCAAGAAAGCACTGGACTACCGTTCAAGTCATACCTATACGGTGGATACGTACGAGGAGTTCAAAGAAAAGCTTGACTTGGGAGGCTTTGTTCTTGCTCACTGGGACGGCACTCCGGAGACTGAAGCAGCCATCAAAGAGGAGACCAAAGCCACTATACGATGCATCCCGTTCGAGGGTGATACCACTCCGGGTACCTGCGTCTACTCCGGGAAGCCTTCGGAACGTAGGGTATTATTTGCTCGAGCATACTGATTGCAGCATCATATTTACCAAAGGCGGTCGAAGGACACTCTTCGACCGCCTTTAGTTTTATGCCCCTTCCGTGTCCCCCAATGATAGAGAGGGAAAGAGTCTCATTCAGACATCCTCCCCTCTCACCCATGAGCCTATTCTCCAATCATTATTAACCCGGAATAGGTTCAGCGAATCATGAAAGGTTGTTACTTATCCTTAGGCGCAGCAGGCTTGACAGTAACCGGGATAGTCAGCGGAGTGGTATTCTTTGCTCCGGTGACTTTGAGCTTAGCTGTTCCCTCTTTGACACCCTTCACAGTAACCACATGAGTAAGCTCTTTTGCATTGACCGACGTAAAGGCTCTGGTAGCATCCTCAGACTTCTTGATGGTAGCTGTCGCAATCTTCTCATCATCGGAGACCACCTTAAGCGGTTCTACTCCTCCGGTGATGGTGACCTGAGCAGTAGCATCCACGTTGACCGTAACCTCAGCAGGATTAGCTTTCATCGTCACCTTCGGAGGTTCAGGCTTCTTATCCTTATCGTCACAAGAGACGAAGAAACCTGCCATGAGGATAGTCCCCAAAATAGTTGAGCAGATAACCGTACGAGTTTTAGTAGTTTTCATCGTTTGTTTGTTTATGAGATTATTATTCTGATTACACTGGCATAATCTCAGATACGATGAATCCTTGCACCGGATATGCAATTTTCAATGAATATTGGGCTTGAACTTCAATCCAAACATCACACTTCTAGGCGCTTTGGGTCCGTAGATATAGGCAGAAGCCCGGTTGGGACCCTCATCGAAGTCCTTCTGATAGCTGTTGAAGATATTATTGATCCCGAGGCTTAGTTCCAGTCCTGAATGATGTATATGGATGGGATAGCTTACCTTGGTATTGAGTACGTAGAAGGGTTTAGTAAGGTTTACCATATTATCTCCGCTATTCGTGATGAAATTCCCCTCCTTATCCCCATGCTCATGAGGCACATGCATCTTGCCGGTATAGTCTCCGGAGAGATTAAAGGTAAGATCGTGGATAGGCATGTAGGACAAGACAAAATAGCCATAGTGGTTAGGCGTTCTCATAAACTCCCGAGTCTTAGACACGTCCTCCACAACTTCCTGAGGAGTATCGTATAGTGATCGCTGCAGGGTGAACCCCAGCTGCAGGGATAGCATACTGGCATATGCGAGCCTAGCTTCAGCATTGGCACCATATACCCTGGCGTTGGTGATGTTCCCCTCCTCGTCCTTGTTACGTATTAGGGTGATACCATCCTTTTCGACGGGCGTAAACTTATTCAGAATCCGTGTGCTGAATCCCTCCAGCATAAGATTGAGGGTAAATGGAGAACCCTCCGGAGCATAATAGTAGTCCATGGAGGCCGTGATGCTACGGGATCTCTCCTCACGAAGATCGTCCGCAAGGACCCTGGGCTTACCTTCACCATTGGCAAAGGCTACGTGCAACTCTTCATCAAAGTAGGCAGGAGCACGGAACCCCTCGGCATATGATGCTCTGAGAGTCATATCTTCAAAAGGATTATACCGTGCCGTTATTCGCGGTGTGAGAATGTTGAGATGCTTAAGACGCGCTGCAGAACTCTTCACGCCATCGTTGAAGTGAACATGATCGTAGCGCAAACCCAAGAGCAAACCCACCACTTCGTTTTTCCACTCATTCTGTGCAAATCCTGCAGTAGTAAAGGTGCGTTGCGAGATTGCTTGGGAGCGTATGCCACTGTGATCCTCCAAAGTATTATTGTTCTCCTCGATACCTAATGTCAGCTCCGAGGGCATGAAGATCAAACGATCGAAGTTGTGCACATATTGCAGCCCATACTGTAGTGCCACTGCAGAAGTATGACCATAGGAATTGAGCGCTGCTGCCCACCCACTAAGGTCATCCTCAGAGGGATTCTTGGTCTTAGCGATATCATCGGCAGTCACGGGACCTCCGCCATAATAGCTATTTCGGTAGGTATGTGAGCCACCTACAAAGCCTGACAGGATGCCATCTCCCCCAAAGAGATAGTGATCATACTTCACAACTCCGGTGTGCATGCGGTGCCTAAGGCTCTCCGCAATGTGTGATTCATGTTCCGGACGATCCAAAAGATCTCCCCCTCTGCGCTCCTCTTGGGTGTAAAAATAGTCCAATGTAAGCCTTCCCTCACTAGATGGCAGAAGGAATGCTGAAGTACCAATGGTTGTACTGAAGATACGGGGCATCTCAGTGTATCCATCTCTCAGTCCTTCGAGTTTACTACCCGGTCTTTTGAAATCCAGTCCGGGTCTATGCTGCATCCTACCGAAGACAGATACCCCTGCTTTATGATCTCTATCGACTACGGAGGAGTAGACATTCATATTGTGTGCAGGGGAGGTCATATTGTCTTGGAATAGCTCGGTGCGGTAGGAGACCTCGGTCTGATTGCCCAGCGGAGCCTTAGTGATGATGTTGATCGTCCCTCCAATGGCATTAGATCCGTATAGAGTAGAGCCCCCACCCCGCACCACCTCAATGCGGTCAATCATCTCTGTAGGCAGCATTTCGAGACCGTATACAGAAGCGAGGTTGGAGAAGATGTTGCGGGAGTTGATCAGAATCTGTGAGTAAGGACCGTCCAAGCCATTGATCCTCACCTGATTAAACCCACAATTCTGGCAGTTATCCTCGACACGGACTCCTGGATTGAACTTCAGAGCCTGATCTAGGCTCGTACTCGCTGTGGCATTGAAGAGCTTGGCATCCGTCACATTCACCATCACGGGGGCGCTCCTTCGGGTAGTCTCCGTACGGCTTGCAGATACCACAATCTCATTCATATCGAAGCTGGTAGGCTCCAAGAGGATGGTCATCTTCTTCGACACATCGTAGGGCAATTCCAGAGTCTTGTAGCCCACGCTGGTGACGCGCAGAGTTCCCGTGACCTTGCTGACATGTAGGATGAAATGCCCCTTGACATCGGTACTTGTGGCGCCACTTGTACCCGGTACTCGCAGCGTAACGAATGGGATGGGCTCACGTGTCACAGCATCCAAGACCTCTCCCACTACCCTTCCTGAGTGAGAAGGCTTGGCATCCTCATGGGAATGATGGTGCTCTGGCTGGGGGGATGATGCGGAAAATGCCGCTTGTGCTACGGCTTGAGTGTTCAGGAAAGTCATTCCTCCACTCACGATCGCTAGGACCAAAAGAGGTTGAATAGTAGATATTGAAAGTCTCATCATGTGATATTTCTGATTACTTATAAGATTATTTCGTGTGCGAATGTACTTTCAAATCCACTCTAATCCCGCATTCCAAGCGCAAAATGCCTTCTATTGGGTAGAAGGCAACCCCAATCCTACCCTGCATGATACCTATATATGTTGAAGCCTCATCTCGGGTTGGAATAAGTAAAAAGCAAAGCGGATCCGACAATTATCCTGTCGAATCCGCTTTGGTGTATAGGACCTGATTGCGGAATAGTTAATTCCGCCGAGGCATTACTGCTTGATCAGCACGTAGTTTGCAGCGTTAGGACCTTCGATCTCTTCTCCTTCGGGGTTGAGCTGAATCAGCTTACCCTGTTCAGAACGATACATAGTCACGCCTACATTTTCAGTAGCTGAGGGGGTCAGAGTGATCTTGTCACCATCCACAGTCACAGCACCATTTTCTTCGATCTTAGTATCTCTTTCTTTGTAGACGCTGGTCTTGCTATAGGTATTGTCAGCGTTGAGCACGATGGTAGTTTCGATACCGGGGCAGTCAGCGCAAGGCAAAGTACCAACGAAAGTACCTACCCAGTCAGGAGTAGTAGTTTCTACTACAGTAGTTTCAGTAGTAGTGGTAGTAGTGGTAGTCTGCTGATCGTTCTTGTTGCTGTCACAGGCTACGATTCCGAGTCCTGCAACGAGTGCCAGACCCATAAGAAAAGTCTTTTTCATAACTAAATCAATGTAATTAATTAATGTATTCAATATTCATGCGTATCTCTACGGCAGTTGTACTCACAGCACAACTACGGCACAAATGTACGAAAAACTTAAGAATGAATCATTTTTACTTCTTAATATTTGGTAGTTCCAGTCCGTAGCCCTTCTTACGGTCATAGGCTTTGAGAACAAGTCCAATTAGAAAGGCTATCACTCCGAAGGATGCAAAGATCAGCATGGCAGGTGTATAATTGAGATGTCCCTCAACCACACCCACATTGGTACGATCCACTACCATACCTATAATCATGGGCACTACCATAAGCCCTATATTCTGGATGAAGAAGATCGCTGAGTATGCACTCCCCAGTACTCTGGAGTCTATGAGCTTAGGCACCGAGGGCCATAGCGCTGCAGGAACCAGCGAGAAGGAGATTCCAAGTATCACGATAGCTGAGATCGCCACCACGTAAGAGGTGCGCGAGTCATCGAAGGGATATACCGCAAAGATCATGTGGCAGATGAAGAGGAGCACTGCACCCACGATCAGCATCGTGGCACCCTTACCCTTACGATCAAGGTAGAGTCCCAGGAGAGGGGTCAGCACCATCGCACCTACCGGGAACATACTGAAGATATTGGATGCCTCAGTGGTGGAGAGCTTCAGGGTATTCTCTAACATATTGGTAGCAAACTTTTGGAAGGGGAAGATAGCTGAATAGTAGAGTACGCACAGCAATGCCACCAGCCAAAAGACGCGACTCCCAAACACCATCTTCAGATCGCTAAACTTGAAGGGAGGCTCTTCCTCAAATTGCATGGTCTGCATCTGGCTGTCCAGCTTCTTGTCGAATATTCCATAGATGAGGTAGAAGAGAAGCCCTATCACCAAGAGGATACATACAAATATCACTGGATGCTGAACGGAGCCATAGTGCTCATAGATCCTCGGAGAGGTCTGGAAGACGGCAAAGACCCCCAAACGTGCCACAGCCATTTCGATGCCCATCGCCATAGCCATCTCCTTGCCACTAAACCACTTCACTATGGCACGGGAGACCGTGACACCTGCCATCTCACAGCCACTGCCGAATATGGCAAATCCCGCACACGCCAACTTGGCAGAGGGTGGGAAGTTGGGAGCAAATGAATTGAGCAGATCATACCCAAAACCTCCATGGTTAAAGGCGGGACTCAAGGCATAAACTTTAATGAGTGCACCGAGTACCATCACGCTTCCGGAGAGTATGGCTGTGAATCTCACCCCCATCTTGTCCAGAATGATACCCGCAAAAATCAGGAATCCGAAGAATACATTGAGGAAGAATTCGCTACCTCCATAGGTGCCAAATACGGTACCGCTCCAGTTCACCTCCTGCTCCAGCTGTGTCTTGAGTGGGGACAATACATCCACAAACATGTAAGCGAAGAACATGGTGAGTGCGATCAGGATAAGCATACTCCACCGTACTAGAGCGGAGTCCCTGAGTGTTTTTCTTGTCTGAGTAGAAGTCATTTGTTTGATAGAAATAATATGAGAGGAGCCGAGCCCCATTTTTGTTTGGAACAAATTTATGGAATCCCCACCAATATTCGTACCTTAAAGCTGTTAATTAGCTCGTTTCACAATACCACTATGTCACTCATACAAATCCGGCATGGGATTAATCTTTCCACGACAAGGACTAATAAAATGAGTTACTGCGGAGTAATAAGGTTCCTCAACCTCATTAGCCGCATTGTGATTAAGTACAATACTTTTACCCTCCCGGGGAAGTTTACACCGGCTTAACCTCTTACATTTAACTATATGAAGAAAAAGATTTTAGTAGCATTTCAGACCATTCAAGAAGGATGGGATGAGCTTGAGGAGCATTTTGATCTCACCTTCCCGCCCGAAGGGAGAGACTTCACCCCCGAAGAGATACGAGAAAGGGTTGGTGAGTACGATGCATTACTCTCAGTATTTGACATCCCCATCGACAAGGAGATCATAGAAGCCGGCAAGCAGCTGCAGTTGATCTCCAACTATGCCGTGGGATTCAACAACATTGACATTGAAGCAGCTCGTGCAAAAGGGGTAGCCGTCACCAATACTCCCCACTCTGTGGTAGAACCAACGGCTGATCTCGCCATGGCTCATCTGCTCAATTGTGCACGAAACATCAGCTCATGGACGAAGAGAATGCGTCAAGAGCGGGAAGGCCTCCACATCACTCGAATCTCCGACCTCGGCATAGGTCTGCAAGGCAAAGTACTGGGAATCCTTGGCTGGGGCAATATCGGCAGCGCACTGGCCCGTCGTGCCCAAGCCTGCGGCATGACCATTCTCTACAACAAGCGCAATCGGTTGGATCCCGATGAGGAGAAGAGGCTCCATATCACCTATGCTGATCGGGAGACACTCCTCTCGGAGTCCGATGTAGTATCTCTCCACACACCCCTTACGGAAGAGACGCATCATATCATCAATGCGGAGTCTCTGCGTCTCATGAGACCCGGTACCATCCTCATCAATACCGGGAGAGGTCCCTTGGTGGATGAAGCTGCCTTGATTGACGCCCTCAAATCGGGAAACATTGCCGGTGCAGGGCTGGATGTCTTCGAGCACAACGACATCCCGAGCCCCGAACTCTATGAGATGGACAATGTATCCCTGACTCCTCACATCGGCACACAAACCTACGAGGCACGACTCAGAATGCTTCAGGAGCTTACAAACAATGTCATAGGATACTTCGAAGGAGGGAGAGAGGTATCAAGAGTCGTCTGATTAAGATCTGAGACACATTGATTTATACTATAGATTGATATATAATAGTAGAGGAGAAGGAGGTCATATAGCCTCCTTCTCCTCTATTTGAATACTAATCACCCGGTACCAACCCTAGAGCAAGTACCTCAGAGATCCTTTATGTATCCTTAATTACTTAGAGAGGTTCAGTTCAGCACCCGGCTTGAACTTTACAGACTTGCGTGCGGGGATAGTGATCTTCTCCTTAGTCTGAGGATTGACACCCTGACGTTCGGCTCTCTCAGAGACGGAGAAAGTACCGAAACCAAGCAGTGTAACCTTCTCATCGTTAGCCATCGCATCAGCAATGACTTCGGTCATAGCATCGAGGGCTTTTTTGCAATCAGCTTTGCTCATCCCGGTTTTTTCAGCAACCGCTGCGATAAATTCAGTCTTGTTCATACTGTAAGCTATAATTGGTGAAATAAATAGTGTAGAAAGGCTTTAGGTTTTCTATCCCTCTAGTTCCTACAGGTTTACGTGTCAAATATAGAGTAAAAAAATTAGATACCAATCTAAAAACATACTTTTTCGGCTTAAAACCACGGTTATGAGCCCAAAAATCATCTCTAGAGCACTCCCGACCTACATTTGACCGCTATAATGCACTCTGTGAACGCCTTTCAGTCCGTATGATGCTTAAGTTACTACTTGAAGATTCTTCAAGTATAAGAATGGGTTCCGAAAGGGTCGCAATTATTACCCCTACTTTTGTCTCACAAAAAGGCGGAGTAATTTGAAAATAAGGTAGGGGTTATTTTGAAATTACCCCTCCTTTTTTGACCTCAATATTTAACAGCACCATTTTGACCATCCTACACACCATTAATAAGCTGATATTCAATCATTTATTGAACGATCCTATAAGTCTCTATTACAAGAGGCGTATGACTCTCTTGAGTTATATTAAGAAATGGCATTGAAAACCGTCCTCATCGCTCAAAAAATGCTTACCTTCGGACCAAAATCCCATCTCATGCTTAGATTTAATCCCCGCATGACCCCCTGTGGGGTATTCAAACTCCTTATAGTACTCACTATAGGGCTCTTGGCAAGTAATCTGTCTGCTCAGGAAGCCCCCGATTCAGTCACCCTCCCACAAGCCGACAGTCTCTCCGAAAGACTTAATCATGAACTGCTCGAGCAGTTGCGCCTCCGAGTCTCGAACATGGACCCTATACGAGTGGCAGACTCGGTACGCAAAGAGCAGCTCATAGTGAGACTCTCTGAGCTGGAAACTACTGACAACCTCGAGAAGGAGAAAATAAAGGCGGAGCTGGATAGCATCAAGAAGGAGGCTCAAGAGCGGATGGCAACGCGCCAAAAGCAGATAGATTCCCTGAGGACCTATGTCGTGGGAGCCCCCGTAATAGGGGTGATGAAGGACACTATCTTCAATATCTATCTCCGGATAGGATCCTACTCGGCTGAGGCGAGGTCGCAAAAGATTCGCGAACGGATCCTGAAGATGTATCATGACGACTTTTCGGAGAAGGATACCATTTACATATCCATGTCGGATGACTATGCAGACCTCATGTACAGAGATCTCATCCTGATGACCGTCACCGATGATGACGCCCTCATGGAAGGCATGTCCATACTCTCTCTGGCGACTATGCACCGAGATGCTATTACGAAATCTCTCCTGTATGCTCACGAAGAGACCAGTACGAAGGTGATCCTCACACGGATAGGACTGATGGTTGCGGGGATCATAGTCTTAGGTCTACTCATCTGGGGACTCAATAGAGTCTTCAGATATCTCAGGGATCGCATCTCCAAGAGGGATAACTGGTTTAAGGATCTGAAGTATAAAGACAATGTCATCCTAACCGTAGATCAGGAAAAAGATCTCGTAGGGAAGCTCCTGATGGGTATCAAGTGGATCATCGTCGCAGTGGTTTTCTTCCTGATCATACCCCACCTCTTCTCCCTCTTTCCCAATACGAGGATGTGGTCCAGGCAGATCTTTGACACCATCTGGGAGCCTATCAATAACCTTGCACTGAGAGTGTGGAACTACCTACCGAATCTGCTCAATATCGCTATCATTGTCATTGTGATCCGAGCATTCCTGAAGCTGTGTAAGTACTTCTTCAAGGGGATCAAGAACGGTAGGTTTGAGATTCGGGGATTTCATCCGGCCTTTGCCACCCCTTCCTACCAGCTACTACGCATGCTACTACTGGTATTCTGTCTCATACTGATCTTCCCCTACCTACCCGGAGCAGGGTCGGCAGCATTCAACGGAATCTCGGTCTTTGTGGGGATCTTGGTATCCTTCGGTTCGTCCAGTGCCATAGCCAATATGATTGCGGGGATCGTCATCACCTACATGCGACCCTTCAAGATCGGAGATCGTGTCAAGATGGATGACATCACTGGAGATGTGCTGGAGAAGACTCTGCTGGTGACTCGCATCAAGCAGGTTACCAATGAAGTGGTTACCATCCCCAACTCTAAGATCCTGAACTCCAGCACCATCAATTTCAGCTCACTGGCAGAGACAAAGGGGTTGATCCTCTCCGTACCAGTAACCATGGGTTACGACATCCCGCGAAAGAAAGCTGAGGAGGTGATGCTCAGAGCCATCAGCCGCTGTAAGGGCATCATGGAGGATCCCAAACCCTTTGTGTTACAGTCCAAGCATGAGGATAACTACATTGTCTATCTCCTCAATGGCTATACTACAGAGGCTAATGGTCAGGCAGGTATATACAGTGACATCTTGGATATGCTGTATGATGAATTCACTGAGGAAGGTATCGAACTGGTATCGCCTAACTATATAGCTGTAAGGGATGGTAACGAAAAGACAGTCCCGCCTGAGGGTAGACCCTGCGACCGCTCAGAGAAACCCGAAGATGACGAAGGGAAAAAGAATAAGGACGAGGAGCCCCAAGAAGAGATGATCAATGGCGAGATGGTTCCCATAGATAAGTCCAAGAAAAAGAAAGATCCTCTTGAAGATGAAGAGGAGGACGAGCCAAAGCAAGAAGACCCGGAGGAGGAGATGATCAACGGCGAGATGGTTCCGATCGAGGAGAAGAATAAGAAGAGTGATCCTCTTGAAGATGAAGAGGATAAAAAGGATGATGCCCCGGAAGATCCGGATAATGAGGCTGAAAAGGAAAATCTAAAGGAGAAACTCAGGCAGGATCGTGCCAAAGCTAAAGAGAAAGAGAAGGAGGCGAAGCAGATCCTAGATGAGGCACGCGAGAAGGATCTGGCGAAGAGACGTAAGGAGGCAAAGGCAGAGAGGGAGGATGAGGAGATGAAGGAAAAGGAGGAGCAAGAGAGCTCTGAAGACTCATCCGAAGATAGAAGGTAAATGATCTGCACCTCAGGCGGGAGCTAAAGAGACAGCTGCGGCAGATCTATCCAAGCTACTTCGGGATGGTTGGTCTTGAGGTATACTTGGAGATACCGCTCCGTCTCTTGGGTGATACGTTCATCCGTTGATATGGCTCTATTGTATACAAGAGCTGCCAGGCTGATCCCGCTGTGTCTCAGCACTTCGAGGTTAAGGAGAGTATGGTTGATGCTTCCGAGGCGTGCCGTAGTGACCAAGATGACCGGCAGCTCGTGCCGTAGGACATAGTCACGGGTGAGGTAGTCTTCCTTTAGGGGAACCATCAGTCCACCGGCACCTTCCACAAGAACCTTATCACACATCGATATCAGCTTGCGTGTACTCTCTGCTGCCAGCCCATAGTCCGGCTCCCGCTCATCTATGACTGCCGCCATATGCGGGGAGCAGGGATAGCTGTAGATGAGTGGACAGGTGATCCCGTTTAGATCTACTTCCTGAAGTGTCCTTCCCTCCACATCTCTGTGCTTACATATATCCTCCGATATTCCCTTATTCCCGGTCTGGATGAGCTTTTGAGTGATCACATTGACCCCCTCCGCCATGAGTAGGCGCGAGATATAACCGGTGGCAATTGTCTTACCACAATCTGTATCTATTCCGGTAACGAAATATACCTTTTCTGATAATTGATCTGATAGTTTCATGATTTAATTGCTTTTCCAATAATGGCTTGATAGGTCAATGGAAGCTTTTGATCCGGAGTTCCGAACTCTCGTTTATATTCCTCTTCCATCCTTGATAGTTCACCCGGAGTCAACGGGAGATGATTTGATGCGGAAGGGAGTGCATTGACCCCTGTTCGCTTGAGATGACGTAATATATCAGGCAGGGAATCTCGATAGATAAGGGTCTCGTAGACCTGAAGTTCAATCTCCGACCACCCTGAAGAGTGCATAGCCTCATAAACCTCTCGGAGGGAGTGATAGTGCAACCCTCTACCTGTTACCTTCCTCAACTCCTTCATATTGGCGGGACCATAGGTACTGAATAGCAGCATGCCACCTGAAGATGTATGGCGAAAGGACTTGGCAAAGAAAGACAGGGGACCCTGCCACCACTGGATACAAGAGGCAGAGGCTATGAGGTCATACTCTCCACTCCATTCAGCCATCTCTGCATCACAAGCGATAAAAAGTGGCTTGCCACCCACCTTACTCCTTAAAGCCGGTTCCACTTCGGGGCATAAGTCCATGAGAGTCCAATCTGTAGCGGAGGGTAAAACTGAGACCATTCTCTGAGTCAGCAAACCTGTTCCACACCCTACCTCCAAGGCTCGGGATATGGGTGTGTCCTGCATAGGATGGAAAAGAGTCATCATGCAATCCACAACCTCCCTCTGGGAAGTTGCCTCGGTATCGTAACAGGAGACAGACGCAGCAAATCTCCTGGAGACTAGGGACTTATCAATCACAAAATCTCGCTCCATCTGTCGTATTCCATAAATGGATAATGCCCTATCCTTTCCAGAATCGTATGGGGTACACCAGCCTCTTCCCAATATCGTACCTGATTAGTCGGAGGGATGATCAGATCGCGTGATGAGATGATAGCACGCGTCCATGGCAGATGAGGAGGGGTAAAGGGGAGATCCCGAACTGACTCATACACATGTTGGAGCTCAGACCGAAGATCCTCAGTACTCCTGCGTCGAAAAGAGTGGTAAACCTTCCGCAAAGATGCTCCTCCACACATGCGCCTATCAAACCTCTCCCTATTTGCATCATTCAGACCCTCCAGAGTCCCCTCAAAGACTTTTATAGGAATGCCATAGTCATCATTCATCGGGAGGGGGGTGCCATTTACTGCAACAGCTTTGCCTGCCTGCCTCAATACTTCATGACACTTCTCTGCAGCCCACACACCCATGGACCACGCCACGATATCCACCGCATCATAGTGGTCGATAGGAGGAATATCCTCAGGATCACACTGGGAATAGTCGTAGAGAGACAGTACATCAGCCGGCGTTCCTGACTGTAGATGACCTACCACATCGGGAGTCGTCCCCCACCCGCAAAAGAATAGGATGAGGTGACCTTCACCACGCGGGTTATTCCTCCATTGATACTTCATATGCACGAAGGATTTTCTTAAAAGTTTGACACATTGAATAAACCTCCTCTTCTGCCATAGCCGCGCTGAGGGAGAGGCGAATCCGCTCCGTACCCGGAGGCACTGTGGGGCGGCGTATCGGGCGTACATAGTATCCCTGCTCCACTAATTTACGTGCAACTTCTGCACACTTATGAGCCCCCGGGATCCTAATAGGTATAATGGGGGAAGAGGCATCCACACCCAACTCTTGGGAGACAATGCTCCATAGTTCACGCAAATGGGAGCGGAGGTCAGATCTATGACGCATCACATCGAACATATGCCTGCTCCAAGCGATACATAGTGGGGGGAGAGAAGTAGAGAAGATGAAGGAGCGAGCTGAGGAGATAGCCAGCTGCCTAAGCGTTTGGCTCATGATGGTGAATGCCCCAACCGAAGCAAGTGCCTTGCCTAGGGTACCTAGGATCACATCCACATGTTGAATCGCACCCAGTTCCTCACAGAGTCCCAGTCCGGAATGCCCGAATACACCCACACCGTGTGCCTCGTCCAGGTAGATATAGAGATTGGGGTATTTGTTCTTCAGCTCCAGTATCTCCTGCAGTGGAGCAATATCCCCATCCATACTGTAGACTGACTCCAAGAGTATCCATACTCTCTCATAGTCTGAGCCATACCGCTCCAATAAAGTATGGAGATGAGAGGTATCATTATGACGGAATCTGCGAAAATCCACTCCGGAAAGGCGTATCCCATCTATCATGCTGGCGTGAACTAGCTTGTCCGCAAGGATCAGTGTATTTCCCTGACAGAGTACTGGGATAAGTCCGGTATTGGCGTGGTATCCGCTATCCCATAAGAGTGCTGAGGGGGCAGAGTAAGCTTCGGCTAATTCTGCCTCAAACTTTTCTACCACGGGATCGTTTCCGGTGAGCAGGCGTGAGGAGGATGAGCTCATACGGTAATTACTGAAGGGGAATGAGTCATTCTTCTCCAGTGAAGCCAACCCCAGGTAGTCGTTACCGGAAAGATTCAACATCCTCTGCCCTTCACCCGTGACATACTTCCCATCAATCTCTATTTGCTGAATAGTGCGGTAAACTCCATCCTCATGGAGTCTATTCAAAAGGTCAGCGTAGAAGTCACTCATGGCTCATAGGTGAGGACAACTTCGCATATACCCTCAACCAATCTTTCCAACTCTTCGTCCTTAATGGCTAGAAAAGGAGGCATCACGTAAATAAGTTTACCGAAGGGACGAATCCAGATCCCTCTCTGCACAAACATCGGGATCAGTCTCTTCATATCTACGGGCTCTTTCATCTCAACGACACCTATGGCTCCGAGACAGCGAACCTCCTTTACCGAGGGATGGTCTGCCAAAGAGCTGAGTTCGGACCTCAGGATCCTTTCGATTTGGGTCACTCGATCTTCCCAGGGACTCTCCAAGAGCATCTGCAACGACTCCTTAGCTATAGCACATGCCAAGGGATTGCCCATAAAAGTAGGTCCATGCATGAAGCACTCGGAGTCTCCCGAGCAAACTGTCTCAGCAATATCTTGAGTGGTGACAGTACAGGAAAAGGTCAAATATCCTCCGGTGAGGGCTTTTCCAAGACAGAGAATATCGGGTTTGACCAGAGTATACTCAGTGGCGAGCATCTTGCCTGTGCGACCAAAACCTGTGGCAATCTCATCGAATATGAGCAGGACATCGTATTGGTCACAGAGAGCTCGCAGACCATTGAGATATTCCGGATGATAAAAATACATCCCCCCGGCTCCCTGGACGATAGGCTCTACAATAACTGCAGCCAACTCATCGTGCTTATTCTCCAGGAGGTTTCGCATGGGATCCAAAGCATGACTATCCCAGTCTCCCCCAAAGGGCACCGAGGGCTGAGGGACAAAGAATTGGATCGGGAGGGTACTCCCAAATATTCCATGCATGCCTGTGACGGGATCACACACCGACATGGCATGCCAAGTATCCCCATGGTATCCGCTTCGTATCGTGGCAAAGTGAACTTTGGTGGAGGATCCTCGTGCCATTTGGTATTGGATAGCCATCTTCAGGGCTACCTCTACAGCTACCGACCCGCTGTCGGCATAGAATATACGATCCATGCTTTCCGGGAGAACATGCTCCACCAACATCATGCCCAGCTCAACGGCAGGGCGATGTGTAAGCCCTCCAAACATGACGTGGGACATGGAGTTAATCTGTTTCTCCACGGACTTATTCAGCCTTGGATGGGCATATCCGTGAATAGCTGCCCACCAAGAGGACATACCATCAATCAGCTCTGTGCCATCCTCTAGAACAATGGTGCAGTCATGACACTCCTTGACAGGATAGACCTCAAGAGGATCGATCATGGAGGTGTAGGGGTGCCACAGGTGAGTGCGGTCCCAGGCTAATAATTCATCTGTAGTCATCATTTAGACCAATCGGTTGGAGCAGAAGTATCGTAGCCACACTCTGCAAACATGATCATATCTTGTTCAGTTTCAGATGCCACAGTAGTCAGAAGATCTCCGGTGATGGCTGCATTAATGCCAACATACAAAGCATCTCTTATAGCCCTATCGGAAAAGTTTTTTCGACCACCTGCAAATCGAAGGAATGAGGTTGGGTTGGAGAGCCTAATGAGTACCACTGTCTCCAACATCTCTTCATCCGACATAATGGGGTGCTCACCGAGTGGCGTTCCCGGGATAGGATGCAGAAAATTGAGGGGTATACTCTCGATGCCCAGGGAGTGCAAGAGAAGAGCGAACTCCACACGTTGGTCCCGAGACTCTCCCATCCCCAATATTCCACCGGAGCAGGCTTTCATACCCACTCTTCTAGCTGCCTTGAGCGTCTCGATCTTGGCATCTTGAGTATGGGTTGTGCAAAGTTTTGGAAAATAGGATGGAGCGGTCTCAAGGTTACAGTGGTAGGTAGTTACCCCGGCGGTATATAGCTCGCGAAGAGTCTCTTCATCAGCAAGACCGAGTGAGGCGCAGAGGTGAATATCCGTCTTATGACCTATATGGGTATATATCTCCCCATACTTCTGCACATCAAAGCGGGAGGGTCTACGTCCACTCGCCACGAGGGAGAAGCGTTTGATGCCCATGTCCCTATTGCTTTTGGCATGGGTGGCACATGTCTCAGGAGAGAGGATACCATAAGTGTCACATCCTGTATCATAGTGAGCACTCTGAGCACACCATTGGCAATCCTCGGGACACTTGCCACTCTTCACATTGATGATGGAGCAGGTATCAAACCCATCTCCGCACAGTGCTCGTGTAACCTTGTGGCACCCTTCATAGAGAGTGTCTGCGGAATTCGTATCCAATATATGCAGTAATTCTTCCGAATCCTCAATGCGATATCCCTCTATGATTTGGTCGAAAATATTCATCAGCAAGTATATAAGATAAAAGGGTGTCCGGAGTAATAAACTTCCGAACACCCTATAATGATATTGTTTCAGTTGGCTAATAGGATATGTGCAGGGCAAACTTTCCCATCAAAGATGGTGAGAGGTAAGCGAAAGAGGGGGTGATTTCGATGCAAATCATCCGGATGATCGTCCTCAGCACACCCCAATTCTTTAGCGAAACGGACGACAAGTTCACCGCATAGGTCAGTCAAGGATGCACATTTGAGCGACAACCGCTTGACGACATTAGCTTTCAGGACACCTATTGTTACCTCATTCCCCACACTGTGAAACGAAGCAGCTCCATTCCTACTCCAACGCGTAAAACGAAGAGCCCTAGGACTCCTTACTATTACCTTGTACATTCCGTATAGTGAAAGTGAAGCAAGAGCTACCTGATCACTGGGTAACTCTCTCCAACCACCTGACCATCCCGAGCATGATACCCATGGATATGACACATACGACAGCGAAGACAGCCCAGCATTCCCACAGGCTCCACTTATTGTACATCAACGGACCTATCCAAATCAGGAGGTTACCAAGAGCAGTAGCTCCCAACCACAACCCTTGGCAGAGACCTTGTAAATTCTTGGGAGCCACCTTTGAAACGAAGGAGAGACCCAGCGGGGAGATGAAGAGCTCAGCTACGGTGAGGAAGAAGTATGTAACTATCAACATCCAAGGACCGGACTTCATGGCAAGCTGCTGTTCATCACTCATCTTTCTAAACTCTTCTCCGGAAGGATATCCCAGAGAATAGGAGGCTGCAGCCAGGAAGATATACGCCAAAGCGGCAATCCCCATACCATAAGCGATCTTACGCGGAGTGGATATTACCTTCCCCTTGCGAGCAAGCCCTCCGAATATCGCCATGATAATCGGTGTCAGGACGATTACAAAGAAAGGATTCACTGCTTGCCAAACTTCCGGTGGGATAGCATCTGTACGAATAAAGTCTCGTGCAAACACAGAGAGAGATTGACCATTTTGGTGGAAAGAGAACCAGAAGAATACAGCCACACCGAGGACAGCAAAGAGTGCATACATTCTCTGCTTGATTTCTCCCGCCATAGCAGCTTTCTCTTCAGGCGTATAACCCTCCACAGCCACATGCTCTTTCTTGGAAGGCATCGGGTAAAGGTGACGTGTGGTGATGAAAATGATCAAGGAGATCAGCATAGCCACCACTGACGCGATGAAAGAATAGTGCACACCGGTATTGAAGACTTCAAGGTAACGCTGACAAAACTCTGACGATACTCCGCTACCACCCACTTCCTGAACCCAGGAGGCAAGATTGTTCTGCTCTTCAATAGTCATGGCAGCATTGTTGAGGAACTTGTGGCACAGTTCGGGAAGACCGGCATTATAGGTCAGACCATTTTGATTAAGCCACCAGCTACGCAGCAAAGGAGCCACAAAAGGCGCTACCAGACCTCCGATATTAATGAATACATAGAAGATCTGGAAGCCTGCATCGCGCTTGCTTTTAGCGATCTCAAGTGCTTCAGGACCCTCTTTGGCAGCCTCCTCTTCTAGGTTGTCATACATCTGTCCGACTATTGCCTGAAGGTTACCCTTGAAGAGGCCATTCCCAAAGGCAATCATAAGCAAAGCAAAACATGTAAATGGTAGCAACCAGGAGATGTTAGATGAGGTCGAAGTGATAGGGATAGAGAGTATCACATAGCCCAGAGCCATGACGATCAGACCCCACATGATTACCTTCTTGTAGTCCTGCTTACGGTCAGCGATGATACCACCGACCAGGCTCAATATATAGATAAGAGCATAGAAGACGGAATAGATGATACCGCTCACCTGGTCACTAAGCCCAAACTTGGAGACCAAGAAGAGCAAAAGTACCGCATTCATGATGTAGTACCCAAAGCGCTCACCCATATTCGAGAGAGCCGCTGTGATTAATCCTTTTGGATGCTTGGAGTTACCCATAGATTTAGAGTTACAATTGGTTAGTATTTGATTGAGTTTTTATTTAGCTATTCCTATTCTTGCCCTTTGACACTCTTTATTGCCCCGGTAGCGGGGTAGAAGGTCACAGAGATCGTCCCCCTTCGAGTATTGAAGTTATTGGGTTCCAGAGCTTCCTGCGTACCTAGTTGAGCCACCTCAACCACATTATCGGCTATCACTTTCCCCCTGAAGAGCAGAGAGACGCGAGCCTTTCCCGGGACATTATAGACCACCCCTTTCATCCTTCGGGCCTTTCGGGCGGCATCTCTTTCCGAGAGTTCGGGAGCTTTTTCCAGCACTTCCGTCTTCATATAGACCGGTTCTCCTCTCAGATCATCAGCCGGAAGTAGCCCTTCCGCATCAGACATACGGAAAGCCACCACGGTACTCGTAGAATCCGGCATAAGGTTACGAACCACTTTGCGGGACACAGCGACATCTCTTGAGCCCAGGAACATCTCCGTCAGCAGCTTCTCCTGCCTATCCAACCCCTCCATGGCAAGCTTCATCGCCTGGCCATCCGGAAACGGCTGCTCAGCATCCCCACTGACAATATTCACTCTGCTCTCACGCACGCGATAAATCTCCCGAGCTGCAATCTCAGCACGCTTGGCATCTGTCGTCGCCTGCACGTACTCTGCACTCATGGAGGGCAATCTCCGCGAGGTATCAGGAGCAGAACCCTTCTCAGCAGGCTGCTCAGCCGAAGTATCCTCAGTGACATATTCCGCATTAATGGCACAAAGAATTCCGTCAGGAGTCAGATAGACGAAGGGGGCTGTCGTACCGGTTTTGAACTTTACGGCAAACTTATTGTCGGTATCCGCCACTCCATAGGTGCTGATATCGGCAGACTCCAGCTCATAACGCACGGACGGCTCAGAGATAACCTCACTCACCCCCAAATATTTGGGAGCATATATATAGAACTGCCCGGGAGCCTCCTCTACCCTTTTCACCTGGATAGTGACAGCTACCCTCGTTAGCGGGAGAGAATATACCACACTGTTATCCGGCATAGAGCTCACATCGTACCTATCCACACTGGTCTGCGCCTCGGATATAGAAGCACACAAAAGTAGACCGGACAGTCCCACAAGGTACCTAGAGATATGTGTATACATTCGATTATTGGGTCAATGTACGCCGCACTTAGACAAAGCGGGCTTTCACAAAGCTATAAAAAATCAACCACAATCTTTTGGATTGTTTTCTCAAAACTCCGGCACATCCCTACTTATCTCATATATCACATCAGTGTACCCCAACACAAAGCCTCTGCCACCTTCTACATTAGAGAGGGTAGTCTTCTGCTCAGATATGACGCCATCCTCATCCATGATACTAAAGTCATCGTCTTCGGTCTCAATCTTTAGCCCATATTTGGTTTGAGCCCATTCGTAATAGAAGGGGTCAACTGACCTCAATACCAATAGTATACCATAATCGTAGTATATAAAGACATTCCCATCATCGGACTCTATGGAAGAGTCATTCAGATCCCCACTAAGGTTCAATTCATATCTGTCCGACTTTATTACAGATGTGTGGAAATATGGAAACCTCAAGTCATCTTCCACTCCTATCCGCATCCTATTGAAGTGTCTGTTGAGCTTAATCACCTCCGTATCAAATACCGGATCATCCGCTATCCTCAATTTCGCTCTCAAATATTCACCCTTTCGTCCAATGTCCTCACTATTGAGAGACTTGCCTATGGAGTAGTATCCCACCAGTATCGGTTCATCTACCCCTCCCCGAGGCTTCTCGAAGCTCACTATCATCTTCAGCATATGAGCATGGCGATATCGACTATCACTCTGCCCAAAGGCACCGGGCACCCCCTTCACTGTCTCTGACCTTACATCCAGAGACCGTACACCCAAAGGCAGCTTCAGGTTGACAGTCACGGGATCCAGTTCCGGTGAGGATATTTCAAACCTCACAGCATCTCCAGGTTTTGGGCGGAAATCCGAGCTATACTTAAGGACGCCCTTCTGAGCGTGTACAGGATGCTCCATACCGGGGGCGGGCTTGAAATGAACTATTTTCTCTTCAACCTGCCCACCATTGACATAAGCGCGCACCACAGCCTCTTTAATCCCAAAAATCTCAGCATTGTCCAACCCATTTCCATAGGGTTCATTAATGGCAATGGTCTTAGAGATACTCAATTCGCTAGGTTTATCAGCACAGACAAACCCATTGACCACTATATGCGGTTTGACGTCTGCGGATAGGTTGATACTTATATCTCTACTCAACTTATCACACGATGCTAAGCCCATAAGGCTTATCAAGAGATATATCGTAAAAAGGAATAACTTCTTCATGGCTTTCAAAACTTATACGTATAGGATATTGAGGGAAGGATTGGGAAGATAGATATGGACCTCAGTACATTCCTGGTCTCTCCGGACTTGGATGCCTGCTGCACGTTGATCAGGAAAGAGTTGTGATGCATGTAGGCGTTGTATACACTGAGGTTCCAGATACCCATGCGCCCCTTCTTCTTGGGACGGTACCAGTTGAGTCCCAGATCCAGACGGTGATAGTCGGGCATTCTGAAATTATTTCGATGTTCGACGTAGGGAGCTACTTTGCCATCAATGTCTAGGTATTGTTCCAGCTCCAGGGTCATCATATTACCCGAAGCATAGGACCATGCCGCTGAGAATTCGAGATTCTTCACGATGCTATACATCCCCACTATGTTGAGCTTGTGACGGTTGTCAAATTTATCAGGATATCTCTCCCCGCGGCTCACTTCACCTCCGGGATATATCCTATCCGCCCAGGAGAGAGTGTAGGCAATCCATCCGGTAAACTTCCCTTCATTCTTCTTTATCAGCCACTCAGCTCCATAGGCTCTTCCATTTCCTATCGCCACCCTCTCTTGCCAGTCATCATTGGTCATGTAGACGGCTGCGCCATCCTTGTAGGCTATAAGATTCTTTAAATCCTTGAAGTATCCCTCCATGGATGCCTCATATCCGCCATTGTCCCAGTAGAGCCCCAAGGCATACTGACGTGCACGCATGGGAGGCACCTTGGAGGTTACGGGCACCCACATATCCGTAGGCATGGACACCACCGTGGTCTGCAACAGGTGTACATATTGGCACATCTCCGCATAGGACCCCTTGAGGCTCATGGAAGGATTCAACTGATACTTGGCAGATAGACGAGGTTGAGCGCTATAGTATTGCTTACCATCGACACCTATTACGGATGCATGGACTCCGATATTTGTAGAGAACTTTTCACTCCATGTGGTCTCATCCTCAGCGTATAGCGAGAGCTCATTCCCTACAATGGTCTTACCTTCCGGAGCCTTAATCAGCTTGTTTCCTCCCTCAGGGATATCGGTACCGCTGAGTACCCTATCTTCGACATTAGGGCTGAAGAAATGCCGAGTGACATTCGCACCAAATCTTACATAGTGCTGATTGGTAGGGATCCAGTCGATATCCGTTTTCAGCCCAAAGTCTTTTATTCCACTTGTGATGCCATAATTAACTCCCGACTTGAGGTATGTGTTGTTAGTCTCATCAAGTGCAAACTCCTTGTCGGAGGCAGTGATATTGGAGGCATATGCCCCGTAGAAAATATTGGTATTGGCAAAAAAGTCCGGGCCAAAGACGTGCGACCATCCCAGAGAAGCCAGCCGACTTCCCCAGCGTGCTGCGGATAAGTTCTCAAAGATCATGTATCCCGGTTTAGATCCGGAAGCCTTCTGATGCTCTTCAAAGTCCACGTCCAGGACGTCATCACCGAGATAGAGAGTCATGAATACCCTATTGCGATCATCGATCTTATGATTGAGCTTCAAGTTGGCATCATAGAAGTAGTATCCCGGCATGTCCTTATCGTATAGCCCTCCGGAGGATGCACCCTGCTCATTCTTTCGGTTCTGTACACCCATGATGGGGCGAACTATCAAATCCAGGTAGGTGCGCCTTAGGGAGAGACTGTAGGAGGTCTTCCCTTTGATGATGGGTCCCTGGAGGTTAAATCTACTTGATATCAATCCGATAGATACCGCTCCTGAAGTCTTTTCCATATCTCCGTCCTTCATGCGCACATCCAAGACAGAGCTCAGCCGTCCACCGAAGCGTGCGGGGAAGCTCCCCTTGTATAGATTGGAGCTCTTCACGGCATCGGGATTGAAGGTTGAGAAGAGTCCGAAGAGGTGCATGATATTGTACATAGGGTTGCCATCTAAGAGGTAGAGATTCTCATCCTGATTGCCCCCTCTCACGATTAACCCCGACAAGACCTCCTGACCGCGTGCGACTCCGGGGAGGAGCTGTGCATACTTGATGAGATCCGGCTCTCCGAAGAGTATAGGAGCTCTCTTGAGATCGTCCATACTCATCTTGATCCTTCCGGTCTCCATCCCCTTCATTTCAGACTGACGAGTGCCAACGACGGATACTTCTGACAGTTCACTGGCAGCCTGGTGAAGGCGTATATTCAGAGAGAGATCACCAGATATATTCAGGGTCGTGTCACACACGAGGTATCCCACATAGTTATACCTCAGGTGGACCTCCCCCTCAGGTACTTTGATGGAGTAGAAGCCAAAGTTATTGGAGACCGTACCGGACTTACTCTCCGGATGGTAGACATTGGCACCGATGAGGGTCTCCCCACTTGAGGCATCAGTGATATAACCACTCACTGTGACAGTCTGCTGGCTCCATAGGGGCAGACACATTAGGAGACTTACCGGTAGAATCAATACCGGCATGAACAATCTTTTCATGAAACAAATATTTGTGTTGAACAGTAATCGCAAGAGTAGTAGGAGGATTGAGTATATGAGGAGATCATATCCACGATGAGTAAATATAGACCTCCCCTTATATGACAATCCCCTATTTCCCGGATCGTTGCTTCGTCGTCCCCTCGGAGGGGTTTATACTGATCTTGCTATCGCCTGTTACAAACCACTTACCCCTGAGCTTGATCAGCTTGATGGGCTCTTCCTTCTGCATCCTTTTCCCATCATTATTGAGGTAGGATATCTTGACTTTAGCAGCCGTACTATCTCCCCGGATCGGCTCTATAGAGATCACCTCCATGGAGATCTTCTGCTCTGTCATACTCTTCTTCACCTCGTCCCGTACCTTAGGCATCCTCATCGCCAAGCGTATCATATTCCGCTTTGAGGCAGACAGTTTGAGCCACTCGTCGGTCATCTGCATCATCTTAATGATATCCCCCTGCACCAGATACTTGCAGAAGTCACGCACAGCCACTTCAGGTGTCTCAGCTCCATACTTGGTAGGTCGTGATACGGATCCTGAGGCAGAAAGATCGGCATGTGCAGCCTTCATGTAGCTTCCGGATACAGGTGCAAATGAGAGGAATAGTGCAATCAGCGAAAGTCTCGCAAACCATCGCAAGGAAGAGGGGCAACTCATTGATTTCATAAGTATTGAATTTTGGGGTATATGAAATGTCCTGAACTAAGTATGTGAATTTTCGCAACAAATGTAATCACATAACATTTTGATTGCAAACAGCTTAGTGTTAAAGTCATCCCTCCTCCCCTCAATCTGACTTAGAGCTTTCATGTCTCAGCCTCACCGTCCACAGTACATCACCCGGAAGAAGGACAAACATTTTCCCACCACTTGATTTAAGCTTGACGGCTAATCATAAATATTCAGCCCACTGAATTTTGGGAATCATTCTCTCTTAAGGAAAACGATTTGCCGACGCCAACCGGTCTAGCCTCTGAAACTGAAATTTGAACACATACCCATATCTTGAATCTTGACGTAATTTTGCAAGACTATGTCCTATCGTACATATATCATTTAAATCAACTATTCTCATGCAACATACAGCCCCAAACAGTCGTATGCATAGGATCGAAGAGATTCTCTTCAAACCTCAAGTCCTCTTTACCCTGGGAGCTCTAGCAGTGATCGCCATGGTCATAGCCGGTGAAGCTTCACATCGCACCATGAACTATGAGATATTCAGGCTAGGCACACTCGACCCCTGGAGTGGAACTAACCCCTATACCGAGTGGTATCATCCGGGTCGAAACGGCGAAGAGCTCGATCGCTTCCTCTATCCCCCTCTATTCAGTGTCCTATTCATCCCCCTCGCTCTGCTACCGATATGGCTAGGCTCAGCGATCTGGTGTATCGGGAGCTATGCTGCACTCTTCCGTACAATGCGTCTGACGAAGGGGTATAGATCGTCTGATACGATCGGAGACCTCCGACGCTTTGGGGCTGTCTTCTACTATACCATCTTGGTGGTCATACTATCCTTGAAATTTTATCAGTATAATACGCTCAATGCCGTCTTTTGCCTGCTCACCCTCTACTTACTGGAGCACAAAAGGTTTACATGGGCTATGATAGTAGTAGTCATAGGTGGGTGTACCAAAGTATATCCCGGATTCTGTGCTCTCCTCTTTCTGTTCTACCCCGATTTTTGGCAAAGCCCAAAGCTTCTGATACGGGGAGTGGTGATACTCTTGGTGGCTCTATTATTACCAGCACTCTACACCGGCATGAATGGACTTCTCCCCTACTATAAGGATTGGTGGAGCATGATGGAGGCTAGGGATTTGTGGATGTTTCAGGGAATATCGGCATTCATGTATCGAATATTGGGGTGGGAATGGGTGACACGCTACGTATCAGTGATGCTCCTCCTGGGAATGATCCTACCGATCGCTGCGTACCTCCTCCTTCATCGCAAACGCAACTTCAGTTATCATGAGAAGGCTCGGATTCTGGGCATACTGATGATGGGGTTGATGGTATGGGGCAACTCCACAGAGCCTAACACCTACCTGATAGGCATGCTGGGGTGGATGCTCTTCTATCACACACTGCCCCACCCTCGTCCCATTCTCGCTAAGGTGCTCGGCTGGGGACTTTTCATATCCTATGCGGTAGTTCCCATGGACTTTTTATGTCCTGTTTGGCTCTCCCGACTCTTCCTCCAAGAGTGGAAGATCGGGGCTCTAATAGGCTTTTTGGTCTGGTGCTACATGGTCTACATAGCTCTCCGCAACGCCAATTCGCAAATGGATGGGATGTGTACCATCAGAAGAAAGAAATGAACCTAGCTGAGGGAATATGGTTTAACCTAAAAGAGTAAGAGAAAAACAACAAGTCAGACACACTTTCCGACTCTTCTGCAGAGAGCATTACATCAATTGGCAAACAGCCATTTCAATCTCTTCATAATTAATTGATTATAAGCACTTTGAGAGATAAAGAAAAATACCCCGCCTTTTGTTCGAAAGAAAGGCGGGGTAATTCAAAAATTAGACGGACATTTTTTCGAACAAAAGGCGGGGTAATTCTCTGCATAATTAACAGACCCGGAAACACCGCTGATAAAGCGGGTTTCGTGAACATTGTGGTAAAACAGAATACTCCTGGATTAACATTCTTTTCGTCCATAAACTTTCATATACTCTAAGACCGTGATGACGAGAATCATGACCCATATGGCGTTTCATTTTTACATAACTTTGAGGTGCGATAATTAAACGAATTTGGGTGGAGTGTATCTAAACAACAACTTTGCCGCAAGGGGCAAAACAGATCAAATATTGAAACCATACTTTAATATATTATGAGTGAAAGGAATTGGGAGAGGGTCATGTGCATCGTCTTCACCACGGTCATGGGATTTACCGTGTCCCAAGCCGTAGCGGCTCAAGCTCCCGCTTCACCTGACACATTAGCCCTGACTGTCGAGGATGCTCTTAGGATAGCGCTCACGGAGGGCAATACTGTCCGCATCGCTGACCAAGAGGTCATCAAGAAGAAATATGACCGCAAGTCTGCCATCGCTAAGCTCTTCCCTTCAGTAGACGCTACCGGAAACTACAACTATACGATCCAGAAACAGGTGATGTATCTGGGTAATATGAAAATGCCGGGAATGCCGGAGGGTGGTCAGTCCAAGGGTATCGAAGTAGGGCGTACCTACCAGGTGACCGGGGGTGTCTCCGCTGCACTCCCTGTGCTGAATACCCAGATCTGGGGAGCCATCGCTCTCTCTCGTGAGGCGGTAGAGCTCGCTCTATTGCAGGCTGAGGAGTCGAGGATCAATCTCTATAATCAGGTAGTGAAGACCTACTATGGAATCCTTCTGGCGAAGGAGTCTGAGCAAGTGATCCGAAGCAGCTATGAGAATGCGCGTACCAACTACGAACAGATTAAGGGCAAGTTTGATGTAGGCTTGGTTGCAGAATTTAATCTCCTAAGGGCTGATGTCTCCGTCAAGTCGCTCGAACCCCAGGTTCAGGCTGCTCGAGACAATGTGGAAGCCTCCCTCAACCAGCTCAAGATACTGCTCTCATTGAGCATAGATCAACCTATATCCTGTACAGAGAAGCTCTCCGAAATGGAGGGTCCCATGTATCGTGAATATTTTGCGGGGGAAGGTCTTCCTCAAGGAAACAGCCAACTCAAGCAGCTGGACAAGCAGGTAGATATGCTCATGACCCAAGAGAAAATGGCGAAATGGACATTCCTCCCGTCCCTGAATGTAGTGGGATTCTACCGCTATAACGCCATGGATGATGCTTTTAGCTGGAGAGACTACAATTGGATTCCCTTTTCGGCTATACAAGTCACATTGACTATACCTCTATTTAGAGGATTCGATAGGATTCAGGCTGTGAAGAAGGCTCAAGTATCAAGGGCTCAGGTCGAACTCCAACGAGAACAGCTCCGTAGCAGCGTGCGTGCTGAAGCCGACAGGTATCGCAACAATATCCGCACCGCAGTGAAGAAGTACGTCTCAGCAAAGGAGGCTGTGCGACAAGCTGAGAAGGGCTATAAGATCGCTAAGGTGCGGTACGACCTCGGCTCCTCCACTCTTGTGGAGCTCAATGACGCCAACCTTGCACTGGCTCAGTCCCGGCTCAACTACTACCAAGCGCTCTACGACTATATTGCTAATGATGCTGATCTGAAGAGAGTGAGGGGGGATTTGCCCCCACTTTCATTGGCAAAAGATGATAAATAAACAGCTTCAACAATCGGATATACTGAACAATACATGGCAATGCAATCTCCAAAATCATACATTATGGTAAATAGCAAGAGGGGTGTCTTCGGCACGCTCTCCTTGATAGTGGTGCTCATGCTTCTCGGCGCATGCTCCTCTAAGCAACGTCAAGGTAAGGCGGAGGATACGGATGAGCCTCTGAGCGTCAATGTAATCTCCCCAAGAGTCGATAGCATCGTGAGGGCAGAATCCTTCTCTGCAACTGTGGAGTCCTTCGTCAAGAATAACATCGCTCCCCAGTCCCCTAATCGCATCCAAAAGATCTATGTAGAGGTGGGGCAGAAAGTCAACCGCGGCCAAGTATTGGCGACTCTGGATCGTGCCCAACTGACGCAGCTGGAGCTGAAGCAGAAGAAGAGTAAGCTGGATCTGGATCGCATTGATCAGCTCTATCAGGTGGGGGGCATATCCAAATCCGACTGGGAGAATGCCCGCATGGCATACGAGGTTGAAAACACTACTCTGCAGAATATTGCGGATAACACCAGACTCGTGAGCCCAATATCAGGCATCATCACTGCCAGAAACTATGACAGTGGGGATATGTACTCCCCCCAGATGCCACTTTTGGTGGTGGAGCAGATCTCTCCCCTGAAGATCAATATCAATATGAGTGAGGAGTACTTCCCGGTAGTGAAGAAGGGTCTTCCGGTAGAAGTGCGACTGGACGTCTTCCCGGATGAAGTCTTTGAGGCTGAAGTAGGTCTTGTATATCCCTCCATAGACCCTGCTACGCGCACATTTGGAGTGGAGGTACACCTCAAGAATAGCGACTCTCGTATCCGTCCTGGTATGTATGCGCATGTCAATGTCAAGCTCGGTGAAGAAGAGGCTCTCCTGATCCCGGATACCTCTGTGCGAACGCTCCCCGGAACTGCCGAGAAAATGGTCTATATCTACCGGGATGGCAAGGCGATACTCCGAAAAGTGGAACTGGGAAGGCTGGTGGACTCAGACTATATCGTGAAGTCCGGCATCGAACTCGGAGACCAAGTGATCACTTCCGGGCTGAGCAGACTGAAAAATGGCATGCCCGTCCGGGTCTCTTCGTCTCAAAATAACTGATCCCAACATCCTCTCCTTTATCATTCATAAGGCTTCATGAGTATCTTTAAAACGGCAGTTCGTAGACCGGTTACCACGGCCCTGGTCTTCGTAGCTATTGTCATCATAGGTATCTTCTCACTCTCCAGACTCTCTGTAGACCTGCTTCCTCGTATAGAGTCAAACACGATCATGGTGATCACCTCCTATTCCGGGGCAGGAGCTGAGGACATCGAGAATACCGTATCGCGTCCTATTGAGAATAGACTGAACTCTGTATCTCATCTGAAACACATTCGTTCCAACTCCACAGACAACTTTTCGACCGTCATTTTGGAGTTCAACGAAGGGGTTGATATCGAGGTTGCTACCAACGATGTGAGGGATAAGCTGGATATGATCACCAACTTTATCCCCAAAGAGGCGAACAGACCGATGATCTTCAAGTTCAGTACTGATGACATCCCCGTGATGATGATCTCGGTGACTGCAGAGGAGAGTCTTAACGGACTCAACAAAATCGTTGAAGACAATGTGTCCAATGAGATTTCTCGTATTGTCGGCGTGGGTACAGTCAGTATATCCGGGACTCCGATAAGGGAGATCAATATCTACGCAAATCCCAAGAAACTCGAGGCATACAACATCTCTATCGAGCAGGTTGCTCAGGCTATTCAAGCCAACAACCAGAATATTCCTATCGGAACGATAGACCTCGGGAGCATGACATCCTCGATTCGTCTGCAGGGAGAGTTCACCGACACACGGAGCTTCTCCGACATTGTTGTAGCATCCCGCCAGGGTAAAAGCGTCTATCTCAGGGATGTTGCAGAGGTGCACGACGGTGAAAAGGAGCGCCAGCAAGAGTCTTATGTAAACGAATCCCCCTCCGGCATGCTGATAGTCTTCAAGCAATCCGGTGCGAACTCGGTGGATATCTGCAACAAGATACGTGAACAGCTGCCTAGGATCCAGTCCACTCTCCCCTCAGATGTACAGTTTGAGATCGTCATGGACACCTCAGAGAATATCACTAAGACGATCAATACGCTCGTAGAGACCATCCTTATCACCTTCTTGGTGGTAGTTCTGGTCGTACTTTTCTTCCTCGGACGGTGGAGAGCTACCTTCATCATTGTCCTTACGATCCCCATCTCTCTGCTTTCGGCATTCATCTACCTTTACGGATCCGGGAATACGCTCAACCTCATCTCCCTCAGTGCTCTCTCTATAGCCATCGGAATGGTGGTGGATGACGCTATTGTGGTCTTGGAGAATATCACTACCCACATCGAGAGGGGAAGCTTTCCGAAGCAAGCCTCGGTCTATGCCACGAATGAAGTTGCCCTCTCCGTCATAGCCTCCACGCTGACCATGCTGGCAGTCTTCCTCCCCTTGACCATGGTGAGTGGTTTCACGGGGATACTCTTCAGGCAGTTGGGTTGGGTAGTCAGCATCGTCATGATCGTCTCCACACTCGCAGCCCTCTCCCTCACCCCCATGTTGGCATCACAGATGCTCCAGCGTACCAATCGCAACAGCAAGTGGTTCGATAAGCTCTATGCCCCCATCCACCGCGGACTCACCAAGCTGGATAGCTCCTATGCCCGTCTCATCAACTACGCTGTACGGCATCGGACGCTCATCAGCCTTACTGCTCTGGGGCTTTTCGTCCTCTCTCTCTTACTGACACCGCTCATCAAGACCGAATTTATGCCCAAGCAGGATGGCGGAAATATCTCCGGAACGATCGAATTTCCTCAGGGCTATAATGTCGAAACTGCGCGCGAATTCGGAATGGAGTTCTCCCAATATGTTCGAGAAAAGTATGCTGAGGATATCGACATGTTCAGTTTTACCGTTGGACAGGCAGATGAAGACAACGCCTTCTCTTCCTTCTCCGAGAATGGAACCAACCTCCTCACCATCAGGGTACGGCTCAAAGACTTTGGTGTGCGCAAGCATAATACTGAGGAGGTAGCCACCCTACTCCGTAAGGAGTTGGCTCAGTATCCCGATCTCGAACGCTTTACCCTTACGACAGGTGGTCGTGGTCCCGGAGGTAGGAGCAATGTGGTTCAGATGGAAGTCTATGGGTATGACTTTGAAAAGACCGGACAGGTGGCTCAGCAGTTTATCGAGAAGATCCGCAAAGACCCTGCCTGCGGTGAAGCAGTCATGTCCCGCAAACCCTCCACCCCCGAATATCATGTGGTATTTGACAATGATAAGCTGGCTCTATATGGTCTCACCAAGGCTACGGCAGCATTGGCACTACGAAACGCCGTGAACGGCACTCAGAACTCCTACTTCCGGGAGGATGGTAATGAGTATCGTATCCGCGTGAGGTATGCTCCGGAATTCCGTCAAACCATCAATGATATCGAAAACATCATGGTATCCACCCCCACGGGACACGCTATCCGTCTCAGGGACCTAGGACATGTGGAGCAGAGATTTGGACCTCCCACGATAGAGCGTAAGGATAAGCAACGATTCATCAACATCTCCTGCACCATAGCTCCGGGGTATGCACTCTCCGACTTGGTAAGTTCGTCCCAGAAAGTGATGGCATACATCGATATGCCTGAGGGGGTATATTACAAGCTCGGTGGAGACTACGAGACGCAGCAGGAGTCCTTCAAGTCCCTATTCACCCTCACCTTGTTGATTCTGATTCTGGTATTTATCGTTATGGCGGCAGAGTTCGAGTCCTTCTCCGACCCCTTCGTCATCATGTTCTCAGTACCCTTTGCCTTTACGGGCGTACTCTTGGGGCTGGTCATCACTCAGACACCCCTTGGACTCATGGCTCTCATCGGAGCAATCATGCTCGTAGGTATAGTGGTCAAGAATGGTATCGTCCTGGTAGACTACACCATTCTGTGTCGTGAGCGTGGCATGGGTATCATACAGAGCCTCGTCACTGCCGGTCGATCTCGTCTCCGTCCCGTACTTATGACTACTGCCACTACGGTCCTAGGTATGATTCCGCTGGCTATCGGCACCGGTGAAGGGGCAGACATGTGGCACCCAATAGGTATGACCGTGGCTTTCGGACTCACTGTCTCCACACTGGTGACGCTCGTGCTGATCCCTACCGTCTATGCCATATTTGCCGGCATAGGTGTCAAACGTGAACGCCGAGGACTTCGCAAAAGGCAACGTCGCAAACGTAAAGATGAGCAACGTAGTCTCTATCGAGCCACTCATCACCTCAACTCCTAAAGCGATATGGAAACATCCTCTCTCAAAGGAATATTTATCTCCTTCAATCAAGCCTACTACGAGCTTATACTTGAACTCTTTGACTCACTTTCCATTCGAGGTTTCACAGCTTGGGAGGAGTTGCAGGGTCGTGGCTCTCACCGGGGGGATCCACACTATGGGAACCACGCTTGGCCCGTACTCAACTCAGCTATCTTCGTAGTCCTACCTGCCTCCAAGGCTCCCGAACTTCTCGAAGCCCTTCATCAGATGGACCAACGTACCGAAGATCAGGGTCTTCGCGCCTTCGAGTGGGATATCACCCGCTCTATATAGTCCTCATGTAGGCTTACATCCATTTTTCTCGGAGGTTCACCCGATTGCAGAGGAGTCTCTTCACACGGTAGAGAGGCATAGGTGAGGAAATTACCCCGCATTTTTTATTGGGGGGACGGGAAAGGCAAAAAAATGTGTGCCGAGATAATAGTATATTTGTGAGGTACCCCGTGGTGCCGATAAGTACTTTATTATCGTTCTCAAATCAAGACTTTCTGCTCATGAACCCCAAGAGCCTCTACTCTATCGAGCAGCTTTCTGCAGAGGATATCCTGCATATCCTTGACAGTGCAGAGCTGTTTGAGGAGCAACCCAATAGGGATTTTCTCCAAGGCAATGTGGCTGCCACCCTATTTTTCGAACCCTCTACGCGTACCCGACTCTCCTTCGAGACTGCCGTCAATAGGCTTGGCGGTAGGGTTATAGGCTTTTCAGATGCCAAGAATACCAGCACGAGCAAGGGTGAGAGCCTCAAGGATACGATCAAGATGGTCTCCAACTATGCGGATGTGATCATCATGCGACACTTCCTCGAGGGCGCAGCCCAGTATGCCTCGGAGGTGACAGAGCGCCCGGTGATCAATGCCGGTGATGGAGCCAACCAGCATCCATCCCAGACCCTTCTGGACCTCTACTCCATCCGCAAAACTCAGGGGACCCTCAAGAATCTCACTATTGCCATGGTGGGGGATCTGAAGTATGGCAGGACGGTACACTCTCTTATCGAGGGTATGTCGCACTTCTCCCCTAAGTTTATCTTCGTGGGTCCCGATGAGCTGGGATTACCTACCGAATATCGGGACTACTGCGATACACACGGTCTACCCAGAGAGCATCTTACCGCGCTCACTCCGGAGGTGATAGATCGCTGTGATATCCTCTACATGACGCGTATTCAGCGCGAGCGCTTCACAGATGATGAGGATTACGAGACGATCAAAAACTCCTTTGTCCTCAATGCCTCCATGCTGGAGGGTGCACGAGAGAATCTCCGTGTACTCCATCCGCTGCCAAGAGTGAATGAAATAGCCTACGACGTGGATGATACCCCCCACGCCTACTACTTTCGTCAGGCTCAAAATGGTCTCTATATCCGTGAGGCTCTCATCTGCAGAGCCCTAGGTGTGGAGGTGAAGTGAGAGATTTAGGCTTAAGTACTTTTCATATATATACTCCAAGAATATGCCAAAAGTAGAGAAGGGCGAACTCCGAGTGCCCGCGATATGCAATGGTTCAGTCATCGATCACATCCCCGTAGACAAGCTCATGCAGGTAGTGCGTCTGCTGAAGCCGGAACAACTCCCCTATCCCATCACCATAGGTCAAAACTTTGCCAGCAAAAAGTTGGGGCGAAAGGGTATCATCAAGGTAGAGAATAAGCAGTTTACCCCTGAGGAGGTGAGCATGCTGGCACTGGTTTCCTCCAATGTGGTCATCAACGTGATCCGAAACTTTGAGGTGGTGCAGAAAATTCGCACAGAGCTTCCGGACACAATAGAGGGTATCGTGCGGTGTACCAATCCCAAATGTATCACCAATCACGAGCCTATGCGTAGCAGGTTCAAGGTGCTGGATAAGGAGAAAGGTACCCTCCAGTGCTGTTACTGCACCCGTAAGATCGAGCATAAGGATATCATCATCGATATGAAAGAGGAGGATGGACGGAATTAGAATAGACATTATTTCAACATTCAATAGCTTAATCACAAAATGAAGACAAAAGGATCTCTGATCGCAATCGTGGTCGTAGTGGTGGTGCTCATCCTAGCAGCATCTTATGGCATCAAGAGCTACAACTCCATGACTCGCATGGAAGAGGGTGTAAAGACGGCTTGGAGCCAAGTGGAAAACCAGTATCAACGCCGTGCAGACCTGATACCTAACCTCGTGAATACGGTCAAGGGGTATGCCTCACACGAACGTGAAACACTCGAAGCCGTGATTGCAGCCCGCGCTAAGGCTACCCAGACTACAGTGGATCCCGAGAATGCGACGCCTGAAGCCATGCAGAAATATATGGATGCACAGGGACAGCTCTCCCAAGCTCTCGGGAGACTGATGGTAACGGTGGAGCGATATCCTGACTTGAAGGCGAATGAGAACTTTAAGATGCTGCAGGTTCAGCTCGAAGGGACTGAGAATCGTATCACTGTGGAGCGCAATAGATTCAACGAAGAGGCGAGGACTTTCAACACTTACATCCGACAATTTCCACGCAACATCGTCGCAGGAATCACCGGATTCAAAACACGTCCCTACTTCGAAGCCCGTCCCGGCGCTGACCAGGCTCCCACAGTAGAATTCTGATGCCCACACGTCTGCTCATAGGACTACTCCTTCTGCTGACACTACACCTCCCCGGTGTGGCACAGGGTAGGGAGTATGCTCCTGCAGATGTACCCAATGTACACCTGCAAGATGCGGGTAACTATGTTAGTGACCCGGAGGGGCATTTCACGGCGGAGGAGATTACACGAATTAACGGCGTCATCCGTTCGATCGAAGAGCGCAGATCTGTAGAGATTGCGCTTGTTGCCGTCCCGGCAATAGAGTATGATGATCCGGAAGGATTTACGGAAAAGCTCTTCAAACTCTGGGGGATAGGTAAGGCCAAGGATGACAATGGTCTCCTGATACTCTACGTCTACGGTCCCCAAGGACGCCTGATCCGTTTCGAGACGGGATACGGTCTGGAGGGAGCTATCCCAGATGCCCTAGCCTACCGCATACAGCAGGATGATATGATCCCCTTGATAAAGCAGGGAAGGGAGGGCGCTGCCTTTGTCAATGGGCTTGAGAGTATCGACAAATATCTGGAAGAGGGATATGAGGGGTCCGAAACTGAGGGATATAACCGCACGGACATTCCTGCACAGGGATGGTCTTGGGGGAAGATATTACTGGTATATCTAGCCCTTTCGATAGCTATTATTCCCATCTTTCTACTGGATCAACGGCGCAAGCTGCCTACTCCACTGCAGGAAGACTTGGCACTGAAGACCAACAACCCTCCCCTCCATCGGGCAGGATGTCTGCTCTCACTCTTCCCTATCACTGCCTTCTTCCTCCCAATGATCAACTCTCGTCGCAAGAGGAGTGTGGTAAAAGAGCTACAGAACTGTCCCCAGTGTCACACAAAAGGGAGTGTGACCATCTCCGATGGTGCTGCAGCTGAACCCTATCTGGATGCTTTGCAGCGGGTTGAGAGTAAAATCCGGAGCCGAAAGTTCGCCCATGCCGAGTGCTCACAGTGCGACTACAGTGAGACTGTCGGACGGGATCTTTCGGGAGAGTTCTACCGATGCTCCAATTGTGGCGGACGAACTATGGTGAAGCTCCCCGGCACCCTCCGTTCAAGCCTCAGCAATGTAGATATCTACAAATGTGCTTATTGTGGAAATGAGGATCACAGGAGACGCCCCAGACAGCGCAATCGCATCCGTACCTACGGACCCATCATCGGTGGGGGGCTGGGAGGTTTTGGCGGTGGCTTCGGAGGAGGTTTTGGAGGCGGTTCGTGGGGTGGTGGCTCCTCAGGTGGTGGCGGTGCCACGAGCCGATTCTAGCCTTCTTACCTCACTTTACCACCCTATCAGCCACTTGTCGCTGTAGGTCACTTCATGCGTGACACCTTCTCCGCCAAACTTTATCACCACGATGTAGAGACCTGAAGGGAGGGCAGAAGCGCCGGAAGAAACACTTAGGATAGCTGAAACTGCCTGAGTCCCTCTGAGTGAGAGTATAGTATGACCCAAAAGGTCGTATACCCTCAACGAACATAAACCGGCATACTCTCCACAGAGAGCCACCATCGTCTCATAGTCTATAGAGGATCCCTCGGGCCAGGTACCCCCAACTCCTGCCGAAGGATCCTCTCCTATTGAGTTGGCACGCCCCGGTGTACCACCTCCGGACGCCTCACTTGCTCTGAACCAAGCAGACTCTTGAGTGCCATCTGACTGTCCACCTCTGCGTTCTAGTGCATATCCGGTACGATACTTAGACTCTTCACCCAGATACTGACGTCTGTAGATGACTCTATCCACCACACTATTGTCGATATGGGCACGTATCTCTATCTCTGTATAAGTGGAGCTGAAGGAGGGAAAGTCCACATACTCAATCAAAGTAGTTGGATCCACCTCTCTAAACTTGCGGGTCAAAGTGCGAGGGAAAGGTGTAATCACAGCATATCCTCCCGGTGCGATCATCCTGCTCGCACCGGGAATTACATACTTATAGGAGTAGTCTCCCTCCGTAGCATTGCGGTAGGCAAAGTAGAGATCCCCCAGTTCAATAGGTTCTGATGAAAGGTTGTGCAGCTCCAGATACTTCTCTCCTCCTGCACCCGGGGAGAGCATCAGTTCATTGATGATCAGTTTTCCGGGAACTACGGGTCGTGGAGCCCTGATGCCCGACGGCTTTCCCGGTGTACCTCCCTCCTTGGCTCGTGCCCTCATCCAGAGTTCATCACGCGCCCCAAAGGTAATCCTCTCCATGGAGGCACCCCCCTTCACAAATCCATAGCCATAGGAGTGCGAAGTGATAGACACCTTATCCACATAGCGGGTTGAGGTTGACGGCAGCAGAGCTAGGTCATAGCTCCCGGAGAGAGCAGGGAACCCCTCCATGACAGAATAGTGTATCACCCCCTCCGGCAGCACACCGGGTTCCTTGTCGTAGAGGACAAAAAAGGCCCCATGAGGTAAGGTATATCCCGGAAGGTAACGTTTGGTCGAACGGTAAAGGAGTCTGAAGTCTGAAAGCTCGATACTCTCCCCCGAAAAATTAGCTATCTCGATATATTTGGCTCCCGCTAGAGATCCCTCAGCAGGCGGGTCACTCATCACTTCAGTGATCCATACCCCCGCAGGAATCTCTGTGATGGGGTCACCCTGCTCCTCTTCTCCCGTAATCTTGAAAGATAGGTCGCCTCGGACACCCCAAACATCCTTCAGCCTGGTGAGTTCCAAGGAGTACTCTACTCCGGGCTTGAATCCTTCGGGAAAGTGTAGTATGATGCTCTCTCTTCGCTCGCTCTTACGGATCGCGACCACACTTCCATTGATTTTAGCTACGCTCAGCTCATCCGTCTCTACGGGTTGATCCATAACGATTTCAAGTAGATTCTGCTTGAGCTCACGCACTTCCGTCACCTTGAACTCAGCTGCCTTTGCTGCTCCAACAGTTACAGTCGGGAGCTGCCACTGCATGTACTCCTTCACCTTCTTAGTATATACGGCTTGAAGGATCATCCTCGGTATCACCCTTCCCTGATCTTCTAGGATATAGGGCTCTGCCACGGTACTCTGACCATCCCCGTAAGTCACCTGCAGAGTGAACTGTCCCTGCACTTTAGAAACCCTGATGTAGAGATCCTCCCAATCCAGCAGAGAACTACGAAGGGCAATAGTAGTAAGCCTGTCAACCCTCTTGGAGTGAGAGCTCCGCTCTTCCCGCTCCCTCATTAAGGCGACTCCTTTACCACTATCTACCGGCGCTACATAATATCGACGCATCTCCGACTCGTCCGCAAGCGTGAATAGGTACCAGTAGAAGTAATTCCGGGAGGTGGGACGTCGCGTCCACATGCAATGGAGCTGCCACGTGGTCTCCTCACCCACCCCTGCGTAGTCGTATGCAATCACTGCTTCGCCGGCAGTATTGTCCCTCGGAAGGGTCAAGATGCCATTCCGATATACATACTTTTCTTTATCATATTTCCATTTAGACCAGTCCGAACCCTCCTGTGCTATGCCTAAAGGGAGGACAACGAAGATGAGTAAGAGGAAAATCAGCCCTCTCACAAGATGGTGATGATCAGTCATAATAAAAGGATCAAGGTCAATATAGAGTCTATGCTGAGGCAGAAACTTATTTGCCTCCCCACCACAAAATTAATCTTTCTCAATTATTTACGATTTACGAGATACTGTCTGCGTAGAATGACTTTCCGGAGAGTGTTTCCGAAGAGTCTTATGCCCCTTGAAAGTGAACCCTAGTAGAAAAACCGGACACCTCTAGGTGGTGTCCGGTTTTTCTACTAGGGTTCACCCGCCGGGGCTCGGAACATGATTGCGATCTTCTACCCCGGGCTGCGTCTTCGCTGCGCTCGCCTTACCCGGGTCTTAAAAGCGTGTCGCACCTGCCGGTCCTTAACTGGCTATTACATGTATGTTTCGGTGGTGCCGACCAGTTTCCGCCCGATATCCTACCTCACCCTGTCGGACGTATGGAATTGTATATTGATCCATATGTTTTGAATTCCGCTAGCCCCTACTCCTCCCTATTTCATTATATTTGTACAGACCTTTGTGGGTCGCAAATGCTAAATACAATCGACACATGAATAAGATCTTGACCCTCGTGGCAGCTTTGGCTCTGGGATGCAGCGCTTTCTCTGCACATGCACAGCTAAAATTTGGAGCCAAAGTCGGCGCGAACTTCTCGTCCATGCCAACCTCTATCTCTGAAATTAATTCATCTTCCATCACCGCTTTCCACGCCGGTCCGATGTTGGAATTTCGACTTCCTGTGATACCTCTCGCGATAGATGCTGCCGTACTCTACTCTCAGACCGGCGGGAAATACACCGAAGGAGGTACCTCGGAGACATTGAAGAGCCACGCACTGCAGATCCCTGTCCATGCCAAACTGAGGTACGGTATACTTCCGGCGGTGAAGGTGTTGGCACTGGCGGGTCCGAACCTAGGCATCCATCTCTCCGACAACTTGGGCGATGTGGTCAAGAACCTGCATGCACTCTCCAAAGCAGATGCACAAAAGATCAACCTCGGCTTGAACGTAGGGCTCGGTGTAGAGCTGATCAATATGGTACAAGTTACCGCCCAGTACACCATTCCCATGTCTAAAGACTTTGTCTATACCTGCGACTTGGGAAACAACTTCGACATCAAAGGTCGAGTCTTCAGCCTATCCGCCGCAGTACTATTCTAGGATGTCGTCACACTTGATGAAGTATCCTTCCACATTTTTAATCCATAGCTATGAAACTCCTATTGATATCCAATTCCGCCTCCCCGGGTGAGAGTTATCTCGAAAAATCCGTCGCCGACCTCTCGGAATTCCTCCAAGGGAATACGGAGAACATTGTATTCATCCCTTACGCCGCTGTTACCTACAGTTATGACGAGTATGTCGATAAGGTGAATAAGGCTCTGAGTCCTTATAACATAAAGGTCGAAGGGATCCACAGTGTCGAAGATCCCGTCCGTGCCATTCGTGCCGCTTCTGCCATACTTATAGGTGGAGGCAATACCTTTCAGCTCCTCCGCACCATGCAGGAGCATGGGCTGATAGAACCCATCCGTGAAAGGGTGGAAGCAGGTGTCCCCTACTCCGGCTGGAGCGCAGGGTCCAATGTGGCATGCCCCACGATACGTACCACGAATGATATGCCTGTCGTGGAGCCTCATACCTTGGATGCCTTGGGACTGATCCCCTTCCAGATCAATCCCCACTACCTAGATGCCCACCCCACAAACCATGGCGGTGAGACACGTGAGCAACGCATCCTAGAGTATATGGTGCTGAATCCGGACAGCTATGTGGTGGGATTGCGCGAAGGATGCCGTCTCCTGATCCAAGACGGGAAGATGACTCTCCTGGGTGACAAGAGTCTGCGCCTCTTCAAGCAGGGTGAGGAGATCCGTGAACTGGATGCCTCGGCAGACCTCAACTTCCTCCTCACTCTATGAATCCGCCAGCGACCGGCCGTACCGACCGGCAGTATGCCGAGGTGATGAGCGAGTGTCGGGATCTCTTCGTCCGCAAGTTTCGCGACTACGGAGCTTCGTGGAGAGTGATGCGCCCCTCCTCCATCACGGATCAGATCTTCATCAAGATCAATCGCATCCGCACGATCCAGGAGAAAGGGATGCAGATGGTCGATGATGACATCCGGTCGGAATTCATTGGCATAGTCAACTACGGAATCATGGGGATGGTTCAGCTGGAGAGAGGATACACCGTATCGCCGGAGGAAGATATCCCCGCGCTTGAGGAGTGGTATGACCACTACGCCACGGAGGCTAAGGAGCTGATGAAATCAAAGAATCACGACTATGATGAGGCGTGGAGAAGTATGCGCATCTCCTCGCTGGCAGATCTGATCCTCCAGAAGGTGTACCGGACCAAACAGATTGAGGACAATCAGGGCAAGACCCTTGTCTCCGAAGGCATCGGTGCCAACTATCTGGATATGGTGAACTATTCGGTCTTTGCCCTGATACGTTTAAGCGAAGAGGAGGAGGCATCATGAGCAGGAATATGCGCGTCAACGAGCCTCCATCTCCTGCTTTGCGGATCGTTGAGATCATCTCGAGGTTGATCTTGGGAGGGCTCTTCATCTTTTCCGGGCTGGTCAAGTCCATTGATCCCATAGGCAGCGCCATCAAGATCGGGGAGTATCTTGCTGCCTTCGGTATGTCGCTGCCGGAGTCGTGGCACCTCTATCTATCGGGAGGGCTCTGCATCTTTGAGACAGTGCTGGGCTTTGCGATGCTCTCGGGGATCTTCCGTAGGATCACGGTCTGGGTGATGTGGATCACCATGCTGGGGATGACTGCCTTAACCTTCTACATCATGCTTGCCAACCCCGTGGCTGACTGTGGATGCTTCGGGGATGCGTTGAAGATCAGTAATACTGCCACCTTTGTGAAGAATGTGGTCTTCCTCATACTTGCCACCTTCCTTTTTCTCAACCGATACAAGCTCTCGACCTTCCTGCCCGTTAGGACTCATGCACTGCAGCTCTTCATCGCAGTGGTCCTCTCGGGATGGTTCGTCGTGCATTCCATACGTTACCTCCCGCCGATAGACTTCAGACCCTACAGTGTAGGCACCTCTATAGCGGAAGGCAGGCACAATGCATCCGGAGAGGAAGTGGCCCCGGACTCCTATAGATATGTCTACGCCAAGGATGGTGAGGAGAGAACCTTCACGATAGATGAGCTGTCCGGCATAGACTCCACGTGGACCTACGTCAGACACGAGGTTCCGGAGCAGGAGTTTGTCCCCTCTGCCTCTGTGGCAGACTTCCAGATCTTCAATGCCAAGGGAGAGAACATCACGGACAGTATCCTAGCACCGCAGAGCAAGTTTGCCCTCGTGATGACGCACAACATCAATGAGATCAATCTGGAGCACAGCATCGGGGACCATCTGCGCATGCTGAACGATCTGGTCAGAAATGCAGGTGGTTCCGTGCGGATCGTCGTAGCTAACAGTGTAGACCCCCGGGCAGATCAGCAGCTGTCGAAGCTGAGCCTTCTGGTGCCCATAGACCATATGGATACCAACACGATCCAGACGGTGGTGCGCTCCAATCCCGGGGTGGTGCTGATCAACGGGGGGACCATCGTGCGTAAGTCCTCCCCGGAGGGGGTACATGCTCTCCTGAAAGACAGCCACTTCACGGCAAATCCCTTCTCATTGCCGACCCAACAGGAGCAAACGCTCCGACAACTTAAAGCCTTTGCACCCCTGATCCTAGGTGCCATATGCTTCGTCATAGCAGTCATATACTATCATACCGGTAGTCGTGGCAGACAGACTCGCAGCTACTATCGGTGACTGCCCGTTCCATTATCCCAAAATATTAGATTGAATAAAATGAGAAAGAAGATTGTAGCAGGCAACTGGAAGATGAATACCACTGTGCCTGAAGGCGTGCAACTCGCCAAAGATGTCAAAGCATCCATCGAAGGCAAATCACTCCAGTGCGAGGTCGTACTGGGAGTGCCCTTCACTCACCTCACGTCAGTCGTTGAAGCGGTCAAGGGATCCCCGATCATCGTAGCGGCCGAGAACTGTGCCTCTGAGGAGAAAGGTGCATACACCGGAGAGGTCTCAGCATCCATGGTAGCCTCTACCGGCGCCCGGGCTGTGATACTGGGACACTCCGAACGTCGCCAATACTTTAAGGAGACTCCCGAGATACTCGCTCAGAAGGTTCGTCTCGCCCTGGACAACTCGCTGAAGGTGATATTCTGCGTGGGGGAAGTACTCGAAGAGAGGGAGTCCGGCAAGCACTTTGACGTGGTGGATGCACAGATCGAAGGCTCTCTCTTCGGGCTCACTGAGGAGGAGTTTGCACACATCGTAATCGCCTACGAACCCGTTTGGGCTATCGGCACCGGCAAGACAGCAACCTCCGACCAAGCACAGGAGATCCACGAACATATCCGTCAGTTCATCTCGAAGAAGTATGGCGAGACAGTTGCCCGGGATACCACCATCCTCTACGGCGGCAGCTGCAATGCCTCCAATGCCCCCGAGCTATTCGCCAAGGCGGATGTAGATGGCGGACTCATCGGAGGGGCTTCACTTTCTGCCGAGAAGTTCTTGCCGATCATCGAAGCATACTGATACAGAATACCATTCACTAACCCAAGAGAGACAGGGACGGCTTCGAATGGGAGCTGCATGCCTGTCTCTCTTTACCTCTTATCTATATGAGACACAAAAACCTAACATCCCTTTTCCTCTTAGCGACTCTTCTGCTTGCCACTCTCTGTGCTACCCAAGCAATCGCTGAAGAACCCGACAGCCTCACAGTGACCTACAGCCGGCACGGCACGGCTCCCGGCGCCACGCACCGTACACTGGCCATCATAGACCTCTCCGGCGCTCAGAATTCCCCGGAGATAAGCGTGGAGCTCCTCGGCGAGACCTCTCAGTTCGTCTCCTCCTACCGTATCCTCCTCTCCGACTCACTCGCCACACGGGATCTCGATGACTACCGTGGGAGGATCACCTACCGCGCCTTCCCGTGCGATGATCCGCATCATATCAAGCTCACAGCTCCTCAGTTCAAGGCAGGCAGGTACCTCTACCTCACCGCCGATATACGTCCGGAGATCTCTGCCGAAGAGCTTCCTCGGATAGGTGTGCGGGTCAGTGAGATCCGTTCGCAGGGTCAGGAGCTTCCAATCCGTGAAGTGAACCGCGGTGACCGCACGATCTATCCGATCTACCAAACCCTATTCGTCCCGGGCGACACGGGGTCTCGGAACTTCCGTATCCCTGCACTGATCCGCACACGACGAGGGACTCTCATCGCCGTGGCTGACCGTCGGAAGAACAATGACAGAGACTTGCCCGAAGACATAGATATCATCCTTCGAAGGAGCACGGACGGCGGGAAAAGCTGGTCGGTACCACAGATCGTTGTCGAGGGAAAAGGCTATGAAAAAGGGTTTGGCGACGCAGCCGTAGTGGAGTGTCGCTCAGGAAAGCTCCTTATGGTATTCGTCGGAGGGAGAGGGTTCTGGGAGTCCACATCTACCGACTCAAACCGCACCTACCTCTGTGAGAGCACGGATGACGGCATCACTTGGAGCAAACCTCGCGACATCACGCCCATGATCTTCGGAGCGGACTGTCCGGATCCCGTGAGGAAGCAATGGAGATCCTCCTTCTTTGCGTCCGGCAAAGGGCTCTGCACACGTGAGGGTCGTATCATCTTCGTAGCCGCCATACGTGAGAATGACCGCTGGTCTGCCAATAACTATGCCTTCTTCTCGGACGATGAAGGGGAAAGCTGGCACATTTCGACCAAGGCTTTTGACGGTGGCGATGAGGCAAAAGTGGCAGAGCTTCCGAACGGTGACCTCCTAATGAGTATCCGCAACAAGCACCATGGAGATAGATTCTTCGCCGTCTCACACGATCACGGAGAGACATGGACAGGGACCGCACGCTATGCCGGACTGTTTGACCCGGCAGTCAACGGTGCTCCACTGGTGATCCGCTATGGGGAAAAGGACTACCTCCTGCACTCTCTTCCCGCCGGACCCGGACGAAGAAACGGACTGATTCGCGCCTTTGACCTGTACGAATGGAAGTGGATTTCGACCTTCCTTGCCAACCCCGGACCGTCTGCTTACAGCGATCTCATCCTTTTGGATGACGATCACTTGGGTTACTTCATGGAGGAAGATTGGGAGATGAGTCTCATCTTCTACAAAATCCCCCTCCGAGCTGTCCTGAAGGAAGAATAACTTCCTTCCCAAAGACCTCCCGAGAGGGGATTCCGGCTCGAGTACTCAATCCGGTTGTACCGAGTACTCAATCCATTTGTGCCGAGTACTCAATCCATTTGTGCCGAGTACTCAATCCAGTTGTACCGAGTACTCAATCCAGTTGTACCGAGTACTCAATCCAGTTGTACCGAGTACTCA